>ERZ1292625.1306-Hain-H41-01um-R1-1306-length-30587-cov-7_pt2 | contig 14847 bp, 17 predicted proteins | sample MGYA00564400_ERZ1292625 | MGnify/ENA primary metagenome ERZ1292625 (study PRJEB36523, sample SAMEA6512639) | groundwater metagenome | collected 2019-01-08 | study: AquaDiva: Metagenomics assemblies of 32 groundwater samples | reverse complement strand
TTAGTGGAGGCAGACGACACGATATAAGTGGACTTACAGGTGGTGGAGAAGTGCTTGGAGCATCTACTTTGGGCGAAGCCTGCGGGCTTTACATGGACAAGTTTATAAGAAGTGGCACAAACAACGACACAGATCAGGTGAGCAAGCTTCAAACATTTCTAAACAAGCACCTTGGTAGCAACCTACCTATAACTGGCGTATACGGCCCTCTTACGCTGGACGCAGTAAATCAGTTCCAAGCTAAGTATAAAGACTTTATACTCACTCCTTGGGGCATAGGCGAGCCTACAGGTATAGTCTACCTCACAACCTTACGCTGGATAAACATGCTTGAATGCCCAGAACTTTCTCTCGCTATACCAGAGCTTGTACCTTGGTCCAAAAATCCTTTCGTCGCTCTTTCTCTCAAAAAAGAAGAATAAACGAGTAATTTAGCTATCCTTGTTGTACAATATAAACAATGAGGAAAATAAAAATAAAAGAAATAATGAAGCTCAAAATAGCAGTAAGCCTACTTTCCATTCTTATCTTGGTAGTAGTATTTGTGCCGACATTCCGTTCCAATGTGCTGGATTCTATATCGGCTATATATGCTTCTGTTTTGGTAAATATCGCAAATAAAGATAGGAGCTCACAAAACTTATCCGAGCTCAAAGTAAACGCTCTTTTAGAAAAGGCGGCTCAAATGAAGGCCGACGATATGGCGAAAAGAGGCTATTTTGCTCACAACACTCCAGAAGGGCTCACTCCGTGGTATTGGGTAAGTGAAGCTGGGTATAAATACAAATATGCAGGAGAAAACCTAGCGGTCAACTTCACAGACAGCGCAGAGGTGCATACTGCTTGGAAGAATTCCAAAAGCCATTGGCTCAATATCATTAATCCTCGTTTTACAGAAATAGGTATAGCCACTTCTACCGGTATTTACAAAGGTAGGGAAGCAGTCTTTGTAGTCCAGATGTTCGGTACTCCAAGATAACTCCATCGGGTGAGTTATTTAGATTTATGCAATTCCAAATATATATCCTCCAATGCCTTTACAGCATCTCCGGCGGCGATGTTGTTTTGATGAAATAAACCATCGGTACAATCTCCGGCAGCCCAAAGGCCAGAAATACTAGTCCTTTGGTTCTTAGGATCTACTTTTATTTGCTTTATAGGACTCATTTCTACCCCCAAGCCTTCCGCAAACCAAGTAGTGGGTATAAGCCCTATTTCTACGAATACCCCTGTTACTTTGAGCTCATGTGTTGAATCGCCTTGTTTATAAATAAGAGTATTTACAAATTGCTCGCCCTTTATTTCTGTTGGCACTGCATTTGTAAGAATAGTCATATTGGGATGTTTGCGTACCGACTCTACCGTTACAGGGTCAGCTTTGAAATTTTCGCTTCTATTCAGTAAAGTAACGCTCTTTGCATAAGCAAGAAGTTGGGCCGCGCTCTCAAAAGCGGCGTTGCCACCACCTATTACAACGACATCTTGTCCGCCAAAGAGAGGTCCATCGCAAGAGGCACAATATACTATGCCCTTATTTTCGTACTTCTCGGCTCCAGGTATTTCTAGTTTTCTTCTGGTGCTACCTGTAGTTATGAGGACTGCTTTAGCATTATATTCACCTATATTTGTTTTTACAAAAAAAATGCCATCTCTTTTTTCTATTTTTTCTACAGTTTGATTTTCTTTTATATCCACAAAATTACCTGCGTAGTGTTTTACATGATTAGAAAGAATTTTACCAAATTCTAAACCGGGTATTTCTATAGTACCGATCCAATTTTGAATACCCAAAGATTCAGTGCTTTGGCCACCCCAATCTTTGGTCAAAAGCAGAGTCTTTATCTGCTTCCTCGCTGCATAAACACCAGCAGCCGCACCTGCCGGCCCTCCACCAATAATAATTAAATCAAAAAGATTCATATAATTTATTATAACTCACTCTAGCCCTCTCTTACAACAAGAGAGGGTTTCCGGAAGCTCCTTCTTTTGTTGTAAGAGAAGGGGTTTGGGCCGTTCAGGCTCTGAGGAGCTTTCAGGCTCGAAGAGGTGAGTTATTTGAGTTTTGATCGCCTTAGAAATGCTGGCACTGCGCCCCAGTCGTCATCATCGTCGGAGACTACCACTTTTGGCTTTTCATCTTGTTTTTCTTCATGTTTTTCTTCTTTACTAAAAACACTATTGAATATTCTGCCTTTTTCGCCTGCTTCGCTTTCTTTGTCGCCGAAAAGAGCTTTTTTCATATAGCTATCTGGAAAACCAGAAGCTATGACTGTTATCTTTATTTCACCTTTCTTTAGCTTCTCATCTCTGACAGTACCGAATATTATTTTGGCATTTGGATCTACTGATTCGGTGATCATCTTTGCCGCATCGTGTATTTCAAACATTGTCAGATCGTCTCCGCCAGCGATAGAAAAGAGTACGCCTTTGGCACCGTTGATGGATACGTCCAAAAGAGGGGAGTTGATGGCTAGTTTCGCAGCTTCTTCGGCTCTCTTTTCTCCACTAGCCCTGCCTATACCCATGAGAGCTCCGCCAGCACCCTCCATGATGGCTCGGATATCGGCAAAGTCTATATTTATCATTCCTGGCATACTTATAAGATCGGATATGCCTTCTACCGCTTGTTTCAATATATCATCGCACATAGCAAAAGCAGTTTTGGCTGTCGTTTCTTTGTCTATAGTAGCAAGCAATCTATCGTTTGGTATAACTATCAGAGCATCCACTGCTTGACTGAGTTCATTGAGGCCAGTTTCTGCAAGGCGCATCCTTTGTTGACCTTCAAAACTAAATGGTTTGGTAACTACCGCTACGGTAAGAGCATCCAGTTCCTTCGCGGTACGAGCTACCACCGGAGCAGCTCCAGTGCCAGTACCTCCACCAAGACCGCAGGTTATAAATACCATATCGGCACCCTTCAGCGCTTCTTGGATCTCTTCTTTGGTTTCTTCTACAGCTCTTTTACCGAGCTCTGGGTTCATACCAGTACCGAGACCTTTTGTTAGGTTTTTACCGATATGAATTTTCTTCTTAGCAAGAGAGTGGTGCAGGTCTTGAGCATCGGTGTTTACTGCAATAAACTCAACTCCCTTTACTTTGGAATTGATCATATGATTAACCGCGTTTTTGCCCGATCCGCCCACACCAAGAACCTTTATCCTGGCAAATGTTTCTACTTCTGGTTTTATTTGAGGCATATTGTTTATAGCTTATATAAAACCTTCCAAAAAAGCAAAGTTGACTAAGGCAAAAACTGTTTCAAAATTTTAGTTATATTTCCAAGTATATTTTTGCCATGTTTTTTGAATCCGAGCCTTTCTTCTTCTTCTGGTATGCTACCGACTATACATAGACCATAAGCAACCGACCAAGACGAATCTTTCAGTTGCAATCTGCTTTGCGGATCAGCTAAGGGAGCAATTCTTGATGGCAAATGCAGATAGGTACGCGCAAGATCTTCTATAAATCCTATAGAAGACGATCCTCCTGTAATAACTATTCCAGCAGGGAGTAAACCAGACTTGCCAATTTTTTTGAGATGATTTTCTACAAGTTCAAATATGTCACCGAGTCTAGCAGATATTATTTCTTCCAGTTTTTTTCTGGAATAACTGGTAGAGGTTATGCCACCGAGTTTTATAGATTCTGCTTCTTCCAAAGATATCTTAAGTCCGAGAGCAATGTCACTTGTTATATCCATACCACCAATAGGAAAGACTTCTAGAGATAGGGGTATATTGTTTTCAAACACTACTATAGACACCGTTTCCGCTCCGATATTTGCTAGCACACAACCAGCTATTTTCTGGCTTTTAGAAAGGGTAACGAAGCTTGCGGCAATAGGCGAAGCCACTACGTCCACCACTTCCACTCCAGCTTCTTCTACTGCTTCTATCAGATCATCTAAATGAGTTTCTATACTGGTTATAAAGAGCACTTTGGCTTCTAGTTTGACACCTTTCATACCCAAGACTCTGCCAAAAACCTGCTTGCCGTCTATTTTCCAAAGAGTTGGTATGGAGTATATGATCTTGCGATTCTGGATAAGATTTGGTGGTATGGATTCTTCTGCCGCTAAAATAGCTTGTTCCATATCATTTTCCGTTACCACCTGATCAGCACGACTTATAATAGTAGAGCCGTTTGAATTGAGGCCCAAAAGACCTATCCCTCCAACCGATATAAAGGCTCTGCGTATCTTGTGTCCAGACGCTTTTTCTGCACTGCGTACAGCCTCGCCAACACTTTTTGTAACATCGCTACTTTGTATGATGTAGCCATGACGCAAACCTTTGGATTCTGCCTTGCCAGTACCAAGAACTGTGATCGGCATATTTGGACCGTTGTGTTCAGCTATGACTGCACGCACTTCATAAGTGCCTACGTCTATACCGACTGTAATACGAGAGCTCATATTTCTCCATTTTAGCACCATGTTTCATACCTTTCAAATGGAGCATTCCGTGGATAACTAGAAAAATAAGGAAACTTTGGGGCTTCATATTGAAATCGGTGGATTTTAGTTTTGCAATTTCTCGACAAATGAGTATCTCCCCTAAAATTTTAGAGAGAGGGAAAGAGAGGATATCGGTCGGTTCGTTTTTGTTTCTAAATTTTTTGTTTAGTGCTCGAATCTTATTTTTAGCAACAAAAACAAAAGATAGCTCGTATTTTGGACCGAGTATTTTTGCTTTTATTTCCTCAATTAATTTGGAGTGCTTCACCCTTAATTCTTAATTCTTATCCCTTACTTCCTACCAGCAGGCGCTTTACCCATTTTTATAAGCATCTGTAATTCTTTATTGGCTTCTATCCTTTTCATAGCCATCTTTTTCTTTACAAATTTTGATTGTTTTCTAGAGCTGTATCGTATTTTTCGAAGACGTGGCAACACTCCAGATCCTTGGACCCTCTTGGTAAATTTCCTTATGAGGCTCATGTTGTTTTCAGAGCCTATTTTTACTACTTCTGCATTTACTGCCATAATATAAAATATACTAGCACAACTCTAAATTTAGAGCAAAATTATAATGCTTTTATCCGTTTACTTATTTCAGATATGGGTACTAGCTCTTGAGAGCGAGTCGCCACATTGCGCAAGAGGACCGAGTTCTCAAAAGCCTCTTTTTGACCTATGAGGATAAGATGGCTAGCTCCAGAGTTTTCAGCCACAATTATTTGGCTTCCCAACTTGTCTTTAGCTAGGCTGTGTACCACGCTCTTGCCGGTTTTGCGCAATTCTTCAAGTACCAACATGCTTTTTAATTTGGCTTCTGGGCCAAATTGCACTAAAAATAGGTCTGGATTTTTATTTTTATCTTTTATTTTGCGAGAAGGCTTTTTTAATTTAAAACCAATGTTTACATTTACTATAGAAACATCTTTTTTGAATCCAAGTCTTTTGGACAATCTAGATATGCGAGTACCGAGAGCTAGCGCGTCTTTACCTGTTTTTTCAGACACAAAAGCAAAAATTGTTTCTGAACCAAAATGCGGATCACCTATAAGCTGGTGATCAATCGCATAGTTTATACCCATTATTTCTAAGAATTCCAAAATTTCTTTGAAATGAATCCTGCTGTATTCAGATAAAAAATCAATTGGTTTGGGGCAATCTTGTTGAAAAGGTTGCCAGTCATGCTTTACTTCTTTAGACAAAGTAAAAATGTCTTTTTTCAAATTCTGACGCAAGTCTTGAGGAAAAGAAGCCCAATTTTTCCTGATAAAAGAGGCTGTTTTGCGTTCAAAATCAGCAGAAGACTCTTTATCGCCAAGTGAGTTGAGTCTGATCTCTATGTCTTTATACCCAGCATTTTGAAGTATGGCCAAAGTGGCCATTATAGAAAGACAATCAATGATGCTTTTGGTGGAACCAAAAGAAGTTATACTGCATTCCATTTTATTTTTCTTCTTCTTTTCATGACCACCTTTAAAAGGCCTCTCGGTAAAGCACGTAAAGGGTTGGGGGCCACTCAGACCTTTTTCATCGAAATAAATACGTATCAAAGAAGCCAATTCTGCTCCGTGCATATTTTGTTCAAAAGTTTTGGTCTCATCCAAGTCACTTTTCTTTAGAGTCGGCGCTTCTATCGGTTGAAAACCATAAAACTTGGCTATGCCGCCAGCCTCGCTGTACTCTTTTAAAATCCTATTTTGAATTAAATATTTATTTTCCATTTTTTTATCTACTTTTTATACTACCCGGCATATAACCCACTGAACTTAGGGGTAGCAATCTCAGAATGGGATTACCTATTATGTTTTTCCTTGGCAGGGGACCCCAGATACGCGAATCAGAACTACCAGCCCGATTGTCTCCCATTACAAAGTATTCATCGCCCCCAAGAGTGATGGAATAATTGTCCTTTTTTTCAAACTTTACATACTCTTCTTCCAAAATTAGGGGCTCATCAGATTCATTATTGTATATATATACTTTGCCATTTTTTATTTCCAGTTTTTCATTTGGAAAAGCAATGAGTCTTTTTATAAAAAATTTAGAACGATCCAGAGGATAGCGCATTATTATAACCGAACCTCTTTCTGGCTCTTTGAAACGCTTGGATATCTGATCAACTATAAGGTAATCCCCGTCTTCAAATGTAGGTATCATAGAAGATCCGTTCACTATATATGGTTGAGCGATAAATACCCGAAATGGTACTACTATCAATATAGCTATGGCAGCATACTGCAGAAGCTCCCAAAAACCCGATTCTTTCTTGTTTTCTTCCATAATTTAGAGCATTATATTATAAAACCCAATTAATACAAAATTAAGCATTATGTTTTACATCATAGGTCTTGGTAATCCGGGAGAAGAATACAAAGAAAGCAGACATAATAGCGGCAGACAAGCTGTCGATTATTACAATGAATCAAAAATAAAGAATAAAGAATTAAGAATTAAAATTATTGGATCAGATCAGTTCATGAATCATTCAGGTCGTGCAGTAGCAAAAGTTATAAAAAGCAAAAAATCAGCCCAAAACTTAATTGTGGTTTATGACGACATAGATCTACCCCTAGGCTCTCTCAAAATTTCTTACAACAAAAGTAGCGGGGGACACAGAGGATTGGAATCAATAATCAAAGCTATCAAAACTCGCGAGTTTACAAGGATAAGAATTGGCATCGCTCCGACCAGCACCTCTGGTAAAATCAAAAAACCTGTTGGAGAAACGAAGGTACTAGATTTTATTTTAGGCACGTTTAAACCAACCGAAAAAGAAATCCTCAAAAAGATCTTTAAAAAAGTAGTTGGAGCTGTGGAAACAATAGTAGAAGAGGGGAGAGAAATAGCAATGAATCGGTTTAATTAACTTTTCTTTACTTTTCCACAAAACTCAAAGCCATCTTTTGTTCTTTGGGATCAAAGATGTTTATTTTGAAGTTATAGCTTTTGCCGAGCTCTAGTTTCTCACGTAATTTTTCTTCAGAACCGAATTCGGATATATGCACCAAGCCTGCGACCCCCTCTTCTATAGAAGCGAGAGCTCCGTGTTTGTTGTATTTTATTATCACCCCGTTTACTACCTCATCTTTTTTGTATTTTTTACCAGCCTCTACCCAAGGATTGACTTTCAGAGCTTTTATTGAGAGAGAAATTTTGCCATCTTTTATTTCTATTATTTTTACTTTCACCTTATCTCCCACTTTGGCAAACTTGCGTGGATCGTCCACCAAGCCCCAGTCTATTTCTGAAATATGCACCAAGCCTTCTAAACCATCTTCTATTTTCACGAATATACCGAAATCCACTATACCGGTTACTTCGCCATTAAGCTCATCTCCTAAAGTGTATTTATCTACCACCTTTTCTTTTTCGCTAGAAGCAGGGTCTTTTTCAGAGAAAATAAGCTTACCTTCTTTGCTGTTCACTGCGATTATAGAAACTGTTATTTTCTGTCCAACCAATTTACGCAATTCATCAAGTATTTTGTCTTTATCGCCATCCCCAACTCTAGGATAATGTTCCACTTTGAGCTGAGAAGCGGGTAAGAAGCCAAGTATGCCTTGCCAAGAAAGCATCAGACCCCCTTTGTTTGCCTCAAGTACTGGAAGATCAAATATTTTATTGTCTCTAATGGCATCCTCTGCTTCTGTCCAAAGAAGAGCTTGTTTGGCTTCTTTCAGAGATATTTCTACGTACCCTTCTTTATTGTCAGTACCGACTACTTTTCCTGTAATAGTGTCGCCAACATTTACTTTTTTTAGCAAATCACGAGCATTTATATATTCTTTGCCAAATATAATACCAGTACCCCAAGGAGGTAAATCTACATAAACCTCATTCTTGTCCATACTCAATACAACACCCTCAACAATGCTGTCTTTGCCTGGTGGCAACTTACTATCATTGACCAACTTTACCATTGCCGAATCTTTGATTATTTTGGATTCAGCTTCTTCGTTTACGAGTTCTTTTTTTGTCATACAATTAAAAAAGCTCAAGCTTTTCCGCTTCAAAATCCTGAATATTAGCGGAAGGTTATGCTTAGAGTATTTTGTTTATAATACTACCCAAACAATTGTTTATAATTTGGATGTTTGATATATTAGCACTTTATAAACTTAATTACAAACCACTATGGAAAAGCTAAACAACTCCTATGCAATAGCCGGTATTATACTACTCGTGGCTATTGTGGGGTTCGTTCTTGGTAGCAAAAAGACAGAAGCACCTGAAGATATGCCCGACAATGTATACAATATGGTCTCTGGAGCTGTTGCCGATGGCACTTATATTATAGATACAGAAAAAAGCTACCTGAAGTGGACAGGTGAATTTATAGGTGGTTTGTCGGAGACGGGCACCGTAAAGTTTAATTCAGGAGAAGCTGTTGCAGAGTCTGGGTTTTTTAAGACAGGAGAATTCTTTATAGATATGAACACCATGGAAGATAGCGCCGGAAAACAGCGTCTCACCGATCATTTGAAGAGCGATGATTTCTTTTCTGTAGCCACATATCCCACCTCTACTTTCGTCATAAAAACTATCGCACCTTCTAGTGAGCAAGGTCTATTAGAAGGGCGCTTTGTTATGGGAGGAGACCTTACTGTCAAGGGCATCACCCAAGCCATATCGTTTATAACTACCATAAAACCGACACAAAATGGAGCTGTGGCCACTGCATCATTTGCTATAAACCGTGCAGATTGGGAAATAAAATACAATTCTCCTAGCTTTTTCAAAAACCTAGGCGACAAAGCCATAAGGGATGCCGTGCAGATAGAGCTACACCTAGAAGCCTTAAAACAAAACTGAATTCACAGGTAGCCCTTGCTTTATTTGGGCATCTATGATAGACTGGTCTGTAAGAGTTTCTTAAGTCTTTGTGTTTAAGTTTGCCTGTTTAGGGCGACCGAAGCCAATAGAAGAACGAGCTCTGGTCGTTTAATAGGTTAAATAAAACACAAGAAAATGAAAATTTTCGTAGGTAATCTATCTTGGGATGCTACTGATGCTGATCTCAAAGATGCTTTCTCCGCTTTCGGAGGAGTTTCTGAAGCTTCAATAGTCAAAGATAGAGAAACCGGTAGATCTAGAGGTTTTGGTTTCGTAGTCATGGATAATGACGGTGAAGCAAATGCCGCTATTGAGGGTATGAATGGCAAGGAAATAGCTGGTAGAGCTATCGTTGTCAATGAAGCTCGTCCTAGAGAGGAAGGTGCTTCAAGAGGCCCAAGAAGGGACTTCCGCAGATAATTTCTAGGAAGGACCAAACTAAAAACCGCTCGCAAGAGCGGTTTTTAGTTTGTATAATATTCTGAATCATGCCTACATCTGAACCTATATCTAAAAAAAATCTTTTTATTATTTGCACAGTACTTCTTGTGGCCAGTATTTTATTGTTTAGAAATAATGAAAATAATATTCAAAATAGTACAGAGACAACCGTCTATACTGCAAAAATATCTGAAACAGCCCTAAATGTAGAGATTGCGGATTCCGAAACAAAAAGAATAACTGGCCTATCTTACCGAGAAGTTTTAGACGACAATACTGGGCTTCTATTTGTCTTTGAGAATAAAGCTAAATATGGCATATGGATGAAAGATATGAATTTTGCTATAGATATCGCTTGGTTAGATGAAAACAGAAGAATAATTTTTATAGAAAGAGAGGTTTCGCCAAACACCTTCCCAAAGGTATTTATGCCCGATAGGGAGGCCTTGTATGTCTTGGAAGTTAATTCTGGTTTTTTTGATAAAAATAAAATTAGTGTTGGCAATACGTTAGAAATAAAAGGCTTTTAGAAGGTCTGTTTTACAGCAGGAGTTTAGTATTACCTAGTATTGATTTTTGTTCTTATCCACAAGTATTTTTTGTTCAAGGCCTGTAAAATACTTCTAGCTTGAAACAGTAAAAACTCAACAAAATTTATTAAAATTATTATTTTTTTGCAAAAATATGGCGAAAATTTCAAAAAAGTCGGCTAAAAAGCTCGCAATGGAAGATTTTATAAAGAAAGTGCAGAAGAGAGATGGATCTATAGTGGCTTTTGATTTTGAAAGGATAGCCATAGCGATAAACAAGGCTATGTCAGCTTCCTCCGAGGGTTCTGAAGCGGAAGCTAGAATGGTGGCTCATAAGGTACTTGCAGATTTGGTCAGAATATCTAAAAAGTATAAGAATTTTGTGCCGAATGTAGAAGGTATCCAAGACACAGTAGAAAAAGAGCTCATACTCTCCGAATATGTAAACACAGCCAAAAATTACATAATCTACAGACAAAAAAGATCAGAATTGCGAGTGAAGGGTATTAGAGTGCCGGAAAAAGTGCAAAAATTGGCGGCCGAAAGTAAAAAATATTTTAGAAATGCACTGGGAGAGTTTGTGTATTACCGTAGTTATTCCAAATGGATACCAGAAGAAAACAGAAGGGAGACGTGGATAGAAACTGTAGATAGATACATTTCTTTCATGAGAGAAAATTTGGGCAAAAAACTCAAGGAGGACGAGTACGCGGAGGTGAGAGAGGCCGTTTTAAAACAAGAAGCTATGCCTTCTATGCGACTAATGCAATTCGCTGGCAAAGCAGCTAGGACAACCAATGTATCTGCTTATAATTGCTCGTATATAGCACCAACCTCTTTCCAAGATTTTGCGGAGATAATGTATATATCTATGTGTGGTACTGGTGTTGGCTGGTCAGTAGAGAGCGATAATATAGAGAAGTTGCCACAAATACAGAGACAGACAAGTAAGAAGCTCTCCACACATGTTATACCCGACAATAAAGAAGGTTGGGCAAATGCTTTGGCTCTGGGTATGAAAGTGTGGGCTGAAGGCAAAGATATTGATTTTGATTTTTCTCTTCTTCGTCCGGCTGGAGCACGTCTCCAAACTATGGGTGGCAAATCTAGCGGTCCAGAACCTCTAAGACAAGTGCTCGCCTTTACTCGTATGAAAATGCTGGCTCGTCAGGGAAGGCGTCTTCGCCCCATAGATGCTCACGATATAATCTGCAAGATAGGCGAATGTGTAGTTGCGGGTGGAGTAAGAAGAAGCGCCATGATAAGTCTTTCAGATCTTGATGATGACGACATAAGAGATGCCAAAAAGGGCCAATTCTGGAATACCGATTCCCAGCGTATGCTAGCGAACAACAGTGCAGTTTATCTAGAGAAGCCAACGAGTGAACAGTTTATGGATGAATGGGTCTCACTTATGAAATCTGGGTCTGGAGAAAGAGGTATATTCAATCGAGGCGGGCTACTCTCCACCCTTCCAGAGCGCAGATTGAAAGTGTGGAGAGAGACCGGAGTATTATCTAACGAAAATAAATTTTTAAAAACAATAGGCACCAATCCTTGCGGTGAGATAATCCTACAATCAAAACAATTTTGCAATCTGACGGAAGTAATAGCAAGATACAACGACACCGAAGAATCTCTGATGCGCAAGATAAGAGTCGCCACAATCCTTGGCACCTATCAGGCTACTTTGACTCATTTCCCGTACCTTTCTAAGGAATGGCAAGAGAATTGTGAGAAAGAAAGGCTCCTCGGCGTCTCTATCACAGGACAGTGGGACAGCCCTAAGGTAAGGGATCCCAAAATGCTCTCCAAACTTAGAGATATGGCTGTAAAGGTCAACAAGCAGTATGCAAAAAGATTTGGTGTAAACGAGTCTACCTGTGTCACCTGCGTCAAACCTTCTGGTACTGTGTCCAAAACATTTGATACAGCCTCGGGTACTCATCCCAGACACTCTCAATATTACATCCAACGCATACGTATTTCTGCTACCGATGGTCTTTTCAATATGCTTAAAGACCAAGGAGTACCATATCACCCAGAAGTAGGTCAAAACAAAGATACCGCTAATACCTATGTACTTGAGTTCCCAGTCAAAGCTCCAGACAAATCTATATTCAAAGACGACATTACCGCTCTAGAGCAACTAGAATATTGGAAAATGGTCAAAGAAAACTTTACCGAACATAACCCTTCTACCACTATTTCAATAGGAGACGATGAATGGATAGCTGTAGCAAACTGGATATATAACAACTGGAGTATAGTCGGGGGTCTGGCATTTCTACCAAGAGATAATCATGTCTATCAACTTGCTCCATACGAAGCAGTGGATGAAAAAACATACAAAGATCTTTTGGCGCGAGTAGAACACATAGACTTCGCCAAAATAGTCACCTACGAAGCTGTAGACGAAACAGATGTAAAGCAGGAGCTTGCGTGTGCTGGCGGAATTTGTTCTATAGACGATATACCCACCACAGTTGCTACTCCAGTCTAAAAATAAAGTATAATTAGTTCATGGAAGAAAAAACTTTGAAAGTCGCTATAAACGGCATGGGCCGTATCGGACGAGCCTTTTTCCGTCTAGCCAAAAACTTTCCAGAAATTGAAGTTGTAGCGGTGAATGATCTAGGAGATGTAGAGAACGTAGCTTACTTAATGAAATACGACACAGCTTATGGAGCCTCTAATTTCAAAATAATTGTAAGTGATGATAAAAAATCTCTAGTTATAGATGAAAAGCGGGTAGATTTCTTATCAGAAAAAGAACCGAACACTTTACCTTGGAAACAATTGGCTATAGATGTGGTGGTAGAATCTACCGGAGCCTTTACTACATTTGAGAAAGCCAAAGCTCATATAGAAGCTGGGGCAAAACGCGTCGTCATTACAGCCCCGGTCAAAGATGCCCCTATAGACGATAGTCAAGCGACAATTCTTATGGGTATAAATGATGACAAACTAAAAACTTGCACTATTAGCTCCAACGCTTCCTGCACCACCAATGCCGGAGCACCAATAATACAAATATTGAACGAAAAAATAGGCATAGAAAAAGCTATTTTAAATACTGTGCATGGCTACACTGCTAGCCAGACTATTGTAGATGGACCAAGCAAGAAAGATTGGAAGGAAGGTAGAGCGGCAGCTCAAAACATAGTGCCGACCACTACCGGCGCAGCTATTGCTATAACCAAAGCTATACCAGAGCTTCTAAATAAGTTTGATGGTCTGTCTATGCGCGTTCCTGTTATTGTTGGCTCTATTGCTGATATAACTTTTATAAGCAAAAGAGACACTTCTGTAGAAGAAATAAATAAAATACTCAAAGAAGCAAGTATGGAAGAGCGTTGGCAAGGTATCCTCGGTATCGCTGAAGATCCGATCGTATCTTCAGATATAATAGGCTCTCTTTATGGTTCTATAGCGGATCTCAGTCTTACTCGAGTGGTTGATGGAAACTTAATCAAAGTTTGCGCTTGGTACGACAACGAAATGGGGTATGCGAGTACCTTGGTAAAACATATTCTTGCGATGGGAAAGTATCTGTAAAAATGGTATAATACTACTAATGCAAAATGTTGATCAAATCAGCAAAGAACGAGCTCTGAAACTTTTTGATAGTCAGGAAATTCAAAGTTTTGAAATTGGCACCATCCAAGGTTTAGAGCAGATTCATAAATACTTGTTTAAAGATTTATATGATTTCGCAGGCCTTGTCCGTACGAAAGACATAAGCAAAGGTGGCTTCCGATTTGCTTCTTCTTTGTACTTAAATGACATTTTAGCCAAAATCGGAGAAATGTCGGAAAGTACTTTTGAAGAAATCGTGGCCAAATATGTGGAGATGAATATCGCTCATCCGTTTATGGAAGGCAATGGTAGAGCTACGCGCATTTGGCTTGATTTGATTTTGAAAAAGAATCTCAAACAATGTGTGGATTGGGTAAAAATAGACAAGGCTGACTACTTAAACGCCATGCAACGCAGTCCGGTGAACGATCTGGAGATTTGCGAGCTTTTACGAGTCGCTTTGACTGATGAAGTTGATAATCGCGAAGTTTTTATCAAAGGAGTAGAACAGTCGTATTATTACGAAGAAGAAGATTTTTACAAATAGTATAAAAACGTGAAAATATATTTTGCTAGTGATCATGCGGGGTTTGTGATGAAGAGAGAGCTTTTGGAATTTGTTAAAAATTTGGGTTATGAAGTGGAAGATTGTGGCGCTTATGAGCTTGACCCAGATGACGACTATACATTGTTTATAAAAAGAGCAGCAGAAGCGGTAAGCATTGATCCAGAAAATACTAGAGCGATAATACTCGGCGGTTCTGGACAAGGAGAAATGATTGTTGCTAATAAATTTCCAAATGTTAGAGCGGTAGAGTATTATGAAAACAATCTTGAGATAATAAAACTCTCGCGGGAGCACAATGATGCTAATATTCTCTCTCTCGGTGCAAGATTTATTAATTTAGAGGAAGCAAAGGAGACGGTAAAAATTTGGCTCGAGACGCCATTTTCAAATGAAGAAAGACATAAAAGGAGAATTAAGCAAATGGATATATAGTTAAT
>ERZ1292625.2896-Hain-H41-01um-R1-2896-length-14850-cov-5_pt1 | contig 14850 bp, 23 predicted proteins | sample MGYA00564400_ERZ1292625 | MGnify/ENA primary metagenome ERZ1292625 (study PRJEB36523, sample SAMEA6512639) | groundwater metagenome | collected 2019-01-08 | study: AquaDiva: Metagenomics assemblies of 32 groundwater samples | reverse complement strand
AAGACAAAAATATTTATTTGAAAGATATTTTATTGCCCGAAACATACACAGAATTTGATAAAAGTCACGCACTAACAAAATCTTATAATGGTGCAGTATTGTGGAATAGCATTGAGAAAGGACAACGAACAATGGTTTGGACAAAACCAATTAAAGTTGGACATTTTAATAAAGGTGGACAAGGTCAAAGAGTTTATTCAATCGACGGAAAATCCGTCACGCTATCCGCCAAGGGCGGGGGGTGGGGAGCGAAGACAGGTTTGTATTTAATTAAAAACTACGCCCGTAAATTAGAGCCGATTGAATGTGAAAGACTAACAGGCTTACCTGATGAATATTCCGCAGGAATAAGTAAAAACCAACGTCGACAAGTTTGTGGTAATGCATTTAACGTCGACGTGGTAGCTCACATACTAAGTTTCATTAAATAATCACCTTTTTATCTAACTTAAATTATATGGAGAAAGAACACTCAAAAAAATGTGCTTCAAGATACGAAATTGTCACCGCTGGACAAGTAATTACACCCAAGGATTGCGACTGTGACGGCTATCATACTTTTGAGGAATTATACGAACATCGAATTACTTTATTTATCGCTTTGTGTAAACAACGTACCCACATTTTTGGTGTGAAAAATGAAGGCTATTATTACGATATATGGCGAAGTAAAAAACACTCAGACGGCGAATTGGCTTTTGGCGGTACTTGGTTCGTGCTCGGGATCGGTAAGGAAAAAGGCAAACAAATTACCTATCATCTACCGATTGAAAAATGGAACGAATGCGACTTCGCCAAAGAGCTTGAAAAAGCCCCCGAATGGGACGGCCATACCTCTAACGATGCTTTACAAAGATTAAAATCACTCTAATCCTATGAATAAAAGTGAAAAAAAACAAAAAAATGTCTTTCAATTTCTAACTGACTGGCTGGCTGAAAACAACATAAAGGACAGGGATAAAGTCAACATAAAATTCTCTAAAAAAGTCTTTGTTATAGAAATAATTACTAAATAAATATGCCAAATAAAAGTGAAGAGAATATCCCCACCCTGTCTGTTAGAGAGGAGATCCTCGAAGAACTTGTTAGTAAAGTTACAGATTATGGGTATAATAATGAATATGGTTATTACAATGAGTGGGCAGATGGAGTAAAACCTATTCTGGAAAAAGCCCTCACCCTCCTCGAACAAGAAACCATCAAAGCTGAGAGGGAGAGATTGAGGGGTATGATTTTAAAAGCGGACTTAATTACGAAGCAAGACATCCTTAACTTACTAGAGAAATAATATATGAAATCAAAAATACCTCACCCAATTATCTAGACAATAAAAAATAATTATGTTACAATTCATAACGTGTAGGGCTAACGAATCTAGTATACTAAATTAGACAAAGAACCGCTGGAAAGCCCTACACAAGCCCTGGCGGTTTTTTGTCTTATTAAGCATATTATGAAGAAAATAAAATTTGGCAGAACACACTTAGGGGTTGCGTTGGTAGACGATGAAGATTATGAGAATTTGAAGCAATATAAATGGTATTTAAATTTAGGATATGCCAGTAGCGCCTTTTATATAAATGGACTTAAAAAAACAGTCAATATGCATCGTTTTATAATGAATTTGAAGCCAGGGGATACAAGACAAATCGACCATATCAATCATAAAAAAACAGATAACCGAAAAGAGAATTTGAGGATTTGCTCAGCTGGAGAAAATAGTATGAATAAAAGTAAATCCACACTGCCGTGTTCAAGTAAATATAAAGGTGTTCATTGGAATAAACAAGAAAAAAAGTGGGGAGCGAGAATACAAAAAAATTATAAGAGGCACTCCCTTGGTTTGTTCGAAGGTGAAAAAGAAGCCGCTAGGATGTACGACAAGATGGCAAAAAAGTATTACGGAGAGTTTGCTCTAACTAACTTTTAACTTTATGAATGAAAAATATCTCGTTCAATGGCTCGGCAAAACACTTTCAAGCAACGAGCAGTTTATGGAAGAACTCGACAAGACTTTGACTGCTGTCCGCCTCGAGGAACGTAATCGTCTCAAATGGGAGTTTGTTGACCCTTCAAACAAGGGGGTAAATTGTAAAGCCTACTATGTGTGCAAAAAATGTGAATACATTTCAATCTTCAAATAATATGCCCAAATTCAAACCAAGTGACTTCGAAAAAGGACTAGAAAAGATTTTCTACAGTCTTATAAATACTTGTTGTGAGATGACCAGCGAGGGGAAACATAGAAAAGGTTGCAAGAATTTCAAAGAGAGTCCAGTGCCGAAGAAGCCAATTTTCATTTATGATGAAGAGTGCCATCTTGCTCAGATTAAAGAAGCCGAAGCCAAACAAAAAAAGGAGTTTGTTAAGAATCTGGAAGTTATTCTTAACAATATTTACAAGCCGTTTAGCGTCAATAATTTAATTAGGGATTTAATAAAAAAATATGGAGATGCTTAGCCTAGAAGAACTCAAACACGCCGCCGAGCTTGCCAGTAAGTCCCAGATTGAGCAAATGGAGAAGTGGAGGGTGATAGAGGAGGTTAAGAGGCTGATAATCGAGGAAATAAATATTGCACATTTTGAAAGTCAGGCAACTTCTAGGCTCACTGCGATCTGGAACAAACTTGAAACTATTAAATAAATATGAAACAAAAAACTAAACTCAAAAAGCTCATTAAACTTTCCCTCTCAGAAATCGAGGCTTGGGTTCATTTCTTGAATGAATGTAGGGCGAAATTAACTAAACTCGAGAAGAAGTAATATGGAACAATCATTCAAAGATGTACTTATTGGTAAACGATTAGGTAGTGGGTGCTATCGAGATGTTTATCAATTCAAACTAGATACTTCATTGGTTGTTAAGATTGAACGCGAGGATGGTGAATTTCACAATATAAAGGAATGGAATATTTGGAAAGAATTAGAATATTCTGATTTGAAAAAATGGCTCGCTCCTTGTTATGAAATAAGTAGTGATGGTAAGATTTTAATTCAACAAAAAATAGAATTTGGCAGACATAAAGATTACCCTGCCAAAATTCCAACTTTTTTCACCGATGTCCAAACTAAAAATTTTGGTTTTATCGGGAAGCAATTAGTCTGTTGTGATTATGGTTCTACGATAGTTACTAGAAATTTTAATAACACCCTAAAAAAAGCGGACTGGTTGAAAGGCTTAACTAGAATAGATAATTAGTATGAAACTTTGCGAACACTGCAAAAATCCCCTCATCATCCGCACCATCTGTGCCTCTTGCTCTCGTGATGTGCAAGCGGGTAATCCGCCGTTCCTATTTCTTATTGCTAATGGAATTCTATTATTGGGATTCATTCTAGGTTCTATGATTAGATTATGAAAAAAATAAAACTAAGAGGAAAGAGAGGTGGTTATGCTTTGATTGATGATGAAGATTTTGAGAAAGTAAAGATTTTGAAATGGTACCACGCAAGCATCGGTTATCCAAGGGTATATTTCAAAGGAAAAGATGTGTCACTACATCGTTTTATAATGAATTTTCCAAAGGGATTAGAAATCGACCATATCAATCAAGATAAACTTGACAACCGAAAAGCAAATCTAAGGATTTGTTCTCGAGTGGAAAATCAGCGCAATACAAAAAAGAGAGCTTCGCAGTGTTCTAGTAGATATAAGGGTGTTTCTTGGCATAAAGGGGCGAATAAGTGGATGCTCCAAATAGTGAAAGGCGGTATCTATTTTTACGGTAGTCTACTCAAGAACGAAATCGAAGCCGCGAAGAAATACGACGAAATGGCAAAAGAACTATTTGGAAAATATGCGTCAGCTAATTTTTAGTCACTGTGGGATTTTGGAGTTAGGATTCATTGTAGGAAGACTTTAGTGTGAAACAAGTAGCCTTATTCAATATCCTTCTCAGCCCCGCTTTTCTGGTCGGTAGTGTATTTTAGGAGATGATACTATATGGAACTCACCCAACAACTAGTAGATTCATTTGGACCCGATCTTCGGCAGGTTCTAAGGGAAAAGTTTTACAATCAACTTGCTGAAAGTATTTTTGCTTATGTACAATGTGAAAGATGGAAAAAGACCAAACTAAGTATTGAAGAATATAGAGCCAGAGAGGAAAAGAGTTGGATTAAAGATCTGCAGAAGATAATCTTTTCCTACAAATTGCAACTTGATCCTTGGTATATAGCAAGAGCAAGTTCCAAGTCTTTTAGTTATGAAGATCTAAAAGCTCAATGCGAGATACTCAAAATTAAAAATAATATTGCGGAGGCAGAAGGCATTTTGAAAAAGTTTCTTTGGAAATATCGCAAGCCATCAAATAATGAAATAGACGTAGAATTGATAAAAGAAAATCTTGATCCAGAACTCATATTAGGAAAAGTAAATAGTAAAACATCTAAGTCGCTAGCGTTCTTATGTTTATGGCATAATGAAAAAACAGCTTCTCTACATTATTACAAAAAAGCTAAGCGCTTTGTGTGTTTTGGGTGTGGCGAGAAGGGCGATCTGATACAAGCGTATATGAAACTAAACAATAAAACTTTTATCGAAGCCTGCAAAGAATTGTCCACATATTAACTTGACATACTTACCGCTTTGTGCTATAATTTATACATAAAGATCGCAGTCTTAATTCAAAAATTAAGTTTTATGAATAATGTAACAGGCTGGAAATATAGACGTCTGTGGAAACCAAACTTTTCAGCGCTCAAACGGTTCCTTTTGAACGATTGGCTTGTGATTGGTTTATTATGTCTATTTTTGGTTGGATTTGTAGCATGGTTAATATCCGCGGGATATTAATCATTTTCCTAACTTTTTGACGGCGACAAGTTAAGTTGTTTCATCACTTTATGTAAGTTGCATAATGTGACAAGCATAGAATAATTTGACTGTCGTCAAAAAGTCGCGGATACTTCAAAGCCGATAAAGATTGAAGATTAAGTTTAATATTTAAGATCAAAAAATATATGACAACTGACGAACTCAGCGGTGGTTCAGAAGTCCAAAGCAACTGGTTCAAATTTCTCTCTCCAGGAGACGGAATCAAAGGTACGTTAGTCGGCCGACGCGACCAGCCGAGCAATAATCCGATGTTTCCGGATCAGCTAGTGTGCGAACTAAAGAAAGCTGATGGCACAGTGTGGAATGTCGGCGTATCAACGAAGAAAGAAGGCACGGTTCAACGCCTCAAAAATGTTAAAATCGGCGAGATAATCGCCGTCATCTTCGAGAAGGAAGGCGAAGTCAGCAAGAAAGGTTTTGCTCCTGCTAAATATCTCCAGGTTAAGACCTGGGGCATGGATCCGAACTTCAATGAGTTGGACGGCGGAGAAGAGGCCGTACCGCAAATGTAATTATGAATCCCCAATCAAACAACGGGGAAGACTTTTCAGGCGGGGCCGAAGTACCTGGTCCCGCCGAACAGGTCTTCAAAGAGTGCGAAGCGTCCGGGTGCATATCTACTTTTGAGGTAAAATTCCCAAAACAACGACGTTGCGAAAGGTGCCGCAAATTAGGACGTCCTTATCGTGACCCGTCTAGCACTAGTCCATTTTAAATAAAATAAAAATCCATTATGGAATTCAATCAAGAATCAGTAATCGCAAAGTTCGACCACAACAAGGCCGAGCTGACCAAGGTGGTTGATGAGAGTAAGATGCTCACGCTGACAGACCCGCTTGATAATAAACAGGTGGCTGTAATCAAGGGAAAGCGTATCGAGTTGCGCGGATATGAAATTAAAATCGAGAAGAAAGGAAAGGAAATCCGTGAAGATGCTAAGACGTTTATCACTGGTGTACTGGATTACGAAAAAGAATTGAAGTCAGTTACCACGCCGGAGATTTTACGTCTTGAAGGACTTGAGGAAGTATCTGCAAAGTCTCAACTCGTAGAGGAGAGGAAGAAACTGCTACCGGAACGCAAAACCAAGCTCGCGGCGATTGATCCAAACATCGTGACGAACGATGAGGAATTACTAAAGCTCGGCGCTACCGAGTTCCAGGACCATCTCAATCAGCAATTTACTCTTAAACTTGAGGCCGATCGCCGGAAGCTAGAGGAAGAGAAGTTAGCCGAGCAGAAGCGGCAGGAGGATGTCCGTATCGCTGAATTGGCTCGCAAGGAAGCAACTGAAAAGGTTGAGCGCGATCGGTTAGCCGCTATTGAGTCTGAGGCGGAGGAGAAGAGGAATGAGGCCCAAGCTAAGATTGACGCTGAGAACGCTGTGATCGCCGAGGAGAAGCGGAAGATTGAAGCAGAGAAGCTCAGGCTGGCTCATGAGGAAGAAGTAAGGAAGGCGGCTGAGGCGGCCAAATTAAAGGCCGAGCAGGACGCTAAGGATAGTGCAGAGCGCGAGAAGGCTGAGGCGGAGAGAAAAGCATTGGAGGCGAAGGCGGAGGAGGCTAGATTGGCCGCGCTGATGCCTGAGAAAGAGTGCCTGAGACAATATGCTAGTATGCTATTAGCGGTTACCCCGCCCCAGAATCTTAAAACCGCCGAGATAGTAGAGAAATTAACGCTGGCGCTCAAAAAACTTAATGAATTGGCTTTATTCTTAACACAATAATCATATTTTCGTACTTGATCTCGAAACCAAAAAAGACCATCGTCTCCTCGAAGTTTACCTCGAAAACATACAGGCTCCGAAGAACATCAAGGATCCGGATAAGATTGAGGCGTATATCGTTCAGAAGCGCGAGAAAGCGTCAAAAGGTATGGCTACCGACCCGGACTATTGTGAGATTATCACTATTGGCGTCAAGGAAGCCGGTAAGCCCGGTATACAGATGAACCTTGAAGAGTTCGCTGCTTGGCTCAAAATAAAAGACGAGAATGGCGCGACCAAGCTAAATCAGAAGATGATCACGTTCAACGGCAAGCAGTTTGATATTCCTGTCATTATCAGGGCGGGATTGAAAGCTGGCATTGATCTACCTTATATGGAACTCAAGAACATGACCGACAAATACAAGGCGCAGAATCACATTGATTTGATGCAGGAGCTGTCTGTTGGTTACGCGAATTACAAATCGCTTGATAAGTACGCTCAGATTTACCTCGGCGTGAGTAAAAAACCGATTGATTTTGCGACCGCCACTGATGATGAGATCAAGGCACATAATCTCGAAGATTTGGATCTGACCGCTCAATTATTCAACAAATTCCGCCCCCTCTTCGTCTGGGATCATGCTAAGGTGCCGGCTGATGTTAGATTGGCGACGGAGAAGGAGACAACATTATAAATATGCCTTATCTCATAATTCCGCTATCACTGGCAGTAGTCGCTTTCTTCATATTCTTCCCCATGGTGGCAGTCGCGATAATAGCAACTTACATTGTCGTTTATATAGCGGGTGAAATTTATGCAGGATTCAAAGAATCGCGTTAAAATTGAAGTGTCAAATCAGATCACAATCACTGGTCTTCCCCTCAAATATGAAGAGAGCGTTAAGAAATCCCTGACTTTTGCTAACAGGGATTTCTTCAAAATGCAGAAAATGGGTATCAGAACTCCATCTGAGTATAAATACTGGAAGGCTTCCAAGGACGGAAGTTTAATCATTCCGCGAGGCTGTCTGATGCGTTTAAAAGCGTTCTTGGAGAAGGTGGGGGAAAGTTGCCAATGGCAGGTCGACTTGGTGAGTATCCCGGCTATATTTCCTCCTAGGACAGGTGATTTGAGAGCTTTCCAGTCTGAAATCGTTGATAAAGTTGTGAATGGAAAGTGTACAGAAGGATTGATAGTAGCTTCGACCGGATCTGGAAAAAGTTTGGTAGCGTTAGAAATTATACAAAGATTAGCGTTGTCATCAACAATTATCGTTCCAAATACAGTTTTACTTGAACAATTTAAAGGTGAATGTGAAAAGTTTTTTAATTTTACACCATCTCTAATCGATGCTGACCATAAGGAAATAGGCAAATTGACAATAGCTACTTGGCAGAGCCTCGGATCGAACGATGCTCTTCTAGCAAGATTAGTAGCCAACACCAGCGTTTTAATCATCGAGGAGGCCCACGGCGTAGTTTCCACTGAGCGGAAACGCACCTTAAAGGAGTTCAAACCATCCTATCTGATGGGTATCACCGCAACGCCAGAACGCTCGGACGCTCTAGGCCCAGCCATAGAATTCCTCCTCGGCAAGCCCTTAGCTCAATACGAAGCTACTCAATGCACTCCGACAGTTGAGGTAATAAGAACGAATGTAGATATTGGAATGCATTATGAATATAATAAAATTATTGACGCCATGGTAGAAAATAAAAGCCGGACAAAGTTATTAGCTGGAATCGTTTTGGGAGAATTATTACAAGGCAGAAAGATTCTAGTACTGACAAAAAGAATAAAAATGTATGAAAATGTGCGTGAAATTTTACCTGAAATGGACGGAGTATATTTCATTGATTCAAAAGACCCTGAACGCGATGAGTTATTAAAAGGTTTTAAGGACGGTAGTTTTGAATACAAAGCGATATTTGGTACTATATCACTTCTCGGAACTGGTTTTGATCTGCCAAGTGCTGATACATTGATACTTGCGGGTGACGTAAAGTCCAGTGTGCTTACCGTTCAGATATGTGGTCGTGTACTAAGACTTTTTAAAGGAAAACCTACACCGAAGATTATAGATTTTGCCGATATGTCAAATATTATTCTCCGCCGGCAATTCTATGAGCGAAAAAAGGTTTACGAATCTAAGCGTTGGCCTATTAAAATCTAACTAAACCCATATGATGTTGAAGCGTTCTTGTCGGCGCTGCCACGTCTCATTTAACTCAGAAGAAACCAAGGGTGGGAAATGCCCTTTCTGCGTTCAGAGCAAGGAAATCAAAAGCGCGATTTTCAATATACCCAGACTACACGTGAGAGAAAAAAGGTCTGACGAAGAGAAAGTCGATGAAATAAAATTTGAACATGATCCCGCATTGCCATTCTGTTTTTATTGCGGAGTACAAGTAATAAGGAAGATAATAAGAGAGGATAAAAAATACGAGTGTTTTGGGTGCAGACAGACGCGCGTGCGGATTTATGCAAGCGCTTATAAAAAGCAATATGGACGAGTCTGATTATCAAGTTCTTTTCAAACATTATCTCGAAAAAGAGCGTCCGCTCACCGCTACCTATGAGCTTAAGATCTGCCATGGCAATGCCCTGCCATTCAGCGCGGTAAAAGAGCATCAGGTCAACGCGCTCCTGGAAGCCGAGGAAAAAGGCTTTTATCACAAGATTTCTGACTCATCCTTCGGTTTAAAGCCCTTTGATTGCCTGTTTTTGAGCGATCCTAGGGCTTTTGTGGCGATTCTCTACCATATCCCCAGGAAACGTAAGAAAATGGCCATTATACCCATTCAGACGTTTCTCCATGAGAAAGAGTGTTCTGAGTCCAAAAGCCTCAGTTTTAAAAGAGCAGGGAAAATAGCAGAAATTTTCACAGACCTGCCATAACTCTTGACAAACAAAGCGGTTTGTGAGATAATTACTATGTAAGAGGGCGATTAATATATCAATAATATATGCAAAATATCAAAGAAATGGCCAAGGAGCTTGGCAAGAGAGGCGGTTCAGCGTCAATCAAATCTCAGTTTGCCGGCAAGACCAAGGAGGAGATATCCAAGGAAATGCGCCGGCGAAGGGGGTTTAGGAAAGAGAAGAAGGAAGAGAAAACTGATTTGTAAATAATCAAAAAAACAAGGATTTTATCCTTGTTTTTTCTTCCATTCTTCTACTTGTTTTTTTGTGACTTCATTATTTCGTCTACTCCAGCTAAAACCTTTTTAATTTTTTCATCACCAGCTAGGCCGTCCAATAGACCTTCTTTTTGCATTATTTTCCACACCCTAACAATAAAAGGATGAAGCGTTACCTGGTTTCTTTTTGACTCAGATTGTACTTTTTCTTTCATAATTTTATAATATATTAATATTGTACCACGTTCTTACCGCTTTGTCAAGGCCTGGTTTTTATATTAAAAATATTAGAAGGATTTGTGAGAATTTGCCTAATATCATCATCGGTAAATTTTTGTTCTCCCGTTCCACCTGTTTTAATCTCTTCGCTTTTTCCGGAGTCCCAAATTGATACTTGATTATTTTTTCTTCCAATCTCTTCGGCCAACGCTTGATCCATAACTTCTAAATTTATGTCAATCGACACTTTGTCATCACCCATTTTAAAGACACCTATTTTGACATTATCACCAAAAATTTCTTTTTCTTGATTAATAATTTTTGAGATATTTTCTGGAGTAGCATCTTCTATTTTTATTGTCTTTGATTTGAAAGTTGTGATGAAATTTTTACCAGTATAATCAGATCCGTCCATATTGAATGTGTGTCCAAAAATTTCACCAGATTTTATTTTACTAGCTTTTTCGGACAATGATTTACTCATTATTCCTTCATTAAAAACCAATACTGGCTGTTTTGGGACAGCTCCCGGCTTAAAAGTTGATTTAGGAACTGCCTTTTTAGCTTCCTCATCCAGTACCTCAAACACTTTCTTAATATAGCGATTTGGATCATTAAGCGCCTTGATGTATTCTTTTATACCCCTAGCCGCCGCTCCGCGCACTATCAGTCCAGGATTTGCCGTTAAGATACCTGTCAATAATTCGCCACCAGTGAAGATGTCGGTGAAGTCAAGCAATCCCTTTGGATTCCTGCGTGCCTCAAGATTGACCTGTCTGGCTAGATCTTTTTCAATAGTTTTGAGAGAAGCGTATTTATTCTTTACTGCTTGATATTCTGCTCCAGTAGTTTTCTCGATCAGCTCATCCAAATCTTTTCTTAATACTGAGGCGACTGATGCGTCAACCTGTGCTTGCGCCTTACTCACCCTGCCGTCATAATACCCAGAGAGACTATTGTTGAGATCCTGGATCCTCGCTTCGATGACGTCCGGAGCTTCCCCGGCCAGTTCTTCAATTTCAGCTTTTAGGCCTTCGGCATAAGCTCTTATCTTCGGATTGTATTTTTTGTCTGTTGAGATTGAGTCAATTTTCTGTATTACATTATCAGGATTATATTTTGCCCCACCCTCACCTGCCTTAACCGAAATATCATGATATTCATTATAAATTTTCTTTTTTGATTCCGCCAATGCCTCAAACATCTCACGTCGATTTTCAGGATTTTTGACCATTTTTACACCTTCCTCCTCGACCATTATTTCTGGCTTATATTCTTTGATAGTCCTGAAAGCATCCTCGGCTGCTTTATAATATTTCTTGGCCAATTCTGGTGTTTTATTGCCACCGAAATACGGTTTAATACCCTTATCGATCGCCTCCCTAATAACACCAGAAACTCTTGATTCTAATGGTTCGACAAGCCTTCTGACTCCAGAGCCGACCAACGGTAAAGCACCACCAATGGGCGCTGTAGCAAGCCCAGCGGCCGCGCCAAGCCCTGTTTGTAGGGCGACGCTTCCTGCGGTTGCGTCTTCTTGTTGTGCCTCTCTTCCACCCATTCCTAGGGCGCCAGCAACAGGAAATTCTTTAGCGGCCGCCCCAAGACCTTTTAATACCTTGCCTTTTATTGTCTGTTTCCCTACTTCCTTTAACGCCCCGCCACCTAAAAACCACGATCCTATCTCAGCACCGTATCCACCTATTTTTTGCGCGGCTTCCAGTGTTCCCTCTTCCCCTGTGAAAGCAGGCTTGGTCTCTCCCAAGAAAGGTACTTCTCGCGTCTTGCCAATGGCCTCTGCCGCACCGGCCTGATCACCTCTAGCTAATTTCAGCGCGCTCTCTCCGATATTCAATGCGCTTGTCCCAACTTCCGCGAAAGGTCGCAATGCATCTTTGGCTAAAGATTTGAAGAAGCCGTCCTCTGCCTGTGGCTGCGGAGAGGCAATGCGTTGTTCGGCGATGTTCTTATTCGCCACCTGATCAAATCCTTCCCAAGAAGAATTTATTGATCCAGTATTAACAGAAGGCGCAGACTGTGGCTGACTTAATATCTCTCTGGCTCTAATTTTTTCTTCTTCTGTAAATGGCATATAATTAGATATTTTTCTCTTGCTTATATAGATCAAATAATTCTTGCGGTGTTTTGTCGGGGAATGCACCTTTCAATTTGTTGAAATCAGCGATCTCTGCCTCAGATCCAAATTTAGCGAAATTGGCGACATCTTTATATCTCTCTTCCTTAAATTCAGCGCCAACTTTATATTCTGTCCATGCGCTTTGAATCCCGTTTATTTTTGCCTGAGATTCGAATTCCTTTTCTTTCTTTCTTGCGGCCAGATCAATCGTATTTGTTAAATATTCAGCAGTCCTCAAAAATTCTGAAACTTTATCAGCCGACAATATACTACCTCTTTCCAATTTTGGTATTACATTTTCTAACTTATCTTTTAATCCCTGAGTTTGTCCTACTAAATGGATTTCGCCTTCCCGGACTGCCGACTGGTACGTGTCAAGCGCCTGAACAAAAGAATAAATAAATGATAATTGAAGCGAAGAGTTGTTCCTGTCTTTGGCCAGTTGACTGTTTATGCCTTTTAGGATTACTGCCCTATCTCTGGCTTTAATCAAAGGAGAATCTTGCTCTGCTTTCACAATTTTATTAAAATTACTTGTTTGGGCAGGCGTCAAACCAGAACTTGAATTTTTCTTCAAAAATTCTCCGTATTCCTGTCCCGTTCCTGCCTGCCCACCAGCCAGTTGCCATTCTCGGAAACTTGCTGGGGCTGATTCAGGGGTCTTTTCGGCAAGGGCTTTTTGTTTGAAGAAATCTTTCCATGTGCCTTTGAAGCCAAGATTGCTTTGAGCATATTGAAATTCTCTAAAAGCAGTGGGAATCATTTCCTGCTGAGCTTTTAATATATCCATTTCTCTCTTTCTATTCTCAGCTGACAATTTCGACAGGTCTCCAACCTTATCACGGACTGAATTTACCAAATTCGCCAATGGTATTCCAGTCTGATTTGAAAAATTAAGTAGTTGATCATCGGTCGGCATTTTCACATTTCCTTGTTCGTCGACAGACAACATCGCCCCCGCATAGGTGCCGGCATTCTCCTGGACAATCTCCTGCTGAATTTTCTTTGTCTGCTCGCTTTTCAATGCCTTCTCTACGCCCGCCGATTGTTCTCTTAATTGTTCATCCTTCAATTTTGCGCGCTTTTCCTCGGCGAATTTCGCCTTCTCTTGCTGCAACGCAGCCTCCTTATAATTCTGATCCCGGACTGCTTTCTTCGCGAGGGAAATGGCTTCCATTTCTTCTTGTCTCAAGAGACTCTGTTGAAAGGCTTGGGCATTTTTGAGATCTAATGTTTCACCGGCCGCGAAAGGCGTCTCAGCGCGGCCGAGCTTGAATTGCATTGCTCCGCTAGTCGCCTTCTCCTGCTCCTGCTGGCGCGCCTGGATGTCTTTTTTTATGTTGTATTGACCGCCAATGCGGCTTTCCTCTTCCCTTAGAGCAGTCTGCAAATTCGCTTCATTAAAAGCGGCGTCTCCGCCAGCTGTTTCAGTTGGGGCTGGAGTCGCGACAATCGGCTGATAAGTTTTCGGATCAACCTGTACGCCAAACTCATCCCAAAGACCTCCCTGCGGTCCGGTTTTATAAACTTTACCATTAATTGTTTTTTCCAGAATCTTCCCTGTCGTATTGGATGAGGGATCGAAGACGTATGGTTCAGCCATATATTTAAATTACTAATTAGTTATTGGCGGGGAATTTTCTTGACGATGATCCCCCAATCACCGGAGGGGGTAGTTCGCGACCTCCCCGACACCTAGTAGAACCACTCCGAGAAATATGCACCCTCGATCGCCGTTTTGATTTCCTCATCACTGCACCCTGCGTTCTCGCACCTTCTGATAAGGTACTTGATGACATCGGTCTTTTGGAGTTCGATGTAGCCGAACTTCCTGCTTTCTTTGACTGCGTGTTTTAGGGCTTCTAGTTCTTTATCTTTCATTTTCATCTCCTCACGGCACCGTCCGATATGCGACTTATCTAGAATCCACATACAGGAAGGTGATTGAAGAGACGATTACTTTTTAAGAATTAAGCCCAACACTGCCGCTACCAAAGAGCCGACACTGGCTGTCGCTATGATCCAGAAAAACTTTAGTAGCCAATCAAGGTTGACGTTTGATTTAGCACTGGTTATTTTTAGCTCATCGAGGGCTACACTCATCTTCTTTTGCTCATCTCTCATCTCACCACCTTCTCGGTTTAAAATTGCAATGTGGAGTGCATTTTCGTGAGAGTCGCCATAGAGTTTACTTAATAACTCCTCCATTTTTTCTATGTGTTCCATATATTATTTACAAGAAACTGTCGAGAGTGTAAAGCTGGTTGCCCCTGAGGCTACATAAGCGTAAACAGCCGCTCCGCCTGCGTCATACAATTCAAGACAGGAGCCTTTGTTTTGTCCAGCCTTTCCGATTGTTACAGTTGAGGTGGTGTTAGCGGCACTGGCAGTAACTTGAAGTTGCGTTGAAGGGGTTGTGGTGCCGATACCGACGTTGCCACGCAGAACCGTCTTCGTAATACTCGTATTCCCCAAAGTTACGCTATTGCTTCCGTTGCCAGTCGCGCTATAGCCAATCACGATTTCATTAGTATCGCCGCTAAGCAGTGCTTTGGTATTGGTGCCGATGTAAAGACTGTTAGTGCTGGTTGCGTTTGCTGTCGCGCCGTCAGCTATATAAAACCCTGAATAATATCCGAGAGCGGTGTTATTGTAGCCGGTGGTGTTGGAGTAGAGGGTGTAAGAACCATTCGCGGTGTTATTGTAGCCGGTGGTATTGTTGTAGAGGGCTTGCGTGCCATTAGCGGTGTAGTACTAGCCGGTGGAAATGATGTATAGGGAGGCGTAACCATTCGCGGTGTTATTGAAG
>ERZ1292625.2894-Hain-H41-01um-R1-2894-length-14855-cov-4_pt1 | contig 14855 bp, 28 predicted proteins | sample MGYA00564400_ERZ1292625 | MGnify/ENA primary metagenome ERZ1292625 (study PRJEB36523, sample SAMEA6512639) | groundwater metagenome | collected 2019-01-08 | study: AquaDiva: Metagenomics assemblies of 32 groundwater samples | reverse complement strand
AATAGAGTACTTAGTGAAACTGAAATAAAAACCTTGTATGCAAATCCTCATGCTGACTTTCATGGGTCAAAACAGTTATTACTACTTTAAATGAACTTTGAAAATGTAATGCGCAGGAGTAATGAGATTCCGGTTTTACTGGTGTTTACAGCCGTTTGGTGTTCGCCCTGTCGTATTTTAAAACAGTCTCTCCGCCAAATCGTTCGTGACGACGTAGAGATTCAATACCTCGACGTTGAGGAACAACCGGATATCGCGTCAGCCTATTCTATTCGATCGGTTCCTACTTTGATATTGTTTCGCGGAGAAAAAGCGGTTGCCCGCATTAATGGAGTAATGAGTGAAATAGCATTAAATAATTGGCTTGATATTGAACTAATTTAAGGAAGGTTTTCCGGCAAATCACAGGGGCTAATGCCCCTTTTGTGTTTTAGGGCAGTTTTCGCCAAATTGCCCCAGGATCGATTCCTAGCCATTCTGGGCGACTTTAGTCCAATCTGACAGTATACCTTCACTTTTAGAAAATAATCGCTCTACGGCCTTCCTAGACCGTCGTGGGGCTGTTTTTGGCGTATTTTGGCGGGAAATCGTCATTTTACGGTTATTATCTCAAGTGTGTAAATTTAAATTGTTATTTAATAATACTTCCTCATTCACTGCAACCGTGTTCCTCATTTCTGAGGCTTCTGTGATTGCTCCCGAGGCGTGACTTTCCCCGTACTTCGGGGTAGGGCGGTAAGCCGCCAAGTTTCGTGCTGCGTTTAAATCACGGTCTATTTTGAGACCGCAAGTCTCGCAGTTATAAGTTCGTTCGGACAGCTTTAGTTTGTCCTTTACCGCTCCACAACAGGAGCAGGTTTTGGATGATGGAAAGTAACGATTAGCAAGTACTACTTCCTTTCCCATCCAATCTCCTTTATACAACAATTGACGTTTAATTTCGCCAAAGGAAACGTCAGCAAGTTGTTTCGACAGACCTTTGTGTTTGTACATTGAAGCAACATCGAGTCCTTCAATAACTACTTTATCGTACTTTTTAAGTATAGCAGTAGTTGTTTGGTTAATCACATTTGATCGAATACAAGAAACTTTGTAGTACTTCTTGGATACAGACAGTTGAGCCTTGTACCTGTTTTTACCTCATTTGATCTTTTTAGACAACCCGCGCTGACGCATTTTAAGTCTCCTTTGATTCTTCTTTAAAGCCAAGGGATTTTCAAAAACAGTTCCATCACTGAGTGTCATCATAGTTTTAATACCGAGATCTATTCCCACAGTGGCTTGGTTTTCGCCCACAAATGGTTTTAAAGTGGGAATAGATTCTGGTGTTTCTATGCTGATTGAAGCGAACCATGTGGTTGCCGTTCTACTGATTACTACATTATTTACTCGGCCTTCGAATCGTAAATTCTCAGCGCACTTTACCCAACCAAGACGCGGAACCCATATTTTATTATCTTTTTGTTTGAATTGATTGGCTTCAATTCCTACAAAACTTCCATTGACTATTTTCTTTTTAAACTTTGGATATCCTGCTCCTTGTTTCCACATCTTCTTATAGGCATACTCCACATTGTGAATTGCGTACTGAGGAGCACACTTTCCAGTTTCCTGCATCCAGGGAAATTCCGTTCTTTTTATTGAAGTTAGATGTTTCATGAGACTGTAGGCTGTTTGTTTAATCCCAGTCTTGTAGTCTTCCTGCCATTTGTTCAAGGCCCAATTAAACGCAAAACGAGCTACGCCACAAGACTTTCGGAAGAATTCCTCCTGATCCTTTGTAGGGTATAGTTTTATTTTATGACCTTTGTTCATTTTGTTATCCTAACCTCACAGCCATCATCGGCGTGTATTTGAAAAGCACAAAGAGATGGTCGGTTTTCAAAAACCATTCTTTTTCTAATTATTAACTCTCCTTCCGCGGAATACAGTTCTACCTCACTCACGTCTCCGTTATTAATATTACTATACGACTCAATACAGAACTCGAGTTCTACGTTCTTGTAGATATCTATTGTTAGAGTTTGATTTGGATATAAAATGTGTGATTCGTATTTTCCTATAACGAGTTTTACCGGCAAATTATGGGGGTTCTCCGGTAAATGACGTACCACTATATCACACGTGTTTTCCGCGGAAAAACATGAGGATAAAAGTAGAAGTAGGATTAGTAGGTGTTTCATATATCTTCGTTTGATTGTCCTTCGTCTAATGCTTTTTCTTCCCCGAGAAGGAAATTCTTTGATTTCATCTTATAAACGCCGTAAGGTTTTTCTGTACGGACGCATATTCCTTCCGCCCAAACATCGTTAACAGAATATGGACATTTCTTTTCCAAATATTCTTCCGCCAAATATCCCAAGAACGTTTCGTCAACCTCTGTCGTTATCTTAGTTTTAACCAACACCGGCACAGGTTGTAATCCGTATTTCTCACAATAGACCTCAACCTGATTCCAACTAAATTCATCGGCGTGTCCTTCGTCGTTAGTACGGGTGATTCGAAAAACTACTAAACTGTAATGTTGTCCTTCTTTGCGGAGTTTCGTGTAATCATACGGTTTCTGAATTGATTCGGAAAGTAGTTCTCCGTATATCGTTATGCCGGGTTCAAGTGCATATTTATAATCCTCATAAGCGGTTTTCCATATATCTTGGGAATAGAAACTCTGACCTTCGTTTATCCACTTGTTATCGATGCCTTTTACCAACGAACTCTTCGGTTTGCCACTACTGTATATTCCGCTGTATTCTGTTTCTACTACTTTTACTCCCAACATTTTAGCAAGTTTCTCCCGCCAATTCAGCTTCCGAAGTGTTTTTACTTTCGATAATATACAACTACTTCCGTGAAGTTTGGCGGAAATAACGATCTCCATTCCCGATTGAATGCGTCCAAGATTCTTACTCAGATGTTCTGTTTCATGATGGAACCTAAGTTGTCCGGGAATCATTATATCCTGAAGTTTAAACGCTCGTGGTTTTGGTGCGGTTCCTCCGGGATTGCTGTTTCTAACTGGAACGAAGTACTTCTCACAAATCAGATTGCCGTCGATGTGTGTAAACTCCGAACCAAGAGGTAACTCGTTTATTCCTAAATAGTTTAACGAAGACAAGGGCATAAAAAGCCCGTCAGATATAACTCCAGCGAGGCGCATTGCGCGTACACGTCTATTCTTGAAACTCAGATATCCCTTCTGAGTTACGTCCTTGTTCTGTGTTTTATCATCATATAGGTTATTGTTATAGCAGTATTCCGCGGAAAGTTGTGTTCCACTTACGAAATACAGTCCTCGTTGTCCAACCTTCGCTTCTTTACTAATTATTATCTCGTTTCCAGCTAATACAGTTATTTGAATACGATCCTTTTCGGGAATTTCGCGGAAAGCTGTTAATTCCACAACAGTAGCAACGTAATTAGTTGAGTTGTCCGATATGCTCAGTTTCATGGATTATTTTATCAAAGGTTATTAACGTTTTTGACGCTCAAAGTCAGACAGTATTGGGACAGGTCTTTCCGCCCACATTTCATATACATCCTTTATTTCTCCGGTGATCGGACCTACGGCGAGAATTTGACCGTCCGATATAACTCCCAAAAACGGTTCATTACCGTTATCTTCGCCAAAATCAGTTATTCCGTGAAAAGTTATCATAGTACTTCAAGTTCTTTTATCCAAGCGTCTCTACCTGCATAGTCCATTGCCTTTTCACGCGTAGTAAAGCAGCCGTAAATATAACCACCTTCAGGTCGAATAACGACATAGACTTTTGCCGGAGGAACTGTGTACAATCCTGACTTCTCATCATCTTCTATTATTTGCCGGAGAAGCTCTTTTTGTTCTTCTTTAAGTATCATGTTTCTCACTTTTTATCGCCCACCAAAGTATTAGTAGGAGTATTATTATAAATGCTATTCCTGTTATGATTTTCATGTTTCAAAGGTTTTGTCCGCCAATTTATTGATTTTACTGACCGCCCACATAATCGTTACCGAAGTGATAGTATAGGTAATACAAACGGGGTGGGCTTTAAACATGATACGTGCGTCTTGGTCATCCAATATATCCGCCGACGCGCCGGCCAAGAAAAACCACACCAACACAAATAGGATAATAGAAATCAACCAGTTGTCTAAATTAGAAGAATACCAGCACCCCCGAAGTAATACAAACAAAACAATATAGAGTACTGTTATCCAAAATATATGTCGGCCTTTCATTTCTTTTATGTTTTAAATCAAAATTACCAATCAATATCCGAGTCTTCTACTATTTTCAGCTCAACCTCTAACCCCAATTTAGTTAGAAATTTCTTAACGCCTACTGCTCCTCTTTCAAAGTCCCACACGTTTCCGTCAAATGCACATTCGCCATCCTTTAGGATTTTCATCATTTCGGTATTTTCGCAATATTCTATGGTTATCATTTCTTTCTTAGATTTAAATATTTATACATTAATTTAACAGCAATGGCTTCAAATAAGTTCATTTTCGTTTTGTGTAAGAACGGTGCAGGTTTAACTTCTACAAACCAATTGTCTTCCGGCAAATAATAGAGAAGTCCTGCATAACTCGGAATCTCCTTTACATCGATCATCCCAACGGGAGTTACAAATAGAAATTTATTCGGCCTCCTACACGGGAGCTTACTTGACAGACACTTGTGCCGTTTCTCTTTTGAGAAGTCGGCTTTAAAATCTGCCTTAGAACATTTCACCTCGCATTCAATGTAATATCCGGAGGAATTCAAAGAAACAAAGTCGCTTTCCCAATTCCAAACGTATGCGCAGTCGAGCATTAACTTCGACTTTTTACCACCTCGGGTATGGCCGTAATAGGAGTATAAGTCGTTTATAATAGCTGCTTCGGTCATGCTTTATTTACGATCTTTATTCCACCAAAACCACTTAATCATTTGTATATAAAGTCCCATTAGTATAATCGCAAATGGAACTACTACAAAGAAGAATACAGCAATGTCGGATGGTTTAATGTTTTTCATTTCTCTAAGAATTCATAATCTGTGTCATTTTTTTCTATTTATACCGCGTGTATTTTCGGGAAATTCGTATTTCAGCTTCAAAGCCTCAGATCTTAAGGGTTGTACATGATGGTAGTTGTCACACTCCTCCCACAATTTCTGAAGCCGTTCGATGTAAACTTCCCTCGGTTCCTCAATCTCCTCCACCGTTATTCTGAACTTCTTGATACGTACCAGTCCATTGAAGGCACTCGGTTCTGTGTTGTGCAGTCCTAGCAATTCGTATTCTCCTATATTTCTAAACGTCTCTATCGTTTTAGGATAGGTGAATTTTCCATATTGTTTCTTTTTCATTTCTTATATCCCATTTCATCAAGTTTATCTAATACCGTTGGTTGTTTTCCTTTTTCAAGTATTTGGAGTAGCAGTTTTTCCGCCAAACTTACTTTTTCTATTAAATCCTCCTCCTGTATTACGTTGTAAGTTTTAGTCTCTTCAAACGCCGTGATTTCTATGTAGAATGATTCTGACGTAAACGTGCTCGCCACACTGCGGATTACTACTTTGTATATTTCTATAACTCCTTTATTCCCGCCAACTTCGATTGTCTTTTCGCGGAGAAGTGTTTTATCCTGAACCTCATAGGGACTGCGTTCATATTTGAATAAAGGTAAATCGCTCGATTCGTATTCGAATCTTCCAAATAAGTTATCTAAATGTGTTTTCATGGTTTAATTATATATTTACCTGATTTTTGATCCTTAAATAGTTTCTTTCTCAAATGAGGTTCTGTAGTTTCCAAAGTAGAAAAGAGTTCCTGAACTATGGCAGATCCTCTTTTTCTAGCATATTTAATTATCTCTCTTTTGATATCAAAATGTGAAGCCCACTCTGCTTCGGTCTTGGTCTCGCCATTATGTGCTAACCTCACATTCCTTCTCATGTTGTTACACTGCTCTTTTTGCGTAGCCCAACGACAGTTTTCAGGACAATAATCCCCGTCATTGTCAATTCTATCAATAGAGTGTTTATTTGATGGGCGGGGACCCATGTCCTTATAAAATTGCTCGAAGTTACTTTCCCACTCTGAGCATACTTTGATATTTCTTCCACCGTAGTCTACGTACTGTGGGTTGTTCGGATTGCTGCACCTGCCCCTCATTTGAGACCATATCGCATATTCGTTGTGCCCCTTAGATCCCGGCATGGACGAACCGTGCGTAAGGCTCCTGTTTACTAAGCTCTCTAAATTCCAACAACCGCAGGATTTTGTACCTCCCCACATCATTGCGTCGGTTCTTGTTATTGTTTCATGCCCACAATCACAAATACAGTTCCAATATGCTCTACCGTTTTTAGAATGACTAAAGTTTACAACAGTTAATCTTCCAAATCGCTGCCCAGTTAAATCCTTTCTCTTCATCTGCAAACGATCGAATCTCGTCTTATTTTAAAAGTATCACACACAATAATATCGGAAGGTTTTCCATAGATCCGGCATTCCGCAATGTGCAGGTAGTTCGCCGGATTATTCTCAGCAATCAGTTTTATATATCGTCCTTTTTTACTCATTGGAATTTCTATAACTTGTCCGTTCGTCAACGCCGTTGTGTTTGTATAAACGACTTCATCGACTGAAAAGTTCAAATCCGCGGAAAGATATAGTTTAAAGTTCTTAACCCGACCAAGACAACAATCCTGACGATTAGTAATTTGAATGCGGGATATAATAAACTGACCAGATAGGTCTACTTGCCAAAAAGGACTTACTTCCGGATTAGTGCTTTGAAATGTAGCATTATTATCGTCAACCACATTGGCAGATGGGTATATGTTTGCACCACTAACTGCCGGATATCCCGGATAATTACTCGATTGAGCAGTCGGTTTTCCTTTAGATATAAGCGGGTCACCGGTGGGAGAAGGGGGTGCAGGCGTACAAGCCGTGCACGACGAGGATACTATTCTATCAAGTATTTTGGCTTTTGGAAGCGGACCAAATCCTTTGGCGAAAGACGTTTGTACATCTGATCGCAGATGACAATAGCTCATAATTGTCCCACACTTGTGGCATGGAATTGGACCCGGACTGCAAGTACCCTCCTGAGTGTAACACCCATCTATCGGGCCTCCCGGCCAAGTACAACTATGGGTGTGTGGAGACGCGAGAACGTGAGACGTCTCGTGCAAAACCACCATTATATTCCAACTATAATCACTCGTCCCTCCCGTCACTGGCATTAACTGACTAAATGCCTTGTTGTATGGACTGCATAGAGCATCGAGAAACGCAATCCCCGAATAAGCACTTCCTTGCACCCGTATTAAATGTACGACGCTGCCTGTGAAATTAGGATCGTTTAACCGCTTGTTTTGCAGTTGAGTGAGGGCCTGAGCGGGATTATCACTATATCCATCGTCTACTGACCATACATATATACTTTTGATCTTTGCATCAATTCCTTCTTGTAGGAAAACAGTTCTTACCGCGGCAAATATCTGAGTGAACCAATTTGTGGCTCCTGTTACTCCGCCAAATTGAGTAAAACACTCGTAGGTGAGTTCGAAATCAATAGAAACACAATTGCCCGCTGCCGCTCGCACTTCGCCTTCTATTCGTTGTCTGTATTTCTCCTCAATGGGGATTTCAGATGTGCCACAAGTAAATGGGGTTTCAGACTGAGCGTATATTCCGTAGTCAGTTCCCACTTCTCCGAGGTTTCTGTTTCCGTTTTTGTCGGATATTACCCCAACAACTTCTTCCCCGGAAATACTCAGACTAACCATACTCTCAGTATTGTCCTTCAGTTTACCGGAGTAGTGTAATCCTTGTTGAATAAACGGTTGAATTCCCTTATCAGTTCGTAGTACGAAGTCCTCGGTGAATAACTCTTGTTCTTGTAAGACCGCTATTCCCGCGGAAGGAAGGACTACCTCAATATTCTTCAGGTGATTAACTTGGATATTCTTTAACACCTTCTGATCTACATCAAGTAAAGTAACGCCTTCGGCTGTCTGTACCTCTTTGGCGGTGAATAACTTAATTGGTTTTGTTGTACAGCTTGGGAATAACAGTATCCCGGCGAAAATGATTAAAATTATATATTTCATGTAATGTATATTTAATTTGTTTTATGTAATTCTTTTAAATCGTCTTCTAAACGGGTTAGAAATGATTCTTCTCCGTCATCACCGGATATGAGATAATCAACTCTATGGGCATATATCGCAGCAATTCTTAACGCTTTTACAGCTTCTTTCATTTTATTTCTTACTGCTTCCTGAGTACTTAAATCAACACAGAACTCTTCATCCACCCAAGGTTCTCCCTTTAACACTCGTTCAATGCTATCTGCAATTTCATTAATGTGATATTGCTTGTAATCGAAACGACCTCCTGACATATATTTGTTATGTTTTCGGTTAATAAAGAAATTCAATAGTTTTTTGGTGTACGAAGTCCCGATCCTCGTTTAACTCATTTAGTTCTTCTTCGGTCATAACCTCACCTTCGTACTCTGCATAGTCTATGTACCATTCTCCGGGATTGCACTTCTTTAGCCCCACTTGTTTAATTTTACTGTAATCCATTTTGTAGCACTTTTATTCCGCCGAATTTAGAATGTATAACAGTTAACCGAATTACGTTTCTTCTTCCTTTTGTTCAGCGAAATCGTTAACCCCGCTGTTGTTACGAGCCCTGCGGTACATGTGACGAGCGACGTGACTTTATCTGTACGACTTCGGACGAGTAGTGAGGATGCTATTGACGCTAAGGCTCCTCCGGCAATTCCATACGATTTTCCTCCGATAGCGTTTCCGACGGTTGTTCCAATTCCTGCGCTAATTACTCCATAAGGTACGTGTCGGTAATAACTTGGATGCTGTGCGTGGGTCTTCATGGACAAAAGGCTTACCGCCAAAAATAGTATTAGTTTCATAATTTATTGTTTTGCCCATCTGCGAATTACTACACGGGCGTAGTTTTTATTTCCTTTTGTAAAATAAGTATTCTGAGAACTGTAATTATTATCCGCAACCCAACCTTCTCCTTGTGCGTCGAGAATTCCGGTTACAATCTTATGAAGTTCATCTTCTTTACTGCTCCCTGTGTCATGTCGATTTGATTTAAAATCTTTAGGAATTTCAAACTCGAAATGTTTATTCTCGTGAGTCTTTCCTATCTTTTCGAGATTTCTCACCTCTATGTCGCAGGGACAATGTCCAAGTCCGCCGAGAGCCCTAACAAGCCGCTCAGAGTCCAATTTCACGATCGCAAACGGTCTAAACGAAGCATTATCAAGCAGTTCTATTGTTGTACCCCGCTCTGCGTCAAAGCGTATCGTTATCCTGCCGTCTAACTTTCCCTCTATCATAACGTTTTATTTAAATATTCTTCAAGTACTTCATCGAACGATCTCTTGTCGTAATTGTCATTTAAATGGCGCAGTGTAAGGTCCATTACCGCATTTGCTATTTGTTTTACCTCTTCTTTGGTATACATTTTATCCGCCAAATCAACGTTTGGGGTGGACTTCGGTTTGGTTGAGTTAAACAACGTAAGTAGTCCTTTTTCTACGTACTCTATTCTTCTTTTTAGTTGTTGTAATTCGCCGTTTAGCGGTACGTAATCTGTTTCGGAAGCCGATATTAGACGTGGATCAGCAACCCACTTTTCAAAATCCTTATTGTCGTTACTCATTGTATAATGGTTTTAACTAAATTACCTTTTACCGAACTCACTATTACGAAGTAAATCCCTGACGGTAATTGTGGTAACGTTATAATGTTTGAAATAATTCCCCGGAAATACAATTCTTTTCCACTTCTATCGAATATTGTTAGATAGCGGGGTGTGAAGTCGTCAATTATTCCTTTGATTGTCAGCAATCTACTAACCGTATTGTACTCCAGATCGTTTTGTTTATGGGCTACTTTTTTTACCACCGAAAACGTGGTATTTCCCGCCACATCTACTACCTTAATTCGGTAGAATTGGCGGAAAGACCTGTAAATACATTCATTAACCAACCCACTTATCGTGTGAAGTTGATTAAAAGGAATAACCTGAATATCGCTAAAGTCAATTCCGTTATCACTGTTTTGAATATAGAATTCGTGATCTATCCTCCCATCGTATACCCTCCAAGTCAGGCAAACACGATCGTCTACTACAAACGCATTAAAGTCAGATATACCAAGTGATAGGTTAGTTAAGGGTATTTCAATACACTGATTTCCATGACAGTTCTGACTCGCGTGTCCTCTTAATCCCGCTTTAATTACACCACAGCAGACGAATGTATCGGTTAGGAACGTAAGATTAGAAGGCGTTGGCCAAATGAAACAATCCGGCAAATCAATACTAACCGCACCACAGGTATAAAACGGTTTAATACTGGCGTTGCCATTACTCAAGGTGGCGTTTATTTCAATCTGATACCGGCAATTTCCAAGGGTTTTGAGTACAAAGGTGTTTACGGTTATGGCGTTACACTGTGATTTGGCGGAGAAAGGTAGTAAAAACAGTAATAAAATAAGTTGTTTCATGGTAATTTATTTATAAATGCTTTAATCCGCCAAAATAGCCCCGACGGAGGGGGTTTGGATGCCTCTACGACCTCATTACAAGGCTCAGGAGCGCGTTTCTCCTCAATTTGAGGGTATACCCCCACTTCGGGGGTAGAAACGCTCTGGTGGCTTCTAATGATGTCGAGTATTTCACGCTCTTTTCGCCGACGTTCATCCTTTCGCCTTTTCATGGCGGCTTTCTTTCGAATCTTCCTTGTCTTAATGCTCTCGGTCTGATAGTCTTTGGCGATTGTCAGACATTCGGCATGGTGTTCTTCAAGTTGTTGTTGTTTTGCTTCGATTATTGAACATAAAACGGTGTTCCATATTGGGTTAACAGTTTTCCCCGCCAAAAGTGTACGAACGTGAGTTTCAAATTCATCTAATGTAAAATGAGATTTCAGTCTATTGCAGTCCTTACAAGCCAACACCACGTTCACCACTTTACGAATCTCTCCGTCCATATACTGAATTATTGGGTTTCCACGACTTCGGGGAAGGAAATGATCTTTTGTCAGGCAATTTGGCGGAAAAGACTGTTTACACCATATACATCTGCAATCTTGATGAAGGTATATAACTCGATACGGACTCGTTTCCTTAATAGTCATTTTCTCCTCATTGAAAGAATGATAATCAATATAAGTATTATTATTATCGGCATTAAATCGGGATTGTTTTTTCGTAAACAGGCTGTGAGTTTTTTCCAAATCCTATCCGGGAATTTTCACGCTCGTACTTAGTACTGTTTTCACCTTTGAAGTCGTTCATTTGCTTAAGTCTTGCGATTACGGTTTCAAACTTCTCCCCAAGAATAAAAGTTGACTTTATTAACTCGCTGAGGTGCGCAAAACTCATTTCTTCAGTTTCTTTAACCCAAAGGTCAATATTTATTGTCGATAGGTGTTCCGGCAGGAGTTTGTGTTCAAAATAGTACCTGCGATCTGTGGCGTTCAAGAAGGGGATGTAGATGCGTTCGTCAAATCGACTTGGGCGGTTTATTAGTCGTTCTTTGAGATTTTCAATGTAATTTGTTGTCGCAAGATATATGACACTGTTTATTTGATTTATGCCGTCTAGGAGATTTAATAATGCAGTTTCCGTTTCACCCCTCGCCAAACCGTCGATGTCCTCGAATACCACAATCAACAACCGATCTGACTCAACCATTCTGAGATTGACCGACAATTCTTGAGAGAAGAGGGCAAGCTCATTTCCGTCTGCTATCGTAATTACAACGGCGTTTAATTGTGTTATGCAGTATTTGCATATTAAATCTATAAGGCACGTTTTACCAGATCCGGGTTTGCCGTGCAGCAAAACACCACGCTTAAAAGTGAATTTATAACGCTCATAGTTTTTCTTGGCTGAAATAAACGTTTTTATGGAATCTATTACCCGCTCATGGATGGAACTTGGCATTACAAACAATTCTTCAATATCGAACGGTATTCGAGAGAAATGATAACCAATGTCGCTGCTGTATTTCGGACGATAGACTCCGCAATCAATTGACTCTACTATCGAGCCGCCTTTTACTGGGGAATAGGTGGAGTCGTCTCGCCTATACCATTTTTCGTACTTTGGTTCGCTCATTTCGTTCGTGGTTTTTCAAATACGTATCCTTGTTCTTCCCAATGTTTCATTGTTTCACGTATTGATTCATTCAGAGTTTGCCGGGAAATAAATGTCTTCAAAAACGATTTAAGATAGGAGGTAATCGCTTCGTTACTAAACGGGACGGGAAGAGTTATTACAAGCGGGTGACACTGATGTACTTTTACTGTTCTTCCCGCAGGGAAATTTATACCATCTTGTCTGTCTACAAAGTAGTGGCATGTTGTATAAAAGCACTCCATCCCGCCAGAACGAATGTACGTTTCATAAGCCTCACGAGCCCGTTTCTTTGAAAACATATCTTTACGACTACATTCGAGGATAAATACCTCAGTTCGTTTCAATCCAACACCCGTTGGACGGGCAAACACCGCACAGCGGTTGCCGGAGGGAGTTGCGTACTTATAGTTTGTATATTGCATTTGTTTGATATTTAATAGTTTTCAACGTGATCCTCCAGGAACTCCTTAAACCGATACGGCGGTAACTGCTTTTCCCGGTTAAAGAACTCAAGTAATTCATCAACTAATGTGCTGTGTTTTTCTTCCGCCCAACCGTTACTCGCGAGTCCGTGATGGTCGTAGATTGTTTGGTATAATTTGGCGGATAAAATGCAATCCACATCAGAGGGAGGACTAAAGCAGTTAATAAATGTCTGACGAAGTTCGTTGATATGTTCTTCAACAAGGTTGTCTGCTAATTCAATATTTGTCATAATAAGTGTTTTAATGATTTTCCGCAAATCCACCGCTCCACCAATCGGAGTTTGGGTAGTTCGTTCCACCGCCTTCGTGATACATATCTATTTGCTCTACACATTCTTCAATACTGTCCATGTCTCCCCAATCGTTTGTTCCTCCGTCGTATCCTTGATTCATGTATATATAACGTCTTTTTCCGGCAGAATATATGTCTGTTGGTGCAGGTCGTTTATCCCAATCGGGATTGGTGTATATATTAAATCCTCGATAGGTCAGTGGTGTTAATTCTTCTATTTCGTAGATCATTTTAATTTGCTTCTATCAAATGGTTCAAATATGACTGTTCCCGGACATTCCTGTGATTTTCCATTTTGAACGTATAGTTGTGATTGTTCTCCTTCCTCGCCCTGACTTTCGAGAAGAAATAATGCATCGGGATGTTTGAGGGAAAATGCCTTTAGATCGTCGTCTGAATCGTACCATTTGGTCGAGTCCTGACACGCACCGTTTTCATCAAAAGCATATTGTGCTTCTTCGTTTTCTTCCCTGAATGTCTCAATCAACGATTCGTCTCCTTCGAGAACCGTAAGCGTGTAATGTGAATAATATCCCATTTTGTTTTAGTTTATTAGATTATGTATTAAAGTTTTTAATTCCAAGTAACTATGGTTGCCCTTATATTTATCAATGTAATCGCTGAAGTCCTTATTTCCTTCTAACTTAGTTCTCATATCAATATTTTGAATAGCAAGGTGTTGGGATAATGCTTCTCCGGCCAAATACCCCGGTTCGTCGCTGTCATACATTATCAACCATCGTTTGGCGTATGGTTTAATCGTCGGCCAGTTGTTTATTAACTGAATGTAACTGCTCTCTCCGGTTGGGTTTAGGTATAAATTGGCGGAGAAAGCGTGTTTACAAACAATTCGTTCCTTTGTAGAACTAACCAATATACCCGTTTCAGCCTGACGAAGTTGGTGTAATCCTTCAACAACGTTTTCAATTCCCCACTGTCTGAACTTCTTACCGCCTTTATTAAGCGGTCGGTATATTTTCCAGCTAATCGGGTTTTCATTGAAAATATAGATAAAGGCAGGATCTTCCGGCATTGACGTTGTTACTTCTTTACTGTTGCCCCAACGTAGGCTTTTTAGTGAGTATATTTGTTCTTGTAGCAGCTCTTTTCCGCCAATTTCCTTATACCTATCCCAATAGCGCAATTCATAGTCGGTAAAGCGGTCATCGTATTGAACGTATGGTAAAGCCCCATCCCCTCTCTTCCATCCTTTATTTAAACCAGGATAGGGCCGGCGCATCCATTCATTTGCAACTTCTGTGTCTCTGATACGGCAGGCAGTTTTATAATCGCAATTCCTCATGAATTTAATGAGGTCTATTGCGGTATATCCCCCATCGTCTCTTTGATTAGCTAACCCGAAATCGTGCCATCGGACAATTCCGTCATCGCAGTCGAATAAACCAAATGAGTTGCCGGTATCCTGTTTTCTCCAATTCGGGGGAAGAATGGATAGATACATTTCGTTTACAATAACATCAGAACCACAGAAGTAACTGTATATCTGTTCATCCGTTGCTAACGGGGTATTATTCCATTTGTTCCAACTCATTTATACTCCGCTACTAATACCTGTAAACCGTCTGAGTCGATTTCTACTTTGTAGCTTAGGAGATCGTTGCCGAACAAATATATAGCCCTGTCTTTATAGTTACCACTCCCTCGAATCAGCATGTTAGCAATGAGGTTTTGAAGATCCGGTTGTTGGTTGTATTTACCAAATATTTCATCAAACAGCGTATTCTGTTCGGGTGTACAGGCTTTGCGCATTAATTTATAGTATGCTTCATCTACCTCTACTTCGTCCTGAAATAATAGGTCTTTGAATTTCTCCGCCAATTTAGGTTTCCAATCTGAACACGCTATGGCGTGGATGCGTTTAAAGTCTGCACGACTTAGTATACGTTTC
>ERZ1292625.2892-Hain-H41-01um-R1-2892-length-14856-cov-8_pt1 | contig 14856 bp, 15 predicted proteins | sample MGYA00564400_ERZ1292625 | MGnify/ENA primary metagenome ERZ1292625 (study PRJEB36523, sample SAMEA6512639) | groundwater metagenome | collected 2019-01-08 | study: AquaDiva: Metagenomics assemblies of 32 groundwater samples | reverse complement strand
AAAGAACTCCTCTTACAACAACTTACCACTTCTGCCTTTACCGTCAAGAGCGTCATTTACCAATTCGTCTGCACGTTTGTTTTGCTCGCGTTGAATATATTTAAAAACTATATTTCCAAATTCAAATTTTAAATTCCAAACTTTCATAAAAAGTGCTTGCATTCTTTCCTCGTTGATTTTAAATTCACCGCCTAATTGTGAAGCGATAAGTTGGCTATCCATTCTAAATTCTATGTCTAAATTTTTTGTGCTATCTTTGCCAAAAAGCTGTTTTAGTTTTTTTAAAGCAAAAATAACCGCTTCATATTCGGCTTCATTATTGGTAGAAACTTCTAAAATCTGATTATATTCTTTTACTATTTTCCCCGATTCGTCACAAACCACCACCCCCACCGCCGATGGGCCGGGGTTACCTCTAGAGCCACCGTCTGTATAAACAATTACTTTATTATTTTTTGGCATAATCTATTAATTTTAATTGTATTTCTCTATTCCCATTCCATTCATTTATATCCAATTCATAAACAACATCTAAAGTGTCGCCGATTTTAAAATCTTCGGCAAGTCCGTTGTGCCTAAAAAATAAAACTGGAAAAGTTTTATTTATTTTTTTATCGGCTATAAAAATCTTTAAATGTTCCGCTTTCTGTCCTAATAGAACTAGCTTTATAACTTCAACATCCCTACTTAAAAACTTTGATTTGGGATTCGCCATACCAAACGGCTCAAACTTTTTAAGCGCCTCCATTAACGACCAATTTATTTCGGCCAAATTTATTTCTGCGCTAATTTTTAACTTTTTTTGTAATAATTCTGGAGTTAAAATATTTTTAGCGTAATTATCTAAACCTAGTTTTATCTTTTCTGCGTTAGAAATTTCGAAGGTGCAGCCACCTGCAGCAGTATGCCCACCATATTGAATAAGAAAATCACTAACCGATCCTAAAGCATCAATTAAATTAAAACCATCTATGCTTCTAAGAGAACCTTTGGCTTTGGTCTCATCAACGCTTTGATAAAGCATCACCGGCCGTTGATAACGCTCTGTAATTTTTGAAGCTACCAAACCCAAAAGATTAATAGACCAATCAGACGAACCCTCTACAATAAAGCTTGGTAATTCTGGATAAGCATCTATTCTGGAACGAACATCTTTTAAAACTTTGTCTACAATTTGCTGGCGTTTGCGATTATTATCGTTAAGCGATAAAACAAGTTCATCTATTTTATTTTCATCGCTACTGGTTAAAAGTTCGTAAGCTAAATTAGCGTGAGCCATACGGCTCGCCGCATTTATGCGTGGCCCCAATGTAAAACCTAAAGTAAAGCTGTCTAGATTGGTAGAAAGAGTTTCTAAATCGTATCTAGCCTCAATACCAGCCGATTCCATCAATTTTCTTAAACCAACTCTTTTAGTTTTTGCAAGAACAAACAAACCATATTTAACTAAAACCCTATTTTCATCTAAAAGAGGCATCATATCGGCTACAGTAGCCATTGCTACTAAATCTAGAAGCCACTTTAACGAAGGGTGGTCATTCGTTTCTAACGCCGACACCAACTTGAATGCTAATCCTGTGCCACATAAACCCTTAAACGGATAATTATCACCTTCTTGATATGGGTTTATAAAAGCTACCGCTACTGGATTTCCTGCCACAGTTTGGTGGTGATCCACCACAATCATATCCACCCCATTATTCTTAGCCCATTCTATTTCTTTTATATTAGTGGTACCGCAATCTAAAGTTATTATTAGTTTAGTGCCATTTGTCACAATTAATTCTAAAGCTGTTTGATTAACTCCATGACCTTCTTTTTGCCTATCGGGCATATAAACCTCTATCGGATAATTTATACTTTTAAAATATTCTCCCAAAACCGTGGCCGAACAAACTCCATCTACATCGTAATCGGAATATATAACAATTTTCTGTTTTTGACCTGTGGCGCGTTTGACGCGCTCACATGCTTTATCCATATCTTTAAGCAAAAAAGGATCGTGCAAATCGCGATCATATTTTGGATTAAAAAAACTTTCTATTTTTTCTAAAGTATTTAAACCACGTTCAAACAATAAAGATTTAACAATCTGTGAATAATCTATATTCTTAGATAAAAAATCAGCCTTGGGCTGATCATTAAAAATCCATTTATATTTCATTGCTTAATATCGTATCACTATTTTATTTTTATAAAAATACCCCGCTCCGACTAATGTCGGAGCGGGGAAAGGTTAGAAGAAAAAAGTTACAAAATTTATAAGGAAACTACCTCACGAGTACGAAGGATGTCGCGGGAGATGCCGGGAACGTAGAAGCCAACGCCAACCTCGCCAGCGGGCCCGCTCCAATCGACGTGCGGCACATTACCATCGCGATAGCGCGAACCTGTACAATTAGTAATACTATTGGCATCTAAATGAGTTTTGCTTTCACTCCAAACTTTTAACCCGTGAATCAAACGCTCGCTAAGCGTTTCGGTTTTAATGCCTCTCTCTTTAATATCGTTAGCTAAAAGACCTTTCAATACTTCATCGGATTCCATGCAATCCCTAACCCGAATAGCATAAGAACCCTTTCTAGGATCACGCTCTTCCTTATCCCAATCCAAAACCTTGTCCAAATCTTCAGTAAATCGCCGACACGGAATGCCACTTCTTTGGTAAGCTTCGTAAGTTCTGTTAGGTGTAATTCCATAAGCCATAAATATAATCCGTTCAAAATCCAACCTAGCCAATTCGTAATGAGGCACGGCTATAGCCAACGGATTTATATCTATATTGAAAAAATCTCGGTAAAAAACTTTCCAATCGTTATACGGAATTAGTTTAACAGCTTCTTCTTCCAGTTTTTCAAGCAAAAGACTATTTGGCAACGCCCTTCCAACCAAATAAGGCTTTTCAATTAAAACTTGGGCAACAGCAAGATCCATACCTCTTAGGTACTTCCATAAATTAGTCTGAATTGCGCCCGAAATATGCCCAAATTGTTCGGGCGTAATCTTGCCTGTACGATCTTCTTGGGAAGCTCTACCACGGTGCGTTCCCATGGCTTTTCCTCCTTATATGTTGTTTAAAGTACATTCGGTGCAAGGCCTTTCCCTGCACCGATTACTCATAATCAATACCACATTGGGTAAATAAAAGTAAAGTTAAATTTGTTGTTCCAAAACCTTTATGCCCGGCAATTCATCTCCCGCCAGAAATTCCAACATCGCCCCACCACCTGTTGAAATATATGTCATCTTTTCAATTAAGTTCTGTTCAGTTAAAAAATTAATTAAATCGCCTCCGCCAATTATTTTTTCTCCGCTATTTTCAGCTATTGCTTGAGCTATAGCTAATGAACCCTTTTTAAAGTCGCTAAGTTCTGTGTAACCTACTGGGCCATTCCAAATAATCATTTTAGCTGTTTTAATTATTTCCCTAAAAGAGGAAATGGTTTTAGGGCCAATATCAACAATAAATTCACTACTCCTAACATCTTGAATTTCTCTGGTCGCCTTATTTTTGGAAATATCTAAAGATTCAGAAACAGAAACATCAACTGGTAAAAATAAATTTTTAGAAATAGAATTAATATTTTTTGCCTCAACTAATAGTTTTTCTTCAACAAAAGATTTTCCTATGTTCAAGCCTTTGGCGTAAAATAATGTGTTAGCTAAAATTCCACCTAAAAGTATTGCTTCTGACCTATTTAAAAATTCTTTAACCAGTTTCAATTTTATATCTGCCTTAGCCCCGCCCATTATAAAAACTAAGGGGTGATAAGGCTTAGAACGTATCATGCCCAACATAGCTACCTCTTTTTCTAAAAGAAATCCTGCGTATGATTTTAAAAATTTTGGGATTCCTATTATAGAAGCATAGGCGCGATGTGACTCAGCAAAAGCATCGTTAACAAAAATTTCGCCGTAACTAGCTAACTTTCTAGAAAAATCTTCATCGTTTAATTCTTCTTCGGGATGAAACCTTAAATTTTCTAACAAGATAGCCTCGCCTTCTTTTAAATTTGATATTTTATCTTCGGTTTCTTTGCCAATAACTTCTGTACTAAAAAATAGTTTTTCCTTTTGCCAAAGTTCGCCCAGTTTCAAAAAAACCGGATATAAACTAAACCTCATATCTCGACCCTTCGGCTTGCCAAAATGTGAAATAATTATTACCTTAGCACCATGCTCTGAAAGATAATTTAAAGTAGGTAAAATCGCCTTAATTCGAAAACAGGCACCCAAGGTTAATTCGTCTTCAACAATAGGCACATTAACATCAACCCTTAAAATAACTTTTTTCCCTTTTAAATTTTCTAATCTTTTTAAACTAGGTAACATATTATATCTAAACAAATTAAGAACGATTAATGATTGAAAAAAAATCTTCTACTTTAAGCGATGCACCGCCAACCAAAGCCCCATCTATATAAGGTTGGCTTAAAAATTTACTAGCATTTTCAGCATTAACCGAACCGCCATATAAAAACCCAATTTTTTTAGAAGATTCGCCAAACATTTTAAAGGCAATATGTTTTAATTCACCTATTATTTGATTGGATCTAGCTGGATTATCTGGTTTGGCATTAGGCGTTGTGCTTATGGCCCAAACAGGCTCATAAGCCACAATTAATTTATCTAATTTATTTTTATCTGCACCAATTAAGCTTTTCTTAAAACTTTTTATAACTTCACTGGCCTGATCATCTTTTTGGAGTTCACCTACCGCAACTATTACATTAAAACCAGCCTCTAGTGCTGCGTTCATTTTTTTATTTACATCTTCGTCTGTTTCGCCAAAAATCAAACGCCTTTCGGAATGACCCACTAAAACCCAATTTATACCAACACTTTTTAACATAGACAAAGAAACTTCACCAGTGTAAGCACCATTTTTTTCCCAAAAAACATCTTGAGCTCCCCAATTAAAATGTTTGAATCTTTTTACTAATTCTTCTAAAAAAATAAAGGGTGGTAAAATAACTACTTTTTCATAATCCCCCACTTTCATTAAATGACCCAAACCTAAAACTAAAGAGACAGCGTCATTTAATGATGTTGGATTTAATTTCCAGTTGGCAACAATTAATTTCATACAAAGAAAGTAAATATATCATCCCAAGTAGCATTATGGAGAAGACTATTTATATAATAAAGAGACTCCATATCGTCTGCGAGGGGTGATATATTTACGACATCAACATTTAAAAAATTAAATAAATATTCTATTAAATATATTATTACGAGCACCATCGCGGAGATGGCCAGTTATACAATTGAGAGGACTCCGCATCGGTGCGAGAAATAATATATTTATTTACACAAAACCTTAAACTTTTATATTTCTCAAAAACTCCGCTGCTTCGTCTGGATCAGTATTTATAACTTCTCCGCCAGTACCTAATTCAAAACCTCCCCAAATAGCTATTCTTGGATTTATTTCTAAATGCCAGTGGTAAAAATTATAATCATGTTCAGCATCTGTTGGTGGTGTATGTATAAAAAAATTATAAGACGGATTGCCTAAACCATAAAAAATCTTCGCTAAAGAAACCCTTAAAGCTTCGGCAAAATCTTTTAATTCTAAATTATTTGCCTCTTCAAAAAAAACTAGGTGATTTTTAGGAAAAATTCTTATTTCGTACGAAAATCTTGGCACATAAGGCATCAATGCTACAAAATTATCATTTTCAAATATTATTCTTTTTTTCTCTTTAAGCTCCCACTCTATAATATCGCAATGAACACAACGCTTTCTTTCTATCTTATATATAGCCGAACCCGACAAGCTGCGGCTAATGTCAGAGGGTATAAAAGGTATAGCTAATATTTGAGAATGGGGGTGCGAAACTGAAGCCCCGGCCTCACGACCATGATTGTGAATAATTAAAATATAATTAGCACATTCTTTATTTTTAAGCTCGTTGTATCTATCATAGTAAACCGAAACTATTTCGAAAACACTCTTTATATCCATTTCGGCAAAACTTTTTTTATGATCTTTAAAAATTACAACTTCGTGGTAGCCCGCCGAATCTTTTATTAAATAAGGACCGTATCTTTTTTCTGAATTACAAATATTTCCCTTTATTATTGGAAATTTATTATTTACAACTTTTATACCCGAAGAATAACTTTTAATAATTTCGTTACCATGAGATTTTGGATCTTCAAAAGGACAAAGACTTATTGGAGTTTCTTCGTGTATATTTTTACTTACCTTAAAAGAATCTGGTCTTTTAGATCTACCAGTAGAAATTATGACCCAATCACGGCTGACTGGATCTTGGCGAAGTTCTGAAATTTCTTTTTTATTTTCCATTTTTATTAAACGGAGCAGAATCGTTTCGAGCGATTTCAAGGAGGTTCAACTTAAATTACTCGGTATGTAAATGTATAAACCTTACTCAAGTAAGGTTTATACCTTGCAGGAGCGAGAAATGATTCTGCGACCAACTAGTTGTATTTTCCCCCCCATAAATTCAACCTTACTTTTACAGTATCGCGTAAAACACCCAAATAACCCGATAATTTTACATGGCTCTCAGCATCGTTTTCCCAATAGATGGGAATGATGGCAATTTTATAGCCAAACTTGCGGGCTAGCGCCAAAACCTCAACATCAAAACCCCAGCGCTCAATTGTGATCTTAGAAAATATTTTCTCTGCAGCGCTAGCCGAAAAACCTTTAAACCCATTTTGTGTATCCCAAATACCAAACACTGCAACAACTTGAATAAAAATATTACCCATATTACCTAACAATCGTTTAAAACCAGATTGTGGAATTGCTTGCGTGGCACCAATTGCATCTTTGTAATCACGCGAACCTATAACAACTTTAAAACCTTCTTTAAACTTTAAAATCATTTTTTCCAAATGCTTAATATCGGTAGAATTATCAGCATCAGTAAAAACCCTATATTCACCTTTAGCCTCTAACATCCCTTGCTTAACCACAAAACCCTTGCCATGGTTTTGCTTATTATTAACAACTTTTAATTGAGACCAATCTGAAACAAATTTTTGGGCAACTTCAGCTGTTTTATCGCGAGCACCATCAATCACAACTAAAACTTCGTAAGTATAATCTTGTGCCGATAAATATTCTTTAAACCTTTGTAAGGTTTTAGCTATTCTTTTTTCCTCATTATAAGAAGGAATTATGATAGAGATATATGGATTCATAATGTTTTAATTCAATTATAGCAAATCCCGTTAGAAACAGCTCGCCCGAGGCGGGCGTGGTTTCTAACGGGACATAATAAAAAGGCTCCATTTGTATAAGGAGCCTTAAGAACTTAACTGGTCTTGATCAACACAATCTAGAAACCCTGCCTTCATAATAATTTCTATATTTTATATAATCCATAGTAAAAATATAGAACATAGAGATAATAGACCCAAAATGAAGCGCGAAGAATCTAACAAAACTATTGTGAAAATATAAGTCAAAAAGAAAAGATGATAATATCCAAACCATAATTCCTATAATCGCATGCTGCCTATCGGAAAGCTGCATAAACAACCTCCTTTATTTAAGGTGCAGAATTTAATTAAAATACCAAAACTAATGCTTTTGGTCAACTAAGCCTAGGCTCGATTACTAATCGCGTATGACGCGATCAAGATAAGTTTGCAAAATTAAAGCCGCCGAAGATTCATCTACTTTTGTAGAATTTTCTGCCGCCATTTTAGAAGAAAAAATTTCATTAATAGTTTCTACAGGTATATCGGTTCTAGCTTCAAGGTCTTCGGAAAATTCAATTATCTTTTCGGCAAATTCATTTACTTCGCCGTTAAAACTTACGGGTATGCCCACAATTATTTTTTCTACAACTTCTGTATTAACAATGTGTGCAAGCTCATTCAAAACACCCTCACCATTTAAAATGGTTTTTAAGGGTGTGGCTATTTTCAGCAAGCTATCACCTTTAGCTAAACCGATTCTTTTTTCGCCGTAATCAATTCCTAAGTAAATCATTGTATGGCTATATATAGCACTATTAAAGCAAAAACCAAAAATAAAAATTCAAATACTGCTAAGGGATGTAATTTAAAATAGTAATTTCTAAGCCAATGATCATCACCATATTTTTTAATAGTTTCTTTTAATTCGTGCGGTTTCCAAGAAACAACAAGGTTTTTAGAAAAACTGCCATCTTTGTTTGAAAAAAATTTATAGGCTCTGTTGGAAAATGGCCATAACCATTGTATACCCCAACCCATACCAATACTATCGTGCAAAAAATGAGCTAATAAATTAAGACCGATAATAAAAGCCCAAAGTTGCCCAAAAAAATAACTAATCGCTAGAACCAAGGGAATAAAAGTTAAAGGAAAATGTGTGAGCTCACGATGATGCCCCTGAACCCTGCCACCGACCCTGCCCCTTTTGGCAAGTTCAACAAAAACATCTAAATCTGGAATCAAATTGGCCAATACACTCATGATTGCCAAATTCAAAGTCAAACCAACCCCAAAAATATGTGAGGCTAAAATAGAAATCAATATCCCAATTCCAATATCGAAAGGCATTCTCTATTACTTTGTTAAAACCTCCGCACCCTTTTTTGTAACAACAATTGTATGTTCAAAGTGTGCCGCTAAACTTTTATCTTTGGTTTGATACACAAAACCATCTAAACCTAATTCTACCGCAGATTTACCAATTGTTACCATTGGCTCTATAGCTATAACCATTCCTTCTTTTAGTAACGGCTCATCACCTTTATTGCCATAATTAGGCAAAAACGGATCTTCTTGTAAATTTTTGCCAACACCATGCCCAGTTAAATCTTTTACCACCGAAAACTTTACAGCTTCCACATGCCGTTGCATCTCGTAAGCAACATCACCCCAATAAATATTGGGTTTTATTAAAGTTATAGCTAAATCTAAAACACCTTCGGTAATAAGTAAAAGTTGTGTAGCTTTTTCAGAAATTTCACCTACTCCTAAAGTTATAGCGCTATCGGTATGATAACCATTATAAAAAACTCCTAAATCTAAACTAATAATATCTCCATCATTTAAAACTCTATCGTCTGGCACACCATGAACAACTTCATAATTTAAAGATGCGCATAAAGCGGCGGGATACGCTTTTTTAGCGCCTGTCGGTTTATAACCTTTAAAAGATGGTTTGGCGCCGTAACCCAAAACAAGCTTTTCGGCTAAATTATCTAAATAATTTAAACTAACCCCTTCTTTTACTTCTAAAGCGAGTTCCTGTAAAACACGCGCCAGGATTTTTCCTCCTTGGCGCATGATTTCTATTTCTTCTGGTGTCTTTATGGCTATCATTCAATTTCTAGAGCTGTTTTTATACGCTCATGGATTTCGTCTATACTACCCATACCATCAACTTTAATCAACCTATTCGATTTTTCGTAATATTCAATCGCAGGCATAGCATCGGTGTTAAACCAACTAAGCCTAGAACGAATTGATTCTTCGGTATCGTCGGCACGGCCACGTTTAAGTAAGCGCTTAACAGCTTCGTCTTCTGTAATGTCTATTAAAATAACTTTAATATCGGTTCTACCTAGCCAACTTAAAACTTCATCTAATTTTCCAGCTTCATCTAAACGGCGAGGCGCACCGTCAAAAATTATATTTTCGTTATCTTTTAATTTATAAATCAATTCTTTTTGCCACAAAAATTCAGCGATCCATTCCGGCGGCAAACCTCCACTGTCTACAAGCTCTCTAACTTTTTTACCAGCCAAAGTTTCTTCTTTTTCTAAAGCCCGAAAAAGATCGCCGGTATAAATAGAAAGACACGGCTCAAACAGCTTTTTCAAAAGCTCAACCTGCGTGCCTTTGCCCGAACCAGATCTACCTAAAACAATTATAGTCTTGCCAGCTAACATAAATTTATAATAACACGCTAATATACATAAGAAAAAGCTCCCGTTTGGGAGCTTTTTTGTTACTGGGAACAAAAACTAATCATCACAAGGTGTAGAACGCATATAATTTTCGAATCTAACTCTTGTTAAAAAATATTGTACCGCAAGTTCTTTCAAAACACTTCTATCGCTTTCACAAAAAAGAACAAAATATTCTGCTATTTTTTCCACTTCTTCTTTTTTTCTAGGGTAAGACCTACCTCCATCCAGCAAATTAAGAAGACGTACTCTAAGCAATTTATACTTATCTGGATTTTCAACTAAAGTCATCACGTGAAATTCGTCTCCGTGTTCACTATTTCTATCCCAAAAAATACGGCTAGCCTGTTTAAGAGATTCAACAACGCTTCTAATATCTTCTGCTTTTACTTCGGGAAATAAAAATGCATAATTTCCAAAAATGTCTGCTACGGAAGCCCTTAAAATCTTTTTTGTTTTCCTCGGCAAAGAGATGCCTTTATATGCTTTATTTGATTCTTCCTTCACGCTTGTAATTCCACATTCTCTCAACCAGCATCTTAAATGACTCGCATAGTATATTGGATCATTGCCAAACTTAACATTTTCAAACCCAGCATACATCTCAATAACTTGTGGCGGTCTTTTCAAAGAAAAAAGACTTGTTCCCTTCTTTGCTTCTGCTTCCGCAACCTTTTTCATACGAAACCCCTTTCTGTTTTTAAAGAAGAAATGATTTAACAACATTGCGACCATATCACAAACAAGCACAAATATCAAACTTAAGCTACCCACCAAAAACACCTAAACAATAACATAATTTCCAACATATCCAAGAGACTGTCACTCTTTTAGGCGATAGCATAAATTGATGACTGTTAACTTTTCGGCAAATCAAATCTTTCTCGTAAAAGATCATCGTTGGTCATATTTTTAGTTACAATGTGGTGAATATATTTGCCAACATCAAAAAAACTTGCCACAAAATCAATCTCGTTCTTACAATCATAAGGATGTATCCATACACTCTTTTGAAACATAAGCAAACCTAATTCCCTCATTTTACTAGCTAGGGCATTACGCGCTGTTTTTTTATTTTCTGGAATATCAAAAACAATTATATGCCAATTTCCATTCCAATGTTTCGGAGTTTTAATGGAGAGCGTATCCATATTATAAGTAAGAATTTTTTTCTTGCCTGAATCAGTAAGAACTACACGAATATTGCCGTTATTATCTTCTTTAATATCTATAAGCTTGGTATGACGCAAGCGCCAGAAGGTTTGAGAAATTTGTCTTGGATTTAAACCTTTTACTTTAATTGTATAGGAAACACCTCTTTTTGATTTACCTGTTCCTACAATCGGCAAACCAAACATCATGGGATTAGTGCCAAATATAGCTTCCAAAAATTTTCTAGTTATATAATAACTCATAGTTACACTGTCACTCTTTTATGCTATCACATATTTTTGTGACTGTTAAATAAATTAAAGGAACAAGAAATGAAGAAAAGAATTGAAGTAAGAAAGTAAAAATGCTTAAATTCCATTAATATATGTCTTCTACAGAATTTACAAAGCAATTAAAAATTTTAAACCCCGAACAGCGCCAAGCGGTGGAAACTATAGACGGCCCAGTTATGGTTATCGCCGGCCCTGGCACAGGCAAAACTCAAATTTTAACTTTGCGTATTGCCAACATTTTAAATAAAACCGATACTAACCCCGAAAATATTTTGGCTTTAACATTTACCGAAAGTGCTACTGCTAATATGAGGCGACGTTTGACTAGTTTGATAGGCACGCCCAGCTACTATATTAATATCCACACCTTCCACGGCTTTTGCAATAAACTTATACAAGATTACCCAGAAAACTTTCCCAAAATAATTGGTTCCAATAACGCTAACCAAGTTGAACAAATACAAATTGTTCGCAAAATTATAGACGAAAATAATTTTAAAAACTTAAAACCATTTGGTAATAAATATTATTATGTTTCAGAAATTTTAAAAAATATTCGGCAATTAAAAGGCGAAGGAGTTAATCCTGCTGAATTTAAAAAAATAACTTCTAAAACAAACTCCGAAGACGCCAAGGAAGAAAAAAACACCGAACGCTTAAAAGAATTATCTTTAGTTTATAAAAAATACCAAGACGAACTTTCTAAAAAGAAGTTATACGATTTTGAAGATATGATTTTAGAAACCATAGATTCACTTAAAAAAAATAAGGATTTTTTACTAGATCTTCAGGAAAAATACCAATATATATTAGTAGACGAGCACCAAGACACTAACGGAGCCCAAAACAAAGCCTTAGAACTTTTAACTAATTATGATGCAAACCCGAACCTGTTTGTGGTAGGCGACGAAAAACAAGCCATCTACCGTTTCCAAGGTGCCAGTTTGGAGAACTTTTTATATTTTAAAGAAAAATTTAAAAAAGCTAAATTAGTAGAATTAAGACAAAATTATCGTTCTACACAAAAAATATTAGATGCTTCACATAGCTTAATAGAAAAAAATACAACTGTACTTGCCTTAACCAGATTAAGGTCTGACCTTCCACGAAGGTCAGACCTTGGGGATCTTATCAAGATTGGCGTTTTTGAAACACCAGAAGCTGAATATCATTTTATTACACAAAAAATAAAAGAACTGCTAAAACAAAAAGTTGAGGCCAGTAAAATTGCAATTTTATATAGAGAAAACAAAGATGCTTTTTCACTTTCCGATTTTCTAACCAAACAAAATATAACTCACGGCGTGGAATCCGATGAAAATATTCTAGAAGATATAGATATAAAAAAGTTAAATATTCTTTTTAAGGCTATAGAAAATTTCCCCTCGCTAGAGTTTTTTGCCCCAGCACTCCATTTAGATTTTTTAAATATCAATCCGCTAGAAGCTTACCAAGCTATTGAATCAAAAAACCCCAATAGCTTGCCTGCTGTTTCTAATTTATTTAAAAAACTGGGCGAACTAAAAAAATACAGTCGCAACAATATTTTTGTAAAGTTCTTTGAAAAAGTAATAAATGACACTGGCTATTTAAAAAACTTATTAGCCCAACAAAATTATAACGATAAATTAAATAAACTCCACACTTTATTTAATGAAGTTAAAAAAATAAATTTTGCTAACCATAATTTTTCTTTACCAGATTATATAAACCATTTAGAAATATTAAGAGAACACAACCTGCCTATTCAAGTTAAATCAAAAACCTTGCCAGAAAATATTCGGCTTATGACTGCCCACCGAGCCAAAGGTTTGGAATTTGATTATGTTTTTATTATTGGCGCTTATAATAGCCACTGGGGCAATAAACGCAATATGAGCCATATTAAACTACCAATAAAAACAAGTTTTGATGCTAGTACAATAGAAAAAAATGAAGATGAACGCAGATTATTCTATATGGCCATAACCCGCGCTAAAAAAGAAGCCTTTATTACTTACTCAACAACTTCGTTTGATGGCAAAGAACAAGTTCCAAGCCAGTTTATAAATGAAATTAACCCATCTTTAAAAGAAGAAATTATTGTCAAACCCAACCCAGAAATTAAAAAGATTGTTCTAGTTTCAACCTCTAATAACGAAAAACCAAAAACAAACGAGAAGATATTTGTAACCGATCTTTTTTTGCTTCGTGGCTTCTCGCCCACCTCGCTTAATAATTATTTAGCCTGCCCTTGGAATTTTTTCTATAACAATTTATTGCGTATACCCAAAGCTCAAGCTAATTATTTAATTTACGGCAACACCAAACACAAGGCTTTGCAGTTGTTTTTTGACGAAAGAGAAAAAAATAAAAAAGTAACTTATAAATTTATAATAGAAAAATTTATAGAAGATTTGCGAAATTACCCTTTAATGCCGAAAGATCACGAGGCATTGCTTAAAAAAGGCATAGAAAGTTTAACCGCCTATTATAATTTTTATAAAGATTCTTTACCACAAAAAACAGTAAATGAACTCAATATTAAAGGAGTTAGCTTAAACTTAGGCAAACACGAAATTAAGCTAAGCGGAAAATTAGACCGTTTAGAATTAAAATCAAACAGCCCAGCTGTAACAGTGGTAGATTACAAAACTGGTGTGGCCAAAAGTCGCAACGAAATTTTAGGCAACACCAAAAATGCCGATGGTAATTATTTTAGACAATTGGTCTTTTATAAACTGCTTTTAGATTCACTACCGAATAAAAAATATAATATGGTGGCAGGTGCGATTGATTTTACCGAACCTCTCGACAAAGCTCGAGGCAAGCCCCTCGTGTTCAAAAAAGAAGTTTTTGAAATTTCTAATGAACACACAAAAGAACTAAAAGAAACTATCGCCAAGTGCACCGATGAAATTTTAAACCTAAAATTCTGGAACAAATTTTGTGGTGAAAAAGACTGCGAATATTGTGAGTTAAGAAAACTAATAAAGTCTTGATAAAATAGGAAATATTGCTATAATCATTGCCAAAGCATAAACGCTTTCTGGTCTTTAAAAACTAGCCAATCCTGCATATCAGATAAATATAATAAAAGGAGAAAAAATGTCCGTAAAAAGAAAGAAATGGACAAAAGAAATGGTTGTACAAGAAATACGGGAATTACATCAAAACAACGGAAGATTAAATTCTGGACATATAAAAAAAGACCTGTACGCAGCGGCTTGGAAATTATTTGGCTCATGGAAAAACGCTATTGAGGCTTACGGGTTAGACTATGACAAGGTTAGGGCTCAACGACCACATAACAGTTTGAGTAATAAAGAAAACATAGTAGCAGAAATCATTAAACGACATAAGCAAGGCTTACCATTAAACGGAAAATCTGTAATGAATCAAGACAAGTCGCTATATGAATCTGCTAGAAAACAATTCGGCGCAAGAGGGTGGCAAAAAGCTTTGTTAGTAGCTGGACTTGATCCAGATATTGTGCAAAAAAGAAAATTTTGGACAAAAGGCAAAATCCAGCATCAAATATACAACCT
>ERZ1292625.2890-Hain-H41-01um-R1-2890-length-14865-cov-5_pt1 | contig 14865 bp, 21 predicted proteins | sample MGYA00564400_ERZ1292625 | MGnify/ENA primary metagenome ERZ1292625 (study PRJEB36523, sample SAMEA6512639) | groundwater metagenome | collected 2019-01-08 | study: AquaDiva: Metagenomics assemblies of 32 groundwater samples | reverse complement strand
AACTGACCTTAGCTCAAGTTTTAACTCAGCCTAATCAATATCAAGGACACAACACTCCTCTTTATCAACGCTATGGAGAGACTGCCACTGATACTCCCACCAAAACCCGCAAAGAGAATGTGAATAAGATTGTGAACAAGGTGTTAAAGGAAATAGAACAAAGCACTTTCCAAGACAATACCAATGGTGCCTTTTATTATTCTCACAAAGGTGATAAAATATACTATGATGATAAAAGACCACTATTTAAAACAAGTAGAAACAAAGTAGAACCATTATTCGTAAAAAATTAGTATGGAAGAAGATAAAAAAAAGAGCACCAAAGGGAGTTTCAGTGTCGCGGACTTAAAAGACACTCAAAAGAAAGACTATGAGTTTGTTCTAAGTCGTATTCCTGAACTTCAAAAGACTAGACAAAATCACTATGGACACAATTTAGATAATATCTGGGCTGATGCTGACAGGGATTACATACCACATAGGCTGAACACTAAGGGAAAAAAGGTAATCGTAACTGATGAAGACAAAGGTTGGCGGGGTAATAAAGTGGAACTAGGTTCAAATGAATGGCAATCGGACATTTCTCAAGCCAATCCTTTTGTAAAGATCCAAACAGCTTTGGCTATCCTAGTAGACCAGAATCCAAGTGGGACATTTACTCCTGCTACTAAGAAATACCAAGCCACCACAGCTATAATAAAACAACTTTATGGGCGTTCTTGGGAATATGCTAAAAGCAAAGCTCAATTAGTGTTGTTTGTATTCAATTTAGCTAAATATGGCTGGGCTTGTGCCAGGACTTATCCATTACGCATAACTAGAAAGGTAAAGGTCCTAAAGGAATACAATCAAGAAAACCCAGAAGATTCTGTTTATGAAGAAAAAGAAGTGGTGGAGTATAACGATATAATGCGTGAGAATTTAGATACCAGAAATACTTGGATTGATGATATGGCTAAACCCAATAACCCTTTTTCAGTTAATGATTGGTGTTGGCGTAAGGTTTATGACTTTGACAAAGCACAAGAGGAATTTGGCAAATACCCTAGATGGGAGAAGTTTGTCCAAGCTGGTGGTAATACAGGTGAACTGGTAGACACTCAAACCAAAACTGCTACTAAAGACCAAGTATCTAAAAACCTGGTCGAGATAATCTTCTATGAAAACCGAATGAAGGACTTATTCATGGTCTTGGCTAATGGAGTACCAGTAATCATAGAACCTCTACCTGTAGCTGATGGTAAGGGGATTAAAAAGCTCTCTCTATGGCAAACATACTGGAACCTCCGTCACTCTGAAAGCCCTTATGGTATAGGTATTTACGAAGCAATCCGCTATGACCAAGCTATGCTAGACAGAATACGCAACATGACGGTGGATCAGCTCGTCCTCTCAATCTACAAAATGTTCTTCTATCAAGGCACTCAATCCCTATCGGAAACAGGGGACATTCAAATACGACCTGGAGTAGGCAAGCAAGTGCTTGATCCAAAGAATGTAAACTGGCTTGAAGTCCCAGGTCCAGGCAAGGACGCTTTCTTGGGTATAGATATGTTCCGTAAGGATGTGGACGAAGCATCGGGCATCACCGACCCTCTACTTGGTCAAGTAACAGGTAAAACAGCCTTTGAAATAGGTCAAGCTAAAGAATCGGCACTCAAACGACTAAAGAATCCACTGGATAACATACTAGAAGCTCTAAATGCCGAAGGCTATATAACAATCTCGCTTATTCAGCTCCTATACTCCATCCCTGAAACATACGAAATAACCGACCCATTATTGATTGAAGATTACTTGAAAGAAATAGAAGGAGATTCGGAATTATACGATAGAACTTCGGAACTTGGCGAGAACGGAGAACAAATAGATAAATTTAGCGCAAAAGTCTATCCTGAATTCCCTCTTAACTTGGACAAAGACGAGAAAGGTAATCTGGTAGAGACAGAGGAAACTCAATTCTTTAGAACCAAGCCTTCTGCCTTAAACTGGGAGGGACAAATACAGATAAAATCCCAATCACTTCTTTCACCATCTAAACAAGTTCAAAAAGCTCTTGAATTGGAGATGTATAATATGCTCATCCCTCTTATGCAAGGTATAGCTCAAGAGAGATTGATGAGAATGCAAGCGGGCCTTCCAGTAGGGATTGATGATTTAACTAATGGTAAGACAGCTAAAGAGATAATCAAACTCTACGATAAAGACCCACGAGAAATATTCCCTGATGAGTGGCTCCGAGAGCAAGAACAACCTCTATTCCTACCCCAACAACAGCCCCAACAAGGGCAACCCAATAGTCCCCAAAGGTTAGTAAGTAATACTCAGCCTCCTTCAGAGCCGCAAGGTTTGGTCGGTAAGGTGGTTAATAAGATAACACAACCCTTCAGATGATAAGCTCTAATGAGAGGACAATGGTTAAAAATCTGCTGACTCAACCCCAATGGAGATTAGCAGAGCAGATTGCAAATGAGATGTGTAGTAAATTAAAAGAAGATTCAATCGTCAGAAATACAGAATGGGACACAATCCAAGCCGCACTACTTAATGAGGGGCAAATACGGGGGATTAGAAACTTTATTCAAGAACTTTATCAACAAGCACAACAAGATGTCTAAAGGAGAAACAATAATTCAGCTTACTAAGCTAGTATTTGGGGTAATTTTAATAGGCCTTTTAATTGCTATTTACCTAAAATGAAGATAAAACCCTTAAAAGACAACATATTATTGGAAGTCCTTAAACAAGAGACTGAAAGTGCCATAGTATTGGTAGATAAATTTGATGACGAAACAGCCATAATAGGCAAGATACTTGAAGTCGGAGAGGCCACCACTTTGAAAGTTGGCGACAAAGTGCTATTTAAAAAACACCTCTTTGACGAAATATTGTTTAAAAATATGAAAGAACCCTATCTTCTTGGGAAGGAAGAGGCTGTAACTGCTGTAATCCATGATTAGTTCTTATGAAAAACTGAGGCTCCCTGATGAAAACAAACTTCAAGATTTAATCTTGGAGGTAAATTGGAACCCTTATGATAAGAAAACAAACGAGTGTAAATATGTTAGAGTTACAGCGGGAGGTAAGACTTCTGTAATCAAGAAAGAACACTTGACCGCTGCCCTTTTTGCTATAGGAAATGAAGAGGAGCAGAGGAAGATGATACCTCAAATTCAAAGGCGATCTAGGTGGTATGAGACAGTAGTTTCAGTTAAGGCCAACAATGACATAAAGAAAGGAGAAAACATAACATTTCCAATTAAATTAACCCTTCCAACTTTTGAGGAAGAAGTAATCGCAGAAGTTAAGAAGGACGTAATTGAAGGTCGTATTAAAAGTAAAAAACAAATAGTATTATGAAAATAAAAAATGAAGAAATTTTAACTAAATTAGCAGAACTAACTAAGGCTATCGCTAAAATAAACGAAAGACTTAGTGTGATAACTGCCCCACCTACTGTCCCAGAACCAAAACCAACAGTGAATGAAGAACAGGCGGGTCATCCCATTCCATTAGAATATCAAGAACTTGTGAACACTCTTTTGAATAAGAAGTTTAAAGTTCATGTAGACTATAAGCCAGATCAGGTGGCGTTTGAATTTGCTATCCTAGTACCAAAAGAATACTCAAATGCTGGAGAAAATCACTGGAATACATACGGAGAAGACAGAAGGTCTAAAGTAATTCAAAATGCTTATGGCGCAAATGGTGTAAGAGAATGGGTGCTCCAAGTTTATGATAATCTAACCCCCGAAGTACGTTCGGCCATTACTTACGATAGAGCACAACTATAATGGACACTTCTAAAGCACCAGATTTGATGGATAGGAGTGTCCGCAGAGTGTGGATAAAGAACGGCAAGCGAAGAATACCCACCGATGGGGGGTATATGGAATTGAACTCATCGCATTCAAGGAAATTATTTGGAAATTTAAAACAAGGTCGTTATTCACAATTACAAAAAAGATGAAAAAAATAAGAACAAGTGATGGATTTATGAAAGTTAAGAGTGTGGTGGCTGATGTCCTCTCTTATCCAAAGAGAACATTACACGACGCTTTGAGAGCTTCTCACGATAGAGCTACGAGTGTGATCAAAACCAATAGAGAAATAAAAAAGTCGAGAATTAAAAGCAATAGTTACCCATACTAATATGCCGATAGTCAATGGAAAACATTTTTCGTATACCAAGGAAGGTAAAGCAATGGCCAAAAAAGCTAAATCAATGATGAAGAAAAAGATGATGACTTCTGACGGACACATGCCTTTAAAAAAGAAGTAGTTATCCCCATTGCTTGACAATAATTATTCGTGTATAATATAAGCACAAACGTGCAAGTTCTCAGCTCTTCTACTGAGTTAAAAACAGAAGTAAAAAAACATGGCACCAAACACTGTAGGTAAAATACCTGACTTTTCGGAGGATTCCACTCCGAGAGAGGTAATAGAGGAAGTAAAAGAAGCTGTTGTCGAAGAGGCAACAGAAGAAGAGAAGGAAACTCAGGAGCTTCCTGCCCCAAAACCAGATGCTCAAGAGAGTATCGTTGATACTAAGGAACCCCAAGTAAATATTCAGGATTTGGAGGCTGTAAAAGGTCTTCAAGAAGAACGAGTTAAACTACTGAAAGAAATTTCAGAGCTTCGAGGTCAAAAAAGGGAGATCAAACAACAAGAACTCCAAAGTGTTCAAAAGCAAATTGATGACCTTAAAGATTTACACCCAGAGGATGTCACGGTCATAGACCGAGTTCTCAAAGCCAAGGGCTATATGTCCAAGGAGGAGGTAAATAAAATGTTTTACGAAACCGTAAAGCAAGAGGAAATTGATAAGTTTCTCGATAGATACCCTGAATACAAGCCAGAAAATGACCCCACTGACACAAACTGGAATACTCTCCAACGAGAGCTTGGCTACTACCGATTACCCGAAAACCCTCGCTTACTTAAAGAAGTACTAGAGAGGGCACATAAAGGTATCGCAAAGGTTCCTAGTGGGCGAAGTATCCCTGCCCAGAAGCGACAAATTGAAATCGCTTCAACTGGTGGCGGAGGTGCTCAACGCTCTTCTCCTGCTAAAAATGCTAACCCGCAAATAAGTGCTCTTATGAGAACTCACATGCAGGGTTGGTCGGAAGAAGAAATCCAAACATTACAAAAAAAACTAGAATAGAAATTTATGGGAATTAGATTAGTTCGTTCTGCGGGTTCAGTACATGAACCAGCGGTGGTGAATATGCCTGCTTCAGGTGTTATTCACCGAGATGGACTTGTTATATTTGATACAGCTACCAATGTTCTTTCTGCTCCAGCAACTACAGGTGCTACTACAACTAATGTTATAGGAGTATCGCTTGATGGCGTTACAGGTGCTTCTGACACTTTTGTTAGAGTCATTCCTTTCGTCCAAGGTCAGTTGTGGGAAGTAGATTGTGTAAACGTAGCAGCTACTAGCAATCTTTTGTTCAGACATCAAATGGCTGGAGACTTGGTTGTTAGGAATATAACAGGTGCTTCATCTTCGGAAACGCTCCATACTGGTATCTTCTTGGCTTATGCCATGACAGGTCCTACTACGGGAAGCGGTAAACTAATTGGCACATTCATTCAACGTTTAGGTTCTACTCTAGGTAAAGACGGTGTAACACCAACAACATAATATGGCTAGTCCACTAGATCTAAGCGCAGCCTCCGATTTAATTGATGTATCTATACAAGATATATGGTTAAAGGGTTCGGAGAAGGAATCAAGAATGTTCGAGCAGTATTTTAATGTTGAATCGAATGTAACCGACTATTACCTAAAGGACAGTTCACTTTCTGGTCTGGGATATGCAGGTCGCATCGTGGAAAACGCTGCGGTTACAGCACAGTCTCCAGTTCAGGGTTATGACAAAACCTATACCCAAGTTCAATTTGGTGTATTGCTATCTTTCACCAAGATGATGTGGGTATTCGGTATCAAAAAGAGAAATCTTGAGAACATAACGAATGAAGCCAGAAAAGCGTGTTCCGATTTGCGAGAACAACGCTGTGCCGATAGGTTAGATCAGTCGTTCAACACTTCCTATACTGCAAATGATATTTCAGGTAACTACTCTATCACTACTACTGGTGGCGATGGCTTGGCTTTAATTACCAACGCCCACACTAGAGAGGATGGTGGTAGTAACTGGAATAACAGAGTTACAGATGGTACTACAGTCAATATGGACTTTGAGTATGACGCACTAAAAGCTGCTCATAGAACAGCAGCTCTTATTGTGAGTCCTACAGGCAAACCAATGAATGTTACATTAGACACTCTTATCGTTTCTCGTGGCTATGCGGTTGATAACCGAGCTACGGAAATTTTGGGTGCTATTAACAAGGGTTGGATTGCAGGTTCAGCTGACCATGATGGTCCTTCTGCTAACACAGCTGGTTCCGCTCCAGGTTACAAAATCTTAAGAAATCCTTGGATTCAAACAAACTCTCTTTATTGGTGGATGTTTGACTCCTCATTGAAGAACAGTAGATATGGTCTTCAGTACAAGGAATCTCAAGGGATTGAATTGGAGGGTCCAAATCTTGTCTTCAAGACAGGAGAAGTGCAGTACAAGGCTACCTTAATGTTTGACTTGGGGCACAATGATCCAAGAAACATTGTAGGCAGTAAGAATACAAACGCTTCCTAGTCGTTTATCTAGGAACTGGCTCTTGTTCGGTTGCCAAAGTCGGTCGAATGGCAGAGGAGAGCCGAGAGGGTTCCCAGTTAAGGTTATTAACAGTAGTAGTCTTGACTGGGAACCTAAAAGCCAGTAAACTTATAAAATAATTCACTAAATTGGCAAATTACGGAGGACAAAATTACACAAGTTTCAGTGCTGTGAACTTAAAAGGTTCTGCGGCGTTGAGATTATCGGTTGGAGCAAGTGGCATGGAAAGCACAGTATCAACCAAGTCAGATGATGAGGGTTCAAGAGCATGGCAATTTCCTGCTAAATCTGGGACATTCCCGATCATGGGAACATTTGCAGTTCAATTACCTTCTGGTGTAGCGGCTTTCTTTTCTACAGCGGTTACAGTTTCTGGTATTAGGGCTGAAGATGCAGTTGTAGTACAACTAAACTCCCCAGCTTCTATTGGTTATGACTTCGATAACAGCACTGCTTACATCTTGGTATCTGCTAGACCAACAAACGGAGGTCTTACTTTATTCTTTAACAATCCTGGGAACGCCACTGCTTACATAGAGCAAGTATGTTCTTATGTAGCAATGAGATAAACATGGAAGAAACAACGGAGATTTCAATGAATGAGGCACAAGCATTGGCTGACTATAAAGCCTATGTCGAAAATACTCGTAGAATGAATGAAATTGTGGCTGAAATGAAAGAAATTCCGTTCCTTCCATCTGAACAACCAGGTAAACGCGAAGATGGTAGTTCAGATATCAATCCGCTTGAAAAAGTAGAATTTCCTAGTGAGGGGGGCGTATTGACTTATATGGGAGGGTACCCTCAACCCTATAAAGGATTTCCGTTCTTTGAGTTCGTAGATAAGATAGATGTTATTAAAAAGATCCAAAGAGCAACACTGTCTTCTTTGTATCACTCACTTAAAACAAAGAAATGGTGGCAATTAGCTCCTCTTATCTTAGTTCCTTGGCTATTCGGGGTGCTTGTGAGGTCGTTCATTTATAGCTTTTACAGAATGGTAGACAGGTTTAAAGTTAAACCTCTACGATACTGTACATCTATGAGAGAACTACACCGAGCATTCAGTATTGAATACTTTGGCGAACAAGATAAAGAAATGAGGCTAATGCTTCGAGATTTGATGTGTATGTTTCTGGAATTTGATAACGCCTATCGTTTCAGATTTCAAGATGTGATCGTAGAACTCAATAAAGAAAATCTAAAGAAAAATCCCATTAAAGAAATAAAGCGACTTTTCAACATAATGTCTAGTCGTGAAAAAACTCAAGAAATAAAGGATACATGGAAATTGGTTCAGTATTTCCTACCGCTCTATATGAGGTTGAATAAATCTCTTAGAGTAAAAACGATAAATATCCTTAATGAACTGAACTTAGAGAAAATGGAACTCTCTGTCGAAGACAAAGTTTTCTCTGAAAAACGAAAAGATTATCAGTTTGGCTTCATGCAATGTCAGCAAATAACTTCTACCTAGAAAAAGGATATACCCCTGAAACGAAATACCAGCAATGGGAGACTCTTACTACCCTAGCGATTTGGGCACCACCAGCGGACAAAAGAGTGGTTATTACAGGACTTACTATATCAAACAACGCAGAAACGGGGACATTTCGTATTATATTCAATAATACGACTGCCTCTAAAGTCGCTGAGTTTACTGTGGGAGCGAGTCTTACGATATCACCTTTAATCGGGGCGATAGAGTCTACAGCTTATGGTATAGAGATTATGGGGAGACCTTCTACAAGTTCTTCTACTGGTGGCTGGCGTGTGAGTGCTCAAGGATTTGAAATACCATAATGTCAGCAAATAACTTCTACATCAATCATGGTTATACACCCCAAACGAGGTATACTGAATTTGATGCTAGCACTACCTTGGCGATATGGACTCCAACTACTTCAACAAGAGTCGTCTTGACAGGCATTACCGTTACCAATAACGCTGCGGCGGGAACATTCCTCATAACTTTTGGGAATTTGGCAGGGAGCAAAGTGGCCGAATTCACTGTAGGGGCAAGTGCAACGATATCTCCTTCCATAGGAGCAATAGAGTGTACGATGTATGATCGTTCAATATTTGGGAGGCCATCATCTTCTCCTACGAATGGGTGGAGAGTGACAGCACAAGGATTTGAACTTCCATGAACGAGATTCAAAATGATCATGATTTACTCGTAACTATGCACGAGCAAATCAAAGGCATCAAACAAGACATCAAGGACTTGAAAGATGGGCATAGTGAAAAAATCACTGACCATGAAATTAGATTGAGAAGGGTAGAGATGTGGGGAGCGATTGCGGTGGGGGTAGGCTACGCACTTCAATTTTACTTCAACTATGCAAATAAACTCTAAAATATCCAATGTAGTCCCCAGGACTGGGGTTCGTGGGGGGTTTCCAAACGTCAGAGTGTCTAGTTACCAAACAGGGGTATTGACAACCGAGGTATCTTCTGTGGTTGTAGATCATCCAGCAGGAGTTCCAATTGGCTTATTATTGGTTCTTACTTATGATGGCAGTCTTTCAGATACAAGTGGGGGAACGAGTTTGGTTTTTAGAGGTGACCAACGACCAAATGTTAATATTAGATAATAAAATAAAATGGCAGATAATTTGCAAATAACTGCGGGATCGGGGACAACAATAGCCACAGATGAGGCTGGTGGTGCTCAATATCAAAAAGTAAAACTAACGGATGGTACAGCAGATGCAACCACCGCTATTGCTGCTGGTTCAGGGTTGGCCGCCAATGCTTTGAGAGTGGAACTTCCTACTAATGGAACAGGGGTTATCGATAATATAACAAGTTCTATTAAAGTTCACATTTTATCAACAGCAGGAACTATGGCAGTTAATATAGGCAAAACCGATGGAACTATCACTGTTAGACTTGATCCTAGTTATGAACTCGGGAGTATAAAAGGGGTCAATAGTTCTATGGCCGTCCACATGCTTTCTACTAACGGGACAATGGCTGTGAACGTGGGGAAGACTGATGGTACTGTAACGGTGAGGTTTGACCCTGGGTATGAGCTTGGTAGCATAAAGGGAATAAATAGTTCCGCTGCAATCCATATAGGTAGCACAGGGGGGACTATGGCAGTAAATATTGGAAAGACTGATGGTACTATCACTATACGAACAGACCCTGGTTATGAATTAGGTTCTATTAAGGGAATAAATAGCTCGGTTTCTATCCATCTAAATAGTACAGCTGGCACTGTTGCAGTTAAACTTGACCCTGGGTACAATGTGGTAAATGGAAGTGAGACCATAGTTTTACCTAGAACTGTATCAGGAACTGCAAACGGGGTTTCAACTAGCGGTAATACTGTTGTTTCTGGGGTAGCGAGTAGAGTTATAAAAGTTTTTGCTTTTGCCTTGACTACTACAGCTCAAGTTGGGATAGCTCCTAGATTTACGAATGGTTCTGGGGCATCACCTACAGAGTTTTGGAGGTATGCTTTACAAGCTCCGTCACAAGGGATTGCTGGGGCGAATCTTGCCGTAACTCCTCCTGCGTATTTATTTGCGACCGTCGCTGGCTCGACACTATCTTTAGTCCTTGATTCTGCTTCATTAGTTCACTATTCGGTTGGATATTATTTAGAATCAGCGTAAATGAAAACTTTATATACAAATTTAACTGATCTAACACGCGATAAACGCTTCACTTTTACTACTGAAGACGTGGTGGTAGGGGGCGCTACTCTTGCGATACAGAGCATAATAGGGTTTGAATCCCTTTCCACTTCTTCGGGTCAAGTCTTGTGTATAGGGGAAATAGGTAATGAACGAAGTGAGATAAGAAGAACCTCAAATACTACTGGTGAGAGCCCTTCTGCGGCTTACAAGTGGGTATTCCTTAGAGATACTCTACAATTTGACCATCCACAAGATACTAAGGTAACGATAGTTGATTGGGATAGGGTGGAAACCCAATGGGCAGCTACAGTGAATGGTACAAAGGCTACTTTAGTTGCTTATCCCCTAAATATCACACCAGACGTACCAGAAATGGTGAACGTGGACACATCAGCTACCGCAGGATTTTACTTTCAACGCTTTAACCGAACCATAGACTCTTTAAACTCAGACTGGTCTGACGCTATTCCTTACGGAGGATATGACGACAACATGGTAGCGGCGATAAAACAAAGAGCCATCAGGGAATTAGGGGAGGAAATAGATGGAAAAATCATCACTCACGAAGATTTGAATACTTGGCTTTGGGAAGCTCGTAGAGAGTACCATAAAGCCCCTGGCAAACGGCCTTTTAGACGAAAATTTAATACAGATATAGGCAATGCTCTTACGGGGTCATTTAGAATAGAACTCCCTACAGATGTAGAAAAACCCTATGGAGCCGAGAATGTCTATGGAGTACGAATAGGTACTGAAGACAATATGTCTTATATAGACAAAAAAGAATGGGACTTTTATTACCGAGGGGTACCCCACTCTACTTTAGATGTTCCTTACACACGAGATACTTCCACCTCAATTTGGCTTGCGAATGGTAGAGATTTTAGCGGTTCACCCACCATCAGCGTAGAAGGTATGGGTATAACTTGCACTAGGATCACTGGATCACAAAATAGCTTTACGATTACATCTCACGGCTCTTATCCTTCGGCTTCGGCTGGCTCGGATGCTTGGGAAAATGCTTCTTATGGACTACCTGATAAGTTCACTGTTTTTGCAGACCCAGAAGGCTCAGCTTATATATATTTTAATCGTCCAATAGACACGGCTTACATAAATCAAAATATCTATGCAGATTACTACAGAACTTTGGTAGGCTACGATAGTGACGCCGACACCCTCGATGAACCCAACTACGATATGTTTGTAGATTACTTGAAAGGTCGAATCAAGCAACGCAAAGAAAGAGGAACTAATGATTTAACTCAAGACCCAGATTACAAACTGTGGGTATTCAAAAAATCCGAATCTCTTTCCAATGAAAGATTATCAGCGGATATTAGGTTAATCCCTGATGTAGATTCACTCCCAGTATAAAATGATTAAAGACTTAATTCAAAACAAACCACTTTCTGAAGTTCCTAATATAAAAGCTAGAGAACTAGCCAAACTGGATCATCTTGGAGTATTTACTAATAATGAGCACGGTTTAACTATAGAAATACATAGTCTTATCAAAATTGATAATGGTGTTGAGGTTCAGGCTAGAGCTTGGAAAGACGGGAAACCATTAGGCTTTAGTGATGGAACAGTTGAAATAGAGAGATTTAGAATTATAAACCCCCCTATTTTAATCCCCGATGGTACCTTTACTACAGAGATCAATACTCGGGGAGATATGGTTAAAATCTTAGGGTATATAGAGTCCCCTGTTGAAGCAATTAGACAATCTTTAGCACACACCATAAATTTAGTAGGAAACGATGGAACCAATATAATCTCTGGGAAAGTGGGTTCTACTACTACGACAGTCTATCCTGAAGCTGGAACTGGTGCGACCTCTGTTGATGGTGATGCATACCACTTTTTTTCAGCTGGAACCAGTTGGGCGACGGTTCAGAGTGCTACTGGCGATACAACAGACGGTGATAGTGCTACACCAGATTCTATTCAGATTAACTCCTCTACTGATTCTGGAAATAAATGGCGGTTGATTTTGAGGTTGTTTTTTCATTTTGACACAAGTTCAATCCCTGATACTGACTCAATAAGTGCGGCTACTCTATCCATACAGGGTTCTTCTAAATCAGATGGTCTAAGCATTAGTCCAACACTAAACATATATCAAAGCACTGCCGCATCAAACAATACCATAATAGCAGGTGATTATGACCAAGTGGGAACAACAGCCTTTTCATCTAATATTACTTTTGCTGGTTTTTCAACTTCTGCTTACAATGATTGGGTATTAAACGCCAGTGGTTTGTCCAATATTACTAAAACAGGAACCTCTAAATTTGCACTAAGAGAATCAGCTTACGATGCTCCGAATGTTGAACCTGCTTGGGTCTCAGGGACCAATAGTAATATGTTTGTAATAATGGCTGATGCTGTTGGGACCACAACTGACCCCAAATTAGTAATAACCCATGCCGCCGCTTCAACTTCTGGCAATAATTTATCAAATTTATTAGGAGTAGGTTAAAATATATGAGCACACCATTAGGAGTTTCATCAGGATTAGCACCAGTCCAAGTAGGAGTAGACACCACTTCAGCTACAATAGTATCAGAAAATTATAGTAGAGTAGGCTTACTTCTTACTAATCTTTCTACTGGGACTGTATATCTAGGATTTGGACTCAACGCTGCTGTGATCGGATCGGGAGCTGTATTGGGTCCATCAGGGGGTTCGTTTTCAATGGACGAATTCTCTTACACGAAAGAAGCTGTGAACGCCATAGCCCACGCCGACAATTCATTATTAGCAATCCAAGAGTTTGTCGTTAGAAGTTAATTAAACTATTATGCCACTAAATCCAGGTAGCCCCGCATCATCAGCTAGTATCGCAGGTTCAATCGCTGTTTATTTTGACCCAGCCACCCCTTCTGTAGCAGCGACTTTTAGCGGCTCTATAGCGGCAGTCCCTACCAGTGGATCAGGCAGCCCTCTTTTTGACGAAACAGCTGATGCTGTGCGGGTGCTTATTTCAGGTTCCCATGCGGCGGCTTCTCTTCAAATTAAAGGAATAACTGAAACTATAGGCGTACATTTGGGAAGTACAGGCGGAACTATAAGAATCGGAGATATACCTGGTTCTGTAGCTGTGTATTTTAGCCCTTCAAATCCTGCTGTAGCAGCCACATTTTCTGGTACTTTGGCAGCCGTTCCTACCACAGGTTCAGGTGATCCTATTTATGAAGAAACAGGAAACTGGACTCGTGTCTTGATAGCTGGATCTCAATCAGCTGCCAGTCTAGCAATAAATGGTACTTTGACTGGCATTACAAACTCTATTGCAGTAGTTCCTTTTACCGGAAGTGGTTCAACCTTATATGATGAGGGAGCTGATGCTATGAGAGTGTTAATCTCGGGTAGCCACAGTGCGGCTTCGTTAACTATCAATGGCTCCTTAACGGGCATAACTAACTCTATAGCTATCCACATGCTTTCAACGAACGGAACAATGGCGGTCAATGTAGGTAAAGTAGATGGTACTGTCGCAGTATTCTTTAGCCCAGCTAATCCTGGAGTAAACATCACAAGTGGTACAGTTACGGGTATTACTAATTCCATTGCTGTCCACCTACTATCCACAGGTGGAACCTTAAACGTCAGAATGGCAGATAATAGTGCGGGTCTTGCTACAGATGACTTGGCTATTACCCCTGGTACAGATGTAGGGTTCCCGATTATGGGAATGTTTGATGACACTGCAACTGATTCTGTTGATGAGGGAGACGCAGGATTTATGCGAATGACTGGAAACAGACTCCAAATGATACATAGTGATTCCACCGCTTCTATCTTTACAGTAGCAGGTTCAACATCAGGAGTATCTGTGTCAGGTGTCCAATTAGTTGCACCTTCTGCCAATGCTAGTTTCAAAGTCTATGCTTTCTCTCTTATGACAACAGGCTTAGTCTCTCTTGTTGCTAGGTTCACAAATGGGGCAGGAACATCTCCAACTGAATTCTGGAGAGGTCTTATTACTCCTGCATCAACAACATCTGAAACAAGGGGTGCTAACCTCTCTACTGGTGGACCTGGTAACCCATTGTTTGTTACTGGAGTAAGCACAACTTTGGCATTGCTTTTAGACACATCAACTTTGGTACATTATTCAGTTTCGTACACTAAAGAATCTGCTTAACATGGAACAAGATATTGATGTATTAAAAAGACAAATGAAATCTTTAAGATTACAAGTAGGCCGACATGAAGAATGGATTGATACTGTGAGTTCCTCTTTCCTTAAAAGAATTTGGTGGTGGCTTCAGGGGTATAGACTTCACAAGGTGGGGAGATGGTATAAAAAGACTGATAATTTAAAATAAAATGGCAACTGTTTTATATCTTAGAAATACAACAACTAATGGTATCACGGACACTGGAGACGGAGTAGTCTATGACATGATTACTGCAGCGGGATCTGCTGTAGACACTGATACTGTTACCCTTACGGATGGAGGAACTGAAATTCAGTGGACCCAAACAGCAGGGGGATCTTCTATTGCTTG
>ERZ1292625.2889-Hain-H41-01um-R1-2889-length-14865-cov-34_pt1 | contig 14865 bp, 27 predicted proteins | sample MGYA00564400_ERZ1292625 | MGnify/ENA primary metagenome ERZ1292625 (study PRJEB36523, sample SAMEA6512639) | groundwater metagenome | collected 2019-01-08 | study: AquaDiva: Metagenomics assemblies of 32 groundwater samples | reverse complement strand
GACCTCCTATCATTATTACGTCAGTATTCTGAACATTATATCTAATTACTCGTTCGTAATCACCATCTGAAGATTCATTTAAATTAAGAATAACAACATGATGCCCTAAATTTTCTAAAACAGTCGCCAAATATAATAGACCCATAGGCAAGTTATAAAAACTCGCCGGCTTATTTGTAAACGGCGGAACTATTATCAAAATTTGCATTTTACTCCCTTTCAGGCAGTAATTGCTTTTAGTAATGTAATAGCACATAAAGAATCTTTAAAAATATCTATCTCTATGCCACTACTTTCTAATTCCAATATATACTTTGTTACATCAGGCTCAGAGCTAAAATCATGCCAAATTATTGCTTTTGGTTTCATACTTAATGCAAGTTCAGTATCATTTTTCACATGCTCATAGTCATGCGCACCGTCAATAAATATAATATCGTGTTGCTCACAACCTTTTAAATATGTTAATGTATCAGCAAATTGCAAATGTACAAACGTATTTGCAAAATAAGACCCATACTCTTCTTTTGGCATAAGCCCGTGGTACGGGTGAGAAAATTGTATATCCATATCTTTATAAATATCAATACATTTTACTCGAATAACCTTTGGAAATAACCAAACACATAACGCAGTATATCCTTTCCAAGTGCCAATTTCTAAAAATGTTCTAAAATCAAATGTGTTAATAACATCTATTATTGCAGCTTGGTCTTTTTTTATTGTTTTCCACTGTACATCACTATATGGGTTTCTAAATTTACTATGAAACCAATCAACATAGCTTAATGCTGACATATTTATATCTATTGCTCTCATCTTTCTCCTTTTCTAGGTAGTCAATGATATTTTTATTCTATAAATTCTACTATACAAAAATTACCTGTAAGATCTGCAGGATTTAATGTACCGTTTTTTATTACAATATCACCAGCCATTCCGCCAATAAATTTAACTTCTTGCCACCAATTTTCACTAAAACCTCCAATAAGATTTCCAGAAAGATATTCACTCATATATACACCTGGCACTTGACCGCCACTATTATATGTAATACACCGCACACGAACAAAATGATAATCTTGATTAGGAACTGTAGCCAATATCACAGATTGACCGGGATTTAAAATTACTCCTGTTAAATCTTTTCCAATTGCAAGTATTGGTGCATATATTTTTGCTTCAGAGATTCCGCTAAAACAAAATAGCATACAAATAACTAAAACCAACTTCTTCATATTCATTCTCCTATTTTTTAAAATGCCTCGGATATAGCGCCGAGGCTCGCTTCTTTATGTTATTAAACTATGGAAAGAACCAACTGTCACATCTGCAATCTGACTAGCTGCGCCTGTTGTAATAATAGTAATAGTATTAGTATTAACTAAAGTATATCCCAATACCGCAGCAGGCGTCGCAACAGTACCAAACAGTGTTAAAACAATTACCGTCGGGGTATACCCCAAACTATGCGTATAAACAGTACCACCTGTAGTCGTTATTGTAAACCCACGCTGTTGAGACCAAAGCGCACCCAAAGTTGCCATATAGCATCACATCCTTTCTGACCTTTTTCTGAGTGACGTCAAATACTAAGTCGTCTGATTATTTTAAAATACTATTTATCTTGTCTTCTATAACACTTATATCATGCCCAATATCAAATAATGCATTCTTCATTTTAATCGGAGAATTACCAATCATCTCAGCTACTTCTGGATAATTTTTATATATTTTAGTTAAATCTTTAATTACACGCCTAAGATGCACAATAGATTGCCGTCTAATCTTTTCAATTTCAAATTTTTTCATATATGTTCTCCTATGCCAATTTTATAGAAACTGTCACATTTACATACCGCTGCCGGCCTTGTGACTCCTCACTAATTTTAGGCGGATATAATTCTTCCATACTATAAAAATATATGGCATTTCTATCTAAAAAATCAAGCAACTTCGTCAACTTTTTCTCAGCTTCCTCTGATATGTCTTGAAAATGATGATAATCAGGATTATCAATTTTTACCATAGATTCCTCCTATTTTCTTTTTACCAAATATATGATTGAGCCAGTTAATACTACAAATGTAATAAAGAGAGCAATCTTGTTATCACCTAACAGATTAGATGTTTTTACATCTTTGACGCCTTCAACAGCCGTAATCATTGTTTGCGTCTGACTAGTGACCAAATTTGCAGCAAGTGACCCAAGCATACCGAGAAGAAATGCTGAAAACATGGCGCCTCCTAATAGTCAAATTCCTTCCAAAGCCTTTTACCATTCTTACTTCTTATTGTCAATGAACCATCATTATTTCCTAAAATCTCTGCGCCTTTTCTAAACTTATGCTTAAAATGATCTTTAGGCCATAAACTATTATTGCCTTTTATAGCTCGTATCTCTTCTATATTCTCATATATGCGGACTGGATTATCCTTAATCTTATTTTTTATCTCCTTAATACCTGCTCCATATTCTTTTGCTAATGTTTTCAAAAATATCATTAATTCTTTTTTTGTCCCAATATTAATAGACACCAACCTTTTTTGCTGCTTGTCTCTATAAACATAAACTTGTAAAACTTTTCTTCCACCTCTAATTCTAAATGGACGAAATTCTACATATAAAGTCATATTCTTCTCCAAAGTCTAAAACGGCTATTTATACCAATACTGCTATCAACAGAACCAATAATATCAATACGAGTAAGGTTTGCAACAACAGCTATTTTTTTATGAACATATGTCTCTATTACTGTCGACCCGTGGTGATGATTAATAGATTGCGACGCCACATACCCAGAAGGATCAATAGTTATTGAACCTACAAATACTATAAGTACCCCTAGACCAACACCGCTTGTTTCAAAATATGCCTCATTACCAAAAGTCGATACTGCAGTCCCGCCTGTACTATATATGCTATGAATATTATAATTCGTATTTACTATATCATTATTATAATATGCACGATAACGAGCAGTTCCAGCACTACTATTTATAATAGAAAATTCAAATTCATATCCACCATGACTATTCCCGTCCAGTGACACTTCCCCATCCGTCGTCACAGATGAAACAGCAGCACCAGTAATTAGTTTATCCCAAACTAATGAAGAATATCCACCAACTGGACGCCAAACACTACCACCATGATTTATAAATAATTTATTAGGACCACTCGTCATCCAAAGACCGCCTATACCACCAGCACCAGGATCGTGCGTTGGATTACCTCCCGCAAGAGGCGCTATTAACAATGGAGCTTTACCAGATGAAGTTGTAGCAAATACACCTCCAAAACCTCTTAAAGAGTCCCCATAAATACCTTCACCTGTGTCTGACACACAATAAGCACCTCGTCTAGAACTATTTATAGTTCCAAATGTACCAATAGAATCTACCGTTGTTATACCAACATTTGCCAACTCTTCTATTGTTCCATCTCCTCTATCACCAAAAAAACGCATCTCATTTACATTATTGTCAATTACCATAGCTTTAACTAATGGTATACATGTTGCACCATTATTGTGTACCAATACACCTGTACATCCTATCAATGTTTTAGACGTTTTACCTGTATATGTAAAAGCATCTCGATCATTTATAGTATCAATAATATGACCATTACCACCTGTTGAAGAAAAATCTGACGTATTCTCTATAAATATTGTTGTGTCGTTGTTTTGAGTGGCCACTATAAGATATGAACCTTTTGTAGCAAAAATAGCTGCAAATATATTAATAGCACGAAATACACGTTTAAACGCACTAATTAAATTTGACATTATTCTTCCAAATATACTACTATACCCGCAATACTATCTGATATAGCATATATTTCTCCTTTAGTCTTATCTAAAATAAGTACATCGTCAAGTCTCAATAATAACCCAGAATTTACTGTTACTGATAAACTACCAATATAAATATCACTACTTCCTACATTTCTAATAATAATTGATTTACGTTGTAAATTCTTAGATACAATTCTTGTAGTTATAGTACCAATTGCTACTTGTACAGTGTTCGGTGCACTTTCAGATTTATCAACTATTTGATTTTTAATATCATATACATCATTAGCAATTAATTGTATATCAGTCTTTACTGACATAAGTACTCCTATATATAAGGATTAGTATCACGTAAATTATATATAAAATTACGTATGACCTCATATGACGCCATTTTATGATATTCAGACACATAATCATTAATCATACTTTCATAATCAATAGGATAATGATTTTTTTGTAATGACCTTACTCCTACCTCTATTGCTCTTTTTTCTTCACGCCATCTAAAATTTTTATCTACAAAATACCGCGGTAACCATGTAAAACCATAACCTGATTTTACAAATGGCGATTGTCGCGCCCAATGTGTCTTTTCATGTTCAATCATAGAAGTTCTTACAGCGCCTTTTGCTCTTCTAGGTATTACATTAAATGGCCAAAATGAAAATACACGTTTTACAGGAAGTGTCAATGTAATACGCGGACCTTGGCGTACTCTATGCCACCATGATTTTATATCACCAAAATTATTATCTATAAACATATTATTCTCTATACTAATGCCTTTAAAATAAAAAGATGCCTTTGCTCATCAGACAATATACTTTGCATAATTGACTTTAACTCATCAAACCGCTTATCTTTTGGTAATGAGTCAAGAATAGCTGTGTATGCTTTTACAGCGTCTCTTTCATCATCAATAGCGTCTTTAAAAAAAGATTTATAGTCTTGAATAGTTATAGGCTTCATAATTTTAATTTATAAGTATATTTGATCAGCCATTTTGCAAACTGACTATCTAACCCATATGTGTCTATTAATTCTATTTCTATTCGCTTTTTAGAATGTCCTTCATTTACCAAGTCTTTAATAAAATTCAAAATCTCACTTCTTAATTTTGGCTGCACATGCGTCCAATATTTGTACCAATCTACTTCTTTACTTGGGTTATCCTTACTAATATTGCCCTTATATTGAGCTATTTGTTTAGCATACTTTTTCTTTAAAGCTTCTTTTAATGCTTTAGGAGTTTTAGGAGATTTAATAGCCCCTATAACTGCTTTAATTGGCATTGGCATATACTACCTCCTTAACATTTTAACAGTAGAAAAAAGACCAAATGCAAGTAATATAACTGTTGTCATTACGCCCATTTGAACTAAAGGCCATTTGCTTGGCTCTGGATTACCGTATGGATTCATAACTGCTGGATGAAAATAACGTTTAAACTTAAGTGTAACTCTAGGCTTAACCATTTGCATTAACGGTGACGGTGTTTCTGACTTTTTAAACGGGTCATTTAAAACTATAGGAGGTGTAAATGCCGTCTCTACAGTTACTGATGATACTTGGCTTAATACATCATCAAGAATAGCCATAATTACTCCATTTAATTTTTCAATATCTTTACTACCTTATGTATTAGTTTAACAATCTCGTCTATGTCTTACTTAGATTCTGCAATTACTTTACCAATAATACTCATAGTTTTCCTCGCTTATGTCTAATAGGATTTTTTGTTGCTCGACCATACACATACACTGCGGTTATAGCGCCACCAACAACAATAAGAAGATACGGCCATACTTTACCAAGTATGCCTGACGCACCTGCGCCTGCAGCTTGCCCAGCAGTTCTTGCTGTTTCTATTATTGCTGTTTTAGTAGCTTGAACAATTCCACCAGGCTGAGATGATTTTTCACCAATATCTCCTGCTACATAACCATCAGTATTTCCAAGCACTTTCCATGCAGTGTCTACCACTAACTTTAATTCACCAAATGGCATAGAATTACGTGGAGCTAACGTTATAATAACATTGCTAGAACCCCACTTGCGTACTACAGAAATTATATCAGCTATATATATTAATAATTTTAATTTTTCACGAATATTAGTGTCAGATGATTTCCAAAAATGAGTATCTTTATATGTAAACGTTACTTTTTGCCCAGCAGTTATTATATCATAACTTTCTATACCAAAATTTGCAAACATAGGTACTCCTTATAATTTTGTAGGTGGCATCCAATCAACAGGCTTTTCTACCATTTGAGTCAATCGACTTGCCTGTGCTCTTTGCTCTGGTATAATCTTCGCAGTAGTCTTTTCTATGGTGTCTACTTTACTAGACTTTTTAGTTTGCTGAATAGCTAACCAACTAATACCAAATATTGCTAATAATATCAACGGATTCATATTATCTCCTATACTTTATTTCTTTAAAAATCCATATTCCTGCATTAAATATGTATGTACCTCATTTATTGGGTCATATATAGCATTTATAGTATAGGCCATTATAATATCACTTTTTTCATCAACTTCATCTATCATCATATTTAATTCTTCAGCTAAATTCATTATCTTATTCATTATTTTTATTACTTTTTTGTCAATTGGCTTTAATACTTTTCTCTTTGCCATAATTTCTCCTTATATTTTATAATCCTTAACATATGTTGCACCCTCTTTTTCCCAACCAACCCAAGCTCCCTGCTTAATGCCATCAACAGGATACCAGTTATCATATATGCGCATTAATCCATACACATGTCCAGGCCTTTTATGTTGATAGTATGACGCAGTTCTAATTGCAACTGGATAGCCTATGCTCTTATATAAACTAAGTAAAAGCACAGTATAATCATCACAGTCGCCTTGCCAAACTAAACTTCTATTAAAATAGTCGAGAGCAACTAACGGCGTCTGTATCATTTCTGTGCCTAATGGATCACGCACATACCGCGAATGATCTTGCACCCAATGGAATATAGCTTCTGCTTCTGACCATTGGTCTTTTTGTCTAGTATGTTCTACTAAATTAGCTGCAAAATTACGCACACGTATATTTTTTGCACTTATATTGACAATATCAATCATATGTCTAACGGTGTTTTCTGGAATAAGCGCGCCAAACCCTAATGGCTCCATTCTTACTGATGGCTCAAAAATATTTTTAAACATAATTATCCTATATGCAATTCATTCTCACAACCATTAATACCACAAATTACCCGACCCTCATTTTCGCCAGCTTCATCTAAAAATTCTTGCTTATTATTAAATTCGTGTTCCACATTACAAGTGCTGCACGCTACTATAAGCAACCCTACTCTAAAACTATCTATATACTTTTGAGTATAGTCAAGAAGCAACATATTAGCATCTGATGCCATATATCGTTTATCAAAAAGTAATATATACGAACAAAGTGCTTGTGCGTCAATAGTACCTGCTTGTGCTAATTCCTTTATTTTTTCTATACCTCCCAAATAAGAGCCCAATATTTCTGATATTTGCGGAAATTGAGTATAATCTTTAGTAGTTATTGCAGTATACAAATCTCTCTTCCATTCATTAATCTGTGCTTGCGTAATTCCCAATTTGTCTCCATTTACATGTGATATTGGCTGAGCTTGTGATGGCTGTACCTGTCGCGGTCGTAGTTGTTGAGCCTGCAACTTACACCTATCTTGCTCAGTAAATACTGGTTCAACTATTTCTTCATCATATTCTGGAAACATGTCTACTTGCTCTACTTGCCGTGCTTGTGGCTGCTGCATTTGTGGTCTTTGTCTTATTGGTACTTGTGACTGTTGTGCTTGCTGTGCTTTAATAACAGCTAAATTAGTAACATTGGAAATTGTTTCAGCAACTTTGGGGCCTAATACGTCTATTAGTTTTTCTAATATTCCAGGGCGCTCACCAACAGCAGCACCGGCAAAATCTGAAGCTAATGACATAAATTGTTTTACTTTCTCTATTGATTTAGTTGCGTCATCCTCATTAGATGTACGCACAATGCCTAATGCTTGCAATTCTTTTACTACATCAATAAGTGGCTTTTCTACCCTCTGTGGTTGAAGAACGCCAGTATCTTTAAGAATAGATAATGTTTCTGACATATTAGACTGAGGCGCAGGCTTTCCAAGAACTGCGGCTAATATAGTTGACATAGCTTGTGCTTGCTGTGCCATCATATTAGCCACAACAGTCATCATATTATTATTGCCACTTTCTATTTTAGCTTCTTTATTAGTTGCTAATTCTATACCCTTATGTAAACTATCAATAGATAATTTAATAGCGTCTTGAGGGTCAAGCTGCGGCCTATTATTTAAAATTTCTTTAACTAACTCCACTTCTGCAGAACTAGAAGAAGGTGTTTTAATTTCAGGCTCTTCAGCATCAATATCAAAAAATACTGGATGCTTCTTCTCACCACGGAGACCGCCTTCACGAAAAAAAACTACTTGATACTTCCCAGAACCCCATCTAGATACTCGACCAGTCTTTTTATATTCATCCTGAGTCTCAGCTCGAATCATGTTGTTAATTTCTAATTCCATATCTGCCCAATGTCTAAATTTATCAATCCTCTTTTTAAACTGAAATACATTAGGCATTATTTCTTTAGATAATTTAAGATACCAATCATTGCCTTGTAATCCAACAAGCATTTCATCAATTGCCACTTCATCTAAAGATTTTGTTTTTCGTCTTATTAATTGATCATCTCCATCAAATTCATCATCCATATTTTCTAAATCTAATTCTCTGCTTACATCTTGTAAAATCTTAGAACGAGGTTTTTTCATTTTACATCCTCCTTTTCAGGTAGTTTTTTGAGATTGTAACACTAGTTGTAATATAGAAAGCTTATTTTCTAATATACCGTTATCAACAGAAAATATTAAATCTTCTTTGCTTAATTTCTTTTTTCTTAATCTTCCAGGAATGGCTTGTTTTGGAAGCAATTTATATACTCCAGATGTCCATGTTTCTATCTTATTAGTTTTTGTCATTTCTCTTTGGGCTTGTTGTCTTATAAATTGCACAATAAAAAGTTCTATATCAGAAATAGTCTCATAATCTTTTGAATCAAAACGATATAATAATATCCAATCATTTTCATTAATTTGCTTATACAATAATAAATACCAATCTGAAGACTGATAAGGCTCAAGCGCAGGATCTATTTCTGAAGTATATGGTATGTCCTTACCATATTGCCATATCTTTTTAAGTAAAGCAGATTTGTATGTATCCATAATTAATCCTTTAAAAAGAACTTATTGTAAAAACCTTCAAATCCGTCTCCGGCCAAGGTTAGACGCAAGGCACCACTTGTCAAACAGGTAGGAAATCTGCATCCATTTTAACCAGACTGACTCTGGCTATTAAACAAGTTCTTGTCAAACAAGGTGAGGTATCTCTGCGTATGAGATTTGAAGGCTCTTATAATATTTTCTATTTTAGATTATTTCCTAATAATATTAATACTAGGCTATGAGAAAAGATTTATTATTATTATAAACATTATACCATATACATAGACTATTGTAAACATAATCAATATTGTACATTATACTACTAGTACTAGTATTATTAATATTAGTACTATTAATAGTGTTTTTAAAATATTCAATTGATGTTAACCATATAACCTTTAGATTAACCTTCTGGATGCATATATAAATTGTGCTAAATTGAATGAAAAAAAAAAAAAAATGAATCAATATTATGATGATCGTCGATATATATATACTATATATATATACTAATATATACTATATATATATACTTTACTTCAATATACTCTACTTCAATATACAACAAATATTAGTAAGGAAAAAGGTTAATCTAAAGGTTATATGGTTAACATAAAATAATTACTATTACTACTACTACTAGTATATTGTACAACAATTATTTGATGTACAAACATTTTATATTAGTATATAATGCTTATAATAAAACCTGTAACAAATAATCTAACACATTATAAGAGTCTTGAGCCTTGGATATGGAGATACCTCACCTCATTCGCAAGGTTCTTGTGAATTGCCAGTAATCAGTCTGGTTGAATGGATATGGATTTCCTACCTATTCGCAAGGTGGTCATCTACTAATCCAGCCTTGGCCGGACGATAGGCTCAAGGCTCTTATAATGTGTTATATCAAAAAAAAAGGAGGATGTAACGCGTTTGTTGCATTTGACGGACTAGTTAGTTCATTCATTCTAATTTTAAAGGAGAAAACGCAATGCCAAAGTTCAAAAAAAAACCAATAGAAATTGAGGCAGTGCAATTTAACGGCGACAACGCACAGGAGATTGCTGATTTTATGCATTGTCAGTTTCCGTATATGGAACATGACCATCTCATCATCGGTACACTCGAAGGTAATCATTATGCCAGTCCTGGTGATTGGATTATTAAAGGAATAAGAGGTGAGTTTTACCCATGTAAGCCTGATATTTTCGCAGCCACATACGAAGCCGTTACAGACTAATGCTCGCGTCATGCGCTAGCGAAGCGCAGAACGTCTCACACGATCAAGCCAAAGACAAAACTATTGTCGGTTCTTTTCATCACACCGGGAAAGAAATGCGTGGTGCGATTCTGACTAAGGACAGATTAGGAAACCTATCAGTTCCATTCTGAAAAATTTGATGACAAAATACATGAACATGCACACGCTGGCATAGCGTCCAACCTGTGTATGAACTTCAAGTGGAGCACGACAGGCTCTATGTGATTGTTAAGAAAGGCGTTATGAAAATAAAGGAGGCAATAAAGGAGGCAATAATGTCAAAAGTAAAAAAGAAACATGTATGGGAAATGTCAAAAGAAGAAATAGATATGGCATATAAAGAATTACAAAACAAAAAGAAGGAAAAAGCAAAAATAGAAGTAGAAGAAGAATTAAAAAAAATAGAAGAAGAAAGACTATGTTCTGATTCAGAATTAGATTTTCTTAAAATACTTGCTATAATAGATAGTATGCCAAAAAATAATGAAAAATTATGGTATACTGATGTGGTTACACAATGTTTTAATTTTAATTGTAAGTTTAGTTTTGGGGATTTGATGGAAGATAGATTAGGGCGTATTTGTAAAAAATATAATATTAAAAAAGCTAGATATCAAAATCGATCTTATATTGTAAAAGATAGCATTATGGAAATAATACAAGCTATAAAAATAAATACTCCAAAATTTTTTATTAATATTGAAAAGAATTTATTTAAACAACAAAAGCAGCAAGATCAAAATACAATAATATGTAAAATAGCTGAAAGATATATGAGACAAATAGAAAAGGAGAAAAAATGAAAAAGAAGTTAATTGTATTATTGAAAAATTCTAGTAATCCTCATATATCTCCAAGAATGATCTCAGATACACTTAAATATTCTTATAATGATGCTCTTCAGTATATGGAATCCAATCCTACCATTTTTACTCCAGTAAAAAGATTTATTTGGAATAATGATTTTAGAAGACAAGTTAAGCCAAATAAAAAGAAAATAAGAAAAAGAATTTAAGGAGATATTATGATATGTTCAGTAGCTATGGCAATAGGTCCAATGATAATTAGTTTACCTAAACCTGCAAGACATGATCAAATTTATAAAAGGTTAAAAGACCTTAATGTAATTTGTACTGGCCAAGAAGAATGCGGTTTTCTTGATGATAAAGGAAGTTTTTTATCGAGATTAGAGGCATATCATCATGCTGTTGGGTGTGGCCAAATAAAAGCAGGTGATATAGAATGTCTTATTTCAGAAGATTTATGGTAATATACGTCTAACTAAGATTAAAATAGATATTTAATATTTAAGAGGCAAAATGAGTGGAATACAGCACGCTGCTTTTCCTTTTCATATTTTTCCACTAAAATTTCAAAAAATGATAATAGACGTGCATAATAGTTATAATATAGATGTTGCTGCTGTTGCGACAGTGGCTCTTACTGTATTTTCTACACGATTAGGTAATGGTATGAAAATAGAGTATGGAGACAAAATAATCTATCCGTTTTTACGCAGCATTCTTTATGGTGGAGCTGGTATTGGTAAGTCTCCACTGTTAGGTTGGTTTTTACGGCCTATTGAAGAAGAATTTGCGCTTTATAATAAAAGAGAAAAAGCTAGATGGGAAGCATTGTCACTTAAAGATAAGAAAAATAATAAGCCAAAATACCATGTATTTGTTGTTAATGATACTACTCGTGAAGGAAAACGGGTTGCTCATGCTGCATCTCCCCGGGGGTGGTTGGCTAAAGATGATGAAGCATCTTCTATATTTACTGCTCCTGGACAATATAAGCGTGGTGGTGGTGACGATGTAGAAAATGAGCTATCTTCTTTTGGTGGTAGTTCATCTACTATTATACGTGGAAAAGATATGATATTTAATGAAAATACAGAGCATGGTGTTATTGGAGGTATCCAGCCAGTTCTTTTTTCTAAATATTTTACAGACTATACTACAGTTTTTAGAGGGTTGACTCCGCGGTATCTTTTTACTGCTATGTCTTCAAAAGACCCTGATAATATTCTTCTTGGCCATGTTACTTCTAATGATTCTCGTAATTTTTGGAAAACTCTTCTTGCATATTGTGATAAAGTTAAGTTTACTGAGTATGAGAATAAGCTTAATGTATCGACTATATTTCGTCTATCTTCTAAAGCTAAGGTAGTATATGAAAAGCACTGGATGCAATTTTATAAAATGAAATCTGATCCTAATATTCCAGAAGAGCAAAAGATATTTATTGCAAAAATGGACGTACATTATTTTTTCAAGTTTATTGGCATATTGCATGTTATTAGGTCTTTCTGTGATGGGCGATCTAGTGTAGATAGGCAAATTGTAGCAAATAGAGTAGAAGAAGCTTATCAGTTGATTTTGTACTATCTTAGTCAGATAAAAGATATGATGATAGAAGCTAATGCTATTTCTAAAGTAGAAATTATAGATTATGAATTTGATGCTCTTCGTTTATTTGTTTTAATGCAAGAAATGTTGCAGGAAAGTGATAAGTTGTGGTATTCTGATGTTGTTAAGCAATTTAAAGATATTAAAGGTTTATCTCTTTTGAATGGTGAGCTTAATGAAAGTAAGCTTGGGCACATTTGTAAAAATTATAATATTAAAATTGGTCGATATGAGAATAAATCTTATATTTTACAACAAGACATGGATGAAGTAATACAAAGAATAAGGCCTGAGTTTTTTGATGATATTAAACAGTTGTCTCTTTATTTAGAAGAAAAGATTGGTATGCAATATTATAATATAATAACTACTATGCCTCATCAATTTAGTCGTTCTTCTTTGAAGAATAGATTAGATGTAAGAGAATCTCGATTAGACACTATTATAGAAAAATTAGAAGAAGTTAAGATGATAGAAATAAAAAATGATAAAATTAGTTTTACACATGTTGCAGAATGTTTTCGTGATGTTGTATATGGCAATAGTAATAAAAAAGGTATGCTATATACTACGTAGTATATGTTTTTTTTGAATATTTTTTATTGTACAAATGGTTTATATTAGTGTATAATGCTTATAATGAAAAAACTTAAACATAAGTCTTGTGGTTGTAATAAGGCATTAGGTCAAATGAATTTGCTTTAGTCTTGGAGCAGATAAGCGAAACTGGCGGTATCCTGATAATTTCAGGCTCTATCGTTATATATACCAGGCGCTTTTATAATTAAAATCAGGACAGCCATGCTCTTAAAATTTCCTACAATGTTAGATGAATAGGCTAACTCGGAGCATGGTTCTTTTTAAATTAAAGAGAATATGGATAATATTTTTAATCATAATTTATACAAAAGCAATGGGCACTTTAAAAATAAAGAAGCCCGGGCTCAAAAGCTTATATCTATGTGGGCTGAGCTTGAGGAGCAATTTGTTGAATTAATAGAAGATGGTAAGGGTATAACAGAACGATCTCGTTGTGCTTATGCTCTTTTATTTATGATGCATACTGGGGTACGGGTTGGGAATGAATCAAGCGCAGAAGGTTATGTATGCAATAATAAGTATCTTCCAGAGTATGGTAAAATTATCAAAACATTTGGTCTTACTTCTCTTTGTAAAAAGCATTTTTTTGAAGATGGAAAGCAGCTCTTAATTTCTTTTGTAGGCAAAAAAGGTGTAAATCAATTTCTTCGAGTGTTACACCCAATACTTCTTAAGTGGTATGGCAATATAAGATTAGAAAAGTTGGAGCCATTTTTTGGTATTGATTATAGAATGTTACGTAAGTTTGTTCATAAGTATATTGGTAAGAGATTTCAACCAAAAGATATTCGCACAGTTGTTGTTAATAAATTATTTAGAGAACAATTGGAGCAATGTAAATCTCAACTTAATTCTATACCTACTAAAAGAGATGCTAATGCTATTCTTAAATCTTCAATACAAGCTACTGCTGATACAATTGGGCATACAGCTGGTGTATGCAAATCTGCTTATATATCTAGATGGTATATGTCTAAAGTTAAAGAAGACTTGGCTTTGTGTATCGAATATTCTAAATGGAGGAAGAAATGCGAGAAAAAACCTTAAAAGTAGAAGTAGAAGTAGAAGTAAATAATGTTGATTGTACTCCCACAATAGGCAGTATTTATTATTTTGATATGCATAATAAAGATTTATTATTATGTGCATATCATGAGGATGGTTGTGTTTTAATAGATATAAAGCGTCCGATACATACGTACATACGTACAGAAGAAGAATTAATGTATGGGTTAAAGAGTGGAAAAATAAAGAAGGTTCCTGATGGCACAAAGATTATTATAACAACTTAGGGGTAAAGATGAAAAAAGAAATTGTTCTTATTAAAAAACATAGTGTTCGTTGCCCGTTTTGTGACGCTAAAGCGCAAGTAAAAAAGAGTGGTGTAGTTGCTGCGTGTAAGCATTGTAAAACGGTTGTTCCGGCGAGTTCTAAATTTGTTTATACATTTAGAAAAACGATTAAGCCTCCGAGATATACTCGAATTGGTCGCATACTTAAGCGTATAATAGATA
>ERZ1292625.2367-Hain-H41-01um-R1-2367-length-17730-cov-39_pt1 | contig 14865 bp, 23 predicted proteins | sample MGYA00564400_ERZ1292625 | MGnify/ENA primary metagenome ERZ1292625 (study PRJEB36523, sample SAMEA6512639) | groundwater metagenome | collected 2019-01-08 | study: AquaDiva: Metagenomics assemblies of 32 groundwater samples | reverse complement strand
GGTAAAACTTCTTTACCTTCCCAGGATGGCTTTAATTCTTTGGGCTGTAGTTATAGGAGTTTTAGGGGTTTTATTTTCCGCTCCTTTAATTAAATCGGCATCTTTAACTAACGTTTCTATATTTGCCGTACTTATTCTTATTCTTCTTGCCGAGGATTTTATCAGGGTGCAGTTAGGTAAAAGCGTAAAAACGGCAATATCCCTAACCACAGAAACTTTAATAATTGCCCTTGTTTCTTTTATCTTTTTAACTTTAAAGCCCCTTCAAAATTTTGTTCTTTTAAATCCTGAAATTACACTTTTGGTAACGGGTATTTTAGATATTGTCTTGGCTAAGTACTCGGGCCTTCGTTTAATGGAAGTTTGGAGATTCCGCAAGTTGATTACAACTTAATTACCATGAAGCTTTCTTCTATTTTAGGGATTAATGCAAGAACCGTAGATTTTTCCTATAAAGTAAATTCCGCCAGGGGAAAAAAGACAGCTGATTCCAAACTGCAATCGGCATGGGCCTTAAAAAAGGCGGGGATACTAAGTCCTGAAGTTTTTAGTAAATTTCGAAGGCCCGAAGATGTTTTTAAGTTTGACTGGGAAGGTTTACCTTCTCAGTTTGCCTTAAAACCGTCAAGAGGAATGGGTGGAGAAGGTATTATTGTGGTTAAGAAAAAAGCTCTTGACGGAAACGGATGGGTTACGACTCAAAGAGCAAGAGTGACAATTGACGATTTAAAACTCCACACTTTAGATATTTTGGAAGGAGCTTTTTCGATGGGCAATGTTCCCGATGTTGCTTTTATTCAGGAATATGTAGGACGCCATAAAGTATTTAGAAAGTATGCCTTCAGGGGGACTCCCGATATCAGAATAATTATTTTTAATAAAGTTCCCATCATGGCCATGTTAAGACTGCCGACAAAAGAATCCGGAGGAAGGGCTAACCTTCACCAGGGGGCAATAGGCGTTGGGGTAGATATTGCAACGGGAATTACCACCAAAGCAATTTGGCACGGAGAGCAAATTGTCTACAAACCGGCAACCGAAAGGAAACTTCGAGGAATAAAAGTACCCTTTTGGACAGCCTGTTTGGAAATGGCAGTTAAAACCCAAATGGTTTCAGGCTTGGGGTATTTGGGAGTAGACATCGTTCTTCATCCTGAAAAAGGTCCTATGGTTTTGGAACTTAATGCCCAGCCGGGACTTCAGATACAGCTTGCCAATATGACGGGATTAAAAAAGAGGCTGGAGAGGGTTGAGGATTTAGAAGTAAGGGATGCGGAGCATGGGGTAAAAATTGCCAAAGCCCTGTTTGCAGAGAGATATTTGGATAGAGTAAAGGCGGAGGAAGGAATAAAAACAATTGATGTTTGGGAAACAGTCAAAGTTGTTAACAGTAATGATGAGAAAGCTGATATACTGGCAAAAATAGATACTGGTGCATGGAGGACATCCATTGACAAACAAACTGCAATTAATTTTGGACTTTTGCAAAAATCAAATATTCTTTGGGAAAAGACGGTTAAAAGCTCGATGGGGAAAGAAGTAAGACCAATTATCGCTTTGAAGTTTTATTTAGCGGGTAGAAGAATAAAAACAGTTGCAAGTATTGCTAATCGTGAAGGATTAAAATCGAAATTAATTATCGGAAGACAGGATTTAGGAGGCTTTCTTGTTAATCCGATTGTGCCATAAACGTCATTATGAAAAAAATACTTATATTAAACTACACTAAAAATTGTGAAAATAATGAGTTCGTAAATTTATTTAAAGATAAATTAAGTGACGTTTGTAACATATATTCCTGCGATTTTTCAGACACCAGCGTGTTTGTCAAAGAGGGCGGAATTGAGGTAATGTTTGGGGATTATGATGCAAAAGAATTTGACTTAATCTATTTTAGAAGAGTCGGTCACGAGTATTTTAAGTTGGCTGCGGCACTTGCCTTGTGCATCAAAAACATTGGAATTAAATTTTTCGATACAGGGCTTTCCGATATAGGTCCTGCCGGAAACAAATTTATTTCCTTTTTGAGGCTTTATTTTTCAGGCCTTCCGGTGATACTTCCAACTTACTTTTGTCCAAAGGAAACGATTATGGAAAAGTACGAAAAAATATGTAAGGAAATCGGATTGCCTCTTGTTTTAAAACATCTGCATTTACAAAGAGGAAGCGGTGTTTTTCTGATTAAAAAAGCTTCTCAAATTCCTGAGATTTTGAAGGATTTTCCCGGTGGCGATTTTATGTTTCAAAAATTGGTTGGCAACGTTCATGAATATAGGATTTTGGTTTTAAACGGGAAAATAGGAGCATATGAAGAAAAAATAAAAACGGATAAAAATGAATTTAGAAGCAATGTTCATCTGGGGGCATTGGAAAAGTTTTTTGATGTAGTATCAATCCCCGCCGATATTAAAGAAATTTCCATTAAGGCTGCTAAAGTGTTGGGAATTGAGGTTGCCGGAGTGGATGTTGTTGTCGATGAAGGCGGTAAAGCTTGGCTTATTGAGGTTAACCGCGGGCCTGGGCTTACCTACGACGAAAAGATATCTCCTGAAATTGCCAACTTTGCAAAGTTTTTGAGGGAGGAGCTGAGTGGTTAAAAATGTCGGTGTTTGTTTTTCTAACGAACTTGTAGGAAACAATCCACTATCGCATATTTATATTAAAAGACCCGTTTATCAGCGACTTCTGAAGCTTATTCAAGAAAGCGGTTTTGGATCCCTTGTCTTAACTAGAAAAACATATGAAGGCAATTCCGTCTTTAACGGGGCTTGGGTTTTTGACAAAGGAAAATTTAAGATTGTCAAAAAAAGAATAAAGATCGATCTGGTTTATGACAGAGTAGGAGGAATAACTTTTCCTTTCGAGGGAGATCAAATGAAGGTTGTCAATCGAAGGGATTTCAAGATTTTATCCTGGGATAAATGGCAAACGTATCAGGAAATCGGAGAGTTTATGCCCGAAACTTTTTGGGTGGGGGAATTAGAAAATGCCGGCAAAACGGTCGATAAAATAAAGACCAATGTTGTGGTGGTAAAGCCCTACAACAGCCTTAAGGGAAATGATGTGTATATCGGATTAAAAGAAAATCTAAAGAATTTTAAACCCAAAAAATCGGGAAGAAAATATATTCTTCAGGAGTTTGTTGATACATCTTGTGGAATCCCCAATTTAACCGAAGGAATGCATGATTTAAGAGTGGCTATTGTTAACAACAAAGTTGTTTGGTCCCATATCAGAGTTCCAATGGAAGGTAAACTGTTGGCAAATTCCGCTCAAGGGGGAAACCTGACGGAAATTGATTATGAAAAAGCGCCTAAAGGTGTAAAGAAAATAGTCAAAGATATTTCCAATAGGTTTTACAAAAAGTACGATAATCCCATATTCAGTATTGACTTTGGCATCAACGAAAAAGGGGAGCCTAAGATATTTGAAATAAATGACCAGATAGGTTTTCCTAAATGGGAAATGAAAAACAGAGATGTCTTTTTAAATGCCCTAGTCGAAAACTTCAAGTCAAAAATTACTTAAGCTCTACTGTAGCCCCTGCTGCTTTTAGTTTGTCGCTCGCATTTTTAACGTCTTCCGCTTTTGCGTCTTTAAGAATCTCTGCCGGGACTGTTTCCGTCATTTTCTTTGCCTCCATGAGAGTCCAATTTTGATTGATCTCCCTCAGGGCTTTAATCACCGCAATTTTATTTGCGCCGGATCCTGTCATTGTAACAGTCTGATTACCTCCTGATGTTTCTTCTGCCTTTGCCTCGCCAGAGCCCGTAGGGGCGGCGGCGGGTGCTGCCATCGGAACCGCACTTACTCCAAGTTTTTCCTGAAGTGCGGTAACCAGTTCCGAAAGTTCTAAAACCGTAAGTTTAGAAACACTTTCTACCAGCTCTTCTATTTTTTTAGATGATTTCTTTTCTTCTGCCATAAATTTTCACCCCGCTTTCGCGTGCAACACGTAGACTAACTTTTGTAAATTTCCGTTTAGGGTTCCGACCAGACCATAAGAAGAGGACATCAGACTTCCCAATAGCTGACTAAGAAGGGCATTGCGTCCCGGAAGTGTTGCAAGTTTTACTAATGTGGCATTGTCTTGAAAAAGTCCATCAACGATTCCGACTTTCATCTGAGGGACGCTAAACTCTTTGGCAAATTTCCCCAAAACCTGAATAAATGAAATTGGATCACCAGAAGAAATAACCAGAGCGGTTTGTCCCGAAAGAACTTCGTCAGTTAATATTTTTTTGTCTATCTTTGCCGTTTCCGAAGCTCTTTTTAGAAGAGTGTTTTTAACAACCAGCATTTTGGCACATACCTCTTTAAGCCTTTTTTTAAGTTCCTGTTGGGAGGATACGGAAAGACCGGTGTAGTTAATCAAGACGAAACTCTTGGCCGATTTGAGTTCGGCGGTGAGGTTGTCGGTAAATAATACTTTTTCAGCTTTTTTCATATTCCTCGGCGTGACTTACGCTGTAAACAGCGGCACGTTTTCTTAGGACAAAAGGTATTTTAACACCCTATTTTTATATTTTCAACCTGATGCTTGGGCCCATGGTGGCTTTCAGGTAGGCTTTGGCGATTTGCTTTTCGGAAACGGCTTTAACGATGGCGTTCAAGTTTTCTGCCAGCTCGCTTTCTTTCTGGCTTATCTTGCCGATGACCGTGTGGATCAAGGGAGCTTCCTTTTCGGTTTTAACGGTGATGTTGTTTCCTCCGACCGATTTTGCCTTCTTTATATCAGGAACCAGCGTGCCGTTTTTGGGATTGGGCATCAGGCCCTTAGGTCCTAAAATCCTGGCAAAGGGAACCAATTTAGGCATCATGTCGGGAGTGGCTACTAAAATATCAAAATCGATTTTTCCCGCTTTCAGTTTTTCTATCGTTTCATCCGAGGCAATTTCCACCCTTTTTTCCTTTCCCGCCGAATGGGGAAGGGAAACCGAAACCGAAAGACCCTTTTTTTTGATGACGAGATGAAGCTCCATTGATCCGTCAAATTTTGAATATGAAGTTTCTTTGACAAGTTTAATGGCTTCTTTGGCGGGGTATGATTTGGTTTTGTCGACCTTGGTCTTCATCTCATTGTATTTCTTCGAGCGAACCCTTGGGGCTTTGTTTCTTTTTAGTTCTTTAGTTTCTTCGTTCTTCTGTTCTTCGGTTATGATTGGCTCCGCTTCAATGATCTTGACTCTCTGGCCTCCCTTTAAGCCCGCAATATGGATTTTTTCCTTGGCCTGTTTAACTCTTTTTTCTTTCAACTCATCAAAGGAAGTCTTTTTACCTTCCTTAACTTCTACAAACGCTGTTTTTGTTTTACCCATAATCTTCGCTTATTCGGTTTTAATACCCATGCTTCTGGCGGTTCCGGCCACTATCCTTTTGGCCGCTTCCAAATCGGTGGTGTTTAAATCGTCCAGTTTTTCCTTGGCTATTTTTTCAACCTGGGCGGAACTAAGGGTGGCGATAGTCTCTCTCCCGGCCGTTCCCGAGGCTTTTTCAAGCCCCAATTCCTTTTTGATCATGGCCGATACGGGTGCTTTTTTGATGACGAAGGTAAACGAACGGTCTTCATAAATGGTAATGACAGCAGGAACGACATCGCCTTTCATGTCTTTTGTTTTGTCGTTATATTGTCTGACAAATTCCATGATGGCCACACCATGTTGACCAAGAGCCGGACCTAATGGAGGAGCCGGAGTTGCTTCGCCGGCCTTGAGGTTTACCTTGATTACTACTTTTATTTTCTTTGCCATATTTTCGACTTAAAGTCTCCCTCATCCTTCGACTTGGCTCAGAACAGAGGTGAAAGTATTGTATCAATTGTGTATAATTTATGCAATGGGAAATGGTTCAGGGTTTGGTGTGCATAATTGGTCAGAGCTGGATATTTCTAATGTCCCGGTTGATGATTTGAATGAAATTTCAAGAGAAACGGGAGTGGACTTTCCTATCGAAGCTGATCCTGAAACAGGTAGAGCTAAGTCAACTCCGGAATCAATTGTAGTCAATGTTGGTAATGAGGAAAAAGGATAGTTATACTTTTTGAATTTGGAGAAAATCAAGTTCAACCGGTGTTTCTCTGCCGAAGATCGAAACTAACACCTTTACTTTACCTCTTGCCTCATCCAATTCATTGATGGTTCCAAGAAAGTCTGCGAAAGGCCCGTCCGTTATTTTAACCGCTTCCGAAACCGTAAACTTTGTTTTGAATCTCGGGGCGGGAGCAGAAATGAATTTCAGGATATTGGCAACTTCCAGTTCCGAAAGGGGAGAAGGTTTATTTCCGGTTCCGACAAATCCGGTGACTCCGGCGGTGGTTCTGACTGCAAGCCAGGTTGCATCATCCAATACCATTTTGACAATTAAATAACCCGGGAAGATTTTTTCTTTGACCGTTGCTTTCTTTCCGCCTCTGATGATAACCCTGTCCTGTGTCGGAATAAGAAGTTCAAAAACATTGTTCTGAAGATTCATTGTCTCGACCCTTTGTCTCAAGGTTTCCGAAACCCTAGCTTCATGGCCGGAGGCGGTGTGAACAACAAACCACTTGGCTTTCGGGTTGTCTGTTTGAGTAATGATGATATGGCCCGGGATTTTTTTCTTTCCGGTTCCTCTTTCATCGACCACACTTGTTTGGTTTTCATCCATAATTTAAGCTATTTTACTACAAAAACAGACAATACTTTAGTGAAAGCAAAATCCAAACCTCCTGAAAAAAGTCCGACGATCGCTGAAATTGCTAAAACTATCAAAGTAAGTTTAACCACATCCTGCCTTTTGGGCCAGGTAACCTTGGTTAATTCCAGTTTGACTTCAGAAAGATAACCTAAAATCTTCTTCATAAGCCGTTATTGTAGCAAATATTGCTGCGGGAAACAACGGAAACTTGCCAGATGGTTTATACTACTGTTAGAAATGGCTATAGAATTTCTTAGAAAAAGAATCGGTCAAAGGATAGGTGAAATTAGACAGCAAAGAAAGCCTTTTGAACAGGAAGACATTCGGGATTTGGCAACGGTGAGAACATATACAATTTTTAAATTAAGGGACACTTTTAGAGAACAGATCGGCAGGGAAGATGACCCTCAAGATCAGGGTCAGGGAAATGCCTCCGAGGCTTTTGGAAGACTAATCGAAAGACACGGCCGGGTAAAAATATTTAATAGCCTTCTTGAAGTTGTAAATTCCGATTTGGAGACGAATAAAGATCTGTTTAATCAGTATAAAGCGGTGGTTAATAATATTTTGAATGAGATCTAATTAAATCTCATTTATTCGGGTTTCAGAAGGGTTGTGAAAACTTCAAGAATTTTCACAACTCCCGGGTAGATAAATTACCCGATAACCATCAATAATTCCGTTTCTTCTCAAGTTCTATTTGGTGCTTAATTCTGTACTTATTTTCTTTCCTTCTTTCGGATGGTTTTTTATAACGCTCCCTGTCTCTAAGATCTAAAAGTAAACCATCATTAAGAATCCCTTTTTTAAAGCGGTTAATCAAACGATCGTCACTTTCACCCTTTTGTTTTTTAACTAAAAACATATATTATTTAAAATCTCGCCCCCTTTCCGGCAAACTCTATTTTAGCAGAAAATTATTAATTTGTAACCCGACTTGAAAAACCGTTGATTTGTCCTATAATACATTGCTCATGGAAAGAAAAGATCAACGTCGTCTCGGCGCCGCGGTGGCGGGAACTCTCCTGTTAAACGCTTGCGGCCCGGATATTCCGACCGAGTGGTCCGAAGACGGTTGCAGCCACCCTGCCGTGTCCTGCCGGCTGGAATATACCGCCTTACCCGAAAAGCCCCCTGACCTTAAATCTTTGGCTATTGAGACAAGTGGGGTGGAAATAGATTTTACAGAAGTCTGCGGGGAGCTCGGTTTCCGGGATTATGTCAGCACCGAGTACTGTGAAGAGAGGCTTGGACCGGGCAGAAATTGTGCGGATGAGGAGCATCTCGGCCACACCTGCAGTTATCAGGGGTGGGGAATTAAAGTGGCCGTAAACGATGACGGTACCCTTAATCTGGCCGGGACGGAGACTTCGGTGGTTGACATGTCAAAGGCAATTAATGAAGCGGTCATCAATCCCGGAAAAGATACTGAAATCAAACAGATTGATCCGGAAAAATTGAGTATTGGCCAAGAAGTTTTACTGGTCGTAAGTCTGTCCGGCGCCATTTTTTCTGGCCTGTCCGTGCTGGCTATTATCGGTATGATCAGGCAGACCAGGAATGCAGGATTGACGGAAGAACAAATAAAAAAACGAAAAAATGAAAAGAAAGCAAGAAAAGAGAAATTGAGGAAAACCAAAGAAGAGATAGATCAAAGGGGAGGAGCGGTGATTACGGCCAGGGATCCGTCCGGGACCGTATTTGAAGGTTACGCAACAGACCCGCGAAAGGCGGCCGGTATACACGGGCTGAGCGAAGTTCCCGCCACCGTTGAATCAAGACGCGTTTCTCCGGGATTATTTAAAGTGAGGGTTAATTTTGGAAAATTCGATAAGGTGCCGACACCGGATATTCCCGTTGAAGGCAGGCTAATTCCCCGCCGGATCGGTATTTTGAAAGATACGGCCGAAGGTTACGTACACCATTACGTTGAGTATGAAGATCTTTGATTTATGGTAAGATATGATGATGGCAAAAAAGACGGCGTTGATTACCGGAGTGACGGGACAGGACGGCAGCTACTTGGCCGAGTTTCTTCTTAAGAAGGGCTACAAAGTGGCGGGACTGGTCAGACAGACTTCCAATTTGGCCTACGCCAACATTTCTCGCATTCAGCATGATTTGGATTTGATTCAGGCGGATTTATTGGATCCGGTTTGTTTAAGGGAGGCAATTCAGAAGGTAAGGCCTGATGAAGTTTACAATTTGGCTTCCCAATCGCACCCTTCGGAGAGTTTCAAACAGCCGATTCATACCGCCGAAATTACCGGAATCGGGGCCCACAGAGTACTTGACGCAACATATGACGTTAACCCCAAAACCAAGTTCTATCAGGCTTCCTCTTCCGAGATGTACGGCTGGGTCAGGGAAATTCCCCAAAATGAAGACACTCCTTTTAATCCGGCTAACCCATATGCTGCCGCCAAACTATATGCCCACGCAATTACTAAAATTTATAGGGCAAGCTATAATATGTTTGCGGCTTGCGGAATTTTATTTAATCATGAATCTCCCCGCAGGCATTTGGGATTTGTAACCCAGAAGGTGACCTATGCCGCGGCCTGTGCCAAATTGGGAGTTAAAAACTCCGAACATTTAAACGAAGAGGGGGAATCGATTGTCAAGGGGGGGAAAGTGGCTCTTGGAAATTTGGAAGCCAAGCGTGATTGGGGATTTGCCGGGGATTATGTTGAAGCCATGTGGCTGATGATGCAGCAGACTAAACCGGATGATTTCGTCATCGCCACGGGAGAAACTCATACCATCGAAGAGCTTTGTAAAGAAGCTTTCAATTACGTTTCTTTAAACTGGAAAGACCATGTTGTCGTTGATAAAAGATTTGTCAGACCCACCGAAACAGGCCCTTTGGTCGGGGATGCCTCAAAAGCCAAAAAGATTTTAGGCTGGACTCCAAAAACAAATTTTAAACAGTTGGTTGCCCTCATGGTTGATGCCCACCTTGCAAGATTAAAATGAAACCATATCTTTGGGATTACAATGAGGAGGAGTTGAAAAAAACCGAACAGGGAAGGATTTTTATTTTGGAAAGAATGCTTAACTATGGTCCGCACGGAGAGAAAATTAAGTTGGCCGACGTTAAAAAGTATTGGGACAAACTTCATCTCACAACTTTGGCTCGGCGTTTTTTTAGTCTTTTGATATGGGGAAAGTATCGGTTATTACCGAAAAACAAAGACTTATCCTTCGTGGATTAAGCAGGAACGACTATTTTTGCCGCAAATTTTATTTTACGGGCGGAACCGCTTTGAGTCATTACTACCTTCAACATAGGTACTCGGATGATTTGGATTTTTTTAGTACAGAAAAATTAAGTAACGACATTATATTCGGATTGATGGACGATTTGGGACGGAAACTTAAATTTAAGTTTGAGTCCAGGTTTAACGAGATTGTTTATGTTTTCAATCTAAAGTTTGCGGAAGGAGAGACGCTGAAAATAGATTTTGGTTATTATCCTTATAAGTTAATAGAAAACGGTGGGAAAAATGAGATGGGAATTAAAATTGACAGTTTAAGAGATATTGCCACAAATAAGCTTTTAACGGTTAGTCAAAGAACAGACATAAAGGACTTTGTAGATCTGTATTTTCTTCTGCAGGATAAATACACAGTTTGGGATTTAATTTATGGAGTTGAGGCGAAATTTAGAATGGAGCAGGATACGGTAATTCTCGGCGAATATTTTCTGAAAGTAGAGGATTTTAAATTTTTACCAAGGATGATTAAACCCTTGAAATTACCTGTGTTGAAAGACTTTTTTAGAAACCGGGCTAAGAAATTAGGGGCAGAGATCTTTGTTTAATTAGGGGGAAATGCTTGGACTGGCTGAGGGACTGCTCGTTCTGGGTGAAATTGAAGGATTGGCTTCAGGAGAGGGGGTTATCACAATTTCAATTGGGGTTGTGGCGGTGGGGGAAGGGATTGGAATTTCCTTTTTACCCTTACCGAAGTAAAAAGCGCCAAAGGCAACCAAAACAAGAAGGATTAAAAGAAGAAGAAGGGAGGTCCAATTCAGGCCCGGTTCGGTTCCGTTTTTCTTCGGCACAAACACCTCAGTGTCGTTTTCTTCCATCAGCCAGATATTAGCCCTTGGAGCATGTATTTGTCAAGAAAAGTGTGGCAAAATAATATTAATGAAGCATATTACCAATTTTTTTAAGACAAATCCCGTTTGGTCTAAAGTAATTCTTTTTTCATTCACCATGTTTTTTCTTCAAATAGCCGATGCCATAATCAGCTATTGGGTCCCTAATGAAATCGAAAGAAATTTTCTTAACCCCACTACCATGGGTTTTATTATCGGTTTTCAATCCGTGGTGGGGTTTATAGCAGATTTGTTTTTTCCTCACATCTTCAAAAAAACCAAGTCAAGAATTTTAATTTTCTGGGGAACCCTGGCGATTTTAACCACCTCGTTTTTCTTGGTTGGAGCCTCAGCCAGACCCTTTGTCGGCCTATTCTTGGTAACGATGTTTTTCTGGGGAATTTACTACGAACTGATCACCTTTGCCCGTTTTCAGTTTGTGGGCAGCGTAGTTCCGGCCAATATGCGCACCGGCTCTTGGGGCATTATGGGGACCTTTACCAATCTGGCTTACTTTTTGGGTCCTTTGATTGCGGTAGAAATTTTGTATGTAAAATCCAGTTTTTTTATGGAGGGCATAATCGGAATCTTTTTATTTATCGCTTTTCTCTTAATCTTTTTTTCCAAAAATGCTCATGATGCACCCAGCCAAATCAGTTTTAAAGAAGTTAATCCTTTAATGGAACTGACCCATTGGTTTATTCTTGCCAAAAGCGTCTGGCCGGCGATTGTCCTAAGTTTACTGATGGGTTTTGTCGATTCGACTTTTTGGACCATCGGCGCCATCTGGACGGAAAAACTTTCTTCTCAGGACTCTTTCGGGAAGTTCTTCCTGCCGATGTACATGATGCCGTCGCTATTTGCGGGTTTTTTACTGGTTAAATGGGGAATACAAAAAGGCAAGAAAATCCTGACCGAAAAACTCTTAATTTTCGCCGGCGTCTTTTTGATCGGACTGGCCTTCGGCAAAACGGTGGGACTGCAACTGGCCTTGGTGTTTTTGGCGTCTTTAGCCATTTCTATAGCCTACCCTTTGCTCGATGGGGTTTATTCCGATATTGTTGCCCGCATGGGCAAGGAAAAAAACCATTTAATCGGTTTGACCGGTTCGACTATTAACATTTCATACGTTGTTTGGCCTCCGATTGCGGGGTTTATTTGCTCAAAGGTGGGTGAGATGAATACGTTTGGCATATTGGGGGGGCTTGTGGTTGCGGTTTCCCTTATTCTTCTTTTTATAACCCCCAAGAAACTAAGACTTCCTCAAAGTGAGATTCAAACATGGAAAGATTAGTATGTTATTATTAAAATAATCGGCATGGCAAAACTAAAGGCAGATAAAGAGTTACTTAAAAATTTAAAACTTGTTGTTGTTGCCTACTCGCATATCGAAAGGGAATGGTTTCCGACACAATCCTCATACGATGCTGAAATTGAAGTAGAGGAAAGGGCCCAAAATGTGGTTGATGAAATTAATAAATTGGGCATAGAAGCCAAGGGGGTTCCCGGCAATCAATATTTTTTAACTAATATTTTGGTTGACAAACCCTCGTTAATTATTAATTTGGTCGATACTCTAAGAGGCCAAGACAAGCTCCAAACTTCAGTTCCTGCTGCGCTTGAGCTTTCCAACGTCCCCTATACCGGGGCACAGATGGAAGGAATGGTAATTGGTAATAATAGGAATCTTACCAAAAGGCTCCTTATGGCCTACGACATCCCCACGCCGTATTTTCAATTCATCAGGCGCGTAGGAGTTGGTATTGATGAAGATCTGGGACTGCCCTTAATTGTTAAATTGAATGAAAGCGGGGGATCGGTGGGAATTGATAATCATGCCGTTAAAGAAACCATTAAAGGGGCTCAAAGTAAAGTAGACAGCATGATTTCAACGTATAAAATGCCGGTAATTGTTGAGAAATTTATAGACGGGCCGGAAATTACCGTCGTTGTTTTTGACGACGGGGGGAGAAAACATGTTTTTATGGGAGAAAAGATTTTTAAGAAAAAACCTGACGGTAAACATTTTTTCACCAGCCATGAATCATATGATGATGAAACTTCCTATAAATACAAAAAAGTAGACGAGCCTCTAAATAGTAAAATTGCGGCACTTTCCGTAAGGGCTTTTAGAGGACTTCTCCACCGGGACTATGCAAAGTTTGATGTCAGGCTGGATGAAGCATCGCAAACTCCCTATTTTACCGACAGTAATCCCAACACCGCTTTCGGGCCGGACATGGGTCTTCCCATGACCGAGGTTTTGGCCCTAAACGGTATTTCTTTTCAGGATACTTTAATTTCCCTTCTTTCCAAATACGCTGGACAATCGTAAGGTTTGGCCTTAGAATAGGGCCAATATGGAAATCAACCACATATCTTTCTTGAGAAACTTAGACAGGCTTGTTTTGAGGCTGGAGACGAGTCTTAAGGGTGTTACCTTTCCGGGTCTTAAAAGGGTCAAGCAGACTACCTCCTCCCACTGCGGTCCCGCAACCTTGGTTTCCCTTTTTTCGTTTTTGGGGGTGAGAACCTCTCAGGCAAGGATTGTGAGATCCCTGAGGGCAGGAAATAAAATTAAAGATACCGGCCTTATCATCAAAGATTTGGCAAGAGCAGTCAGAATCGTAGGCAAAGGGGAATTTATTTTTTGGAAAAAGGAAAATGCGACGGTTGGGGATTTGGACAAAATTATCAATAAATTCAAAGTTCCGGTGGGGGCCGAATGGCAGGGAGTCTTTTATGAAGACGAGGAAGGAGATAATGGTCACTATTGTGTCATTACCGGGGTTAATAGACCTAAAGGATATCTTAAATTGGCCGACCCCTACAAGAGATTTGCGGGACTAGATAGAAAATTTAGGATTTCCGATTTCGAGAGCCGGTGGTGGGATTCGAATGAAGTTCCTGTTCCTTATTCAAAAATAAAGAAATTAGTCTATGACAGAAAGCTCATGTTTTTAATTACTCCCAAAAAAGAAACCTTCCCAAGAAGTTTGGGGATGACTAGGGTAAATTAAACTTTTCAATTGTTGACTTTAAGTTATTGGATGTAATAATAAAATCATGGCAAGAGATACTAAAATTCTTCAATTGTTAGTTGATGGTCAACGGCTGATTCGACAAGATATTAAACAACTAGAAAAGAAAGTTGACGACGGTTTTCAAAAGACGACTGTACGAATTGATAAACTTGGTGTTCAACTGGCCGAACTTTCAGACGATGCTCCAACCATTGAGGAATTTGATAATTTGGAAAAGAGGGTTACCAAATTGGAACATCCCCAATTTGCTTCAAATTAATTTTAGCAAGCCTGTCAGGATTCGACAATTTTCATAAATTGGTTACTTTCCTGAAAGAGCCCCGCCTGAGGCGGGTAAAGGTTTTGGAAACCTGTGAGCAAGGCCATCCTGATTCGAACAGGAACTAACCGTTTTGGAGACGGTTGTGCTGCCGTTAACACTATGGCCCTAGATACCGAGATTATATCAGTTTCAGTCTAATTTAAGAAGTTTGGCGATTTGGGTGGTTGAGGGGGTTTTGATTTTAGGAATAACTACAATTTTGGCTCCCAAATTCTCATATACTTTTTTATTTCTTAACAGGTTATCTTCTTGGTCACAGGCGATAATATCAGGTTTAACGGCTTTTGTTAAAAGTTCGTAATCGGGGTTCGGGGGAAGGGAGATTACTCTATCTACAAAACGTAGAGACTTAAGCATTTCAGCTCTTCGTTTTTGGGTGTGGATTGGTCTTTTTGGACCCTTTAACCTTTTGGTGTTTTCATCCGATTCCAAAGCAACAACCAAAAAATCTCCGAGCCTTTTTGCTTTTTTTAAGAAATAAATATGGCCATAATGGAGAATATCAAAACACCCTCCGACCAGAACTACTTTAGTTTTGAGGTTTCTTTGTGAGAGTTTACTTTTCTGCATGTTTTACAAAACTTGTTTATCTGGAGTTTCCCTTTACCTTTGGTATCCATATTAACCTTGTTTCTTTCTGTAATGTAGTTTTGTGATTTACAGGAAGAACAGATTAAAGCAACCAGTTCTCTTGCTCCTTTTTTAGCCATGAGGGTATT
>ERZ1292625.9-Hain-H41-01um-R1-9-length-412895-cov-9_pt6 | contig 14870 bp, 16 predicted proteins | sample MGYA00564400_ERZ1292625 | MGnify/ENA primary metagenome ERZ1292625 (study PRJEB36523, sample SAMEA6512639) | groundwater metagenome | collected 2019-01-08 | study: AquaDiva: Metagenomics assemblies of 32 groundwater samples | reverse complement strand
TGAACCTGTGACCTCTACAATGTCAATGTAGCGCTCTACCAGCTGAGCTAATCGGTCGGTACTTTTGTGCGCGATCTCGAAGTGGAAACGGTGAAAATGTCTTACAGACATTTTCACGCTACCCTCGAGCTAATCGCGCAATTACGAGAATATAACACATATTCTTCACTGTAAAAAGATCATGAATACCTTGAATGGGCTTCATTACCTAGTATGATTAAGGGTATGTTGAATCAAGAAAAATTCGCATCCTCACCAGCTAAGTTTTCCGTGGCCCCAGATGTCGATCAATTACAAAAAACCGCTGACTCGATAGAAGGAACCGAGGCACAATTCAAAGATAAACTATTTTATGAGTACGCCAAGCAGGCAGTGGCAGGTGCCTTTTTTGATAGAATGGCAGATTACATCGATCAGGATGATATAGATAGAATGAGATCGGTTCTCGTTGATTATTCAGACGAGGACATTTTGTCAGTGATTTCGCTACCAGAAGAGTTGGTTGAGAAGAATTTTAGTGACTTTGAAAAAAGGATCATAGGGGGAGAATCACCTGAGGAGGTAATGAGATCATATATTGATAGAGTATCAAAGTATAAATTCTCCATTGGCTTCCATACCTCACCGTTTGAGATTAAGCAAAATGAGGATACAGGGAGTTGGAGTATCAAGGGTCGACAGAATGACCATCGAGACGGTGACAGACCGATGGCCTACTATAGTAAGCAATATCGCCATCTCTATAAGAAAGATAAGGTTAACTACATTTATGTAGTTAGGGCCTCGCCTGAAGACAAAACCGACGATAACTGGTATCGAAATAGTTCCCTTAGCATTATCGCTAGACTCGATTTGCGTGAAGCTCTTCAGTATGTAGAAACCTACGCCAGGCAAAGAAAAGACTCTGCCGACACGAAGTCGACAGAGCCCTAAAGTACCTTCGCCTGCAAGCGCTTGTCGCGTATGGCGAAAGCGATGGTCAGGTCGTTGTACGTGCTAAATTGAGCGGCGATTCCAGGCTGTCCCCGTAGCGCCAGCTCAAGTTCAGCGGCCGTATAGTTCATGAAATTTGGGTGCGACTGATGAAGAGAATCAATCGCAATCCTAAGCCGCAGCGGCACATTGGGGATAATATATTCCCACCTTTCCGCGTTGGCTCTTTCGAGAATTGTATCGAGTCTGTTCACCGAAGCCTCCTGTAAGGGAACATTTCACATATTATCATGCATAATAAGTCCTGTCAATAGAGCGGTAAGATAAGAATCCGTCTGGCGTCATAATCTAAAATATGCCGAAAAAACAAGAAAATCAGCCACAAATTCCTAATACGCCACTGAAATATATGTGGTTTCTGGTAAAAGAGCAGAAAGGCTTGGTGTTTTTCTCTGTTTTTGTCGCTACTCTGGCAGAGCTAATTGGTAGTAGTATACCGCTCATTTTTCGATCAATCATCAATACTGCGCAAGGTGTAGCGACTGGAGCCAGTACAGCAAATCAAGTAGCTTTGTGGGCTTTGGCATTTCCTATCGCGGTATTTTTGATGGATGGCTTTTGGCGCATAAGTGGATTCACTGGTATGCGTTGGATGACGGCAGCAAACGCTCGCTCATATAAAGTTTTATTTTCCTATCTAAGTAAGCACAGTCACACCTACTTTAGTGACCGCTTCGCAGGATCACTCTCGAGCAAGGTTACACATGCCAGTGAGGGGGCACAGTCTTTTTACGAGGCTTTTCTATGGAACTACTATTCAGGTGTTTTAGCATTATTGTTTACATTCATTTATATAGCTAGCGTAAACGTTATGGCTGGAGGGATATTCTTCACACTCCTTGTGATCTTGATTCCGATTAATATTAAGTTGGCAAAATACCGAAAGCCACATGTAGTTGCCTACTCGGAACAGACCACCAAAGCTCGAGGTCGACTGGTCGACACCATTGCCAATATCGGTGCGGTAAGGCAATACTCAACCCACGAACTAGAACAAAGGTTTCTGCAAGGAGAATTAAATAATGTTCGAAGTCTCAATCTAAAACAGTGGACTATCAGTGAGTGGGGCTTAGTTACCAATAATGTACTAATTGCGTTATTTGAGTTGGTATTGGTAATTGTGACAGTCACCCTTTGGAGTAAAGGAAATATTTCCACTGGAGACTTGGTAATGGTTGTTACATTACTACTCAATGTAAACGGAACACTCATTTTCATCGGCAATAGTATCAACGGCTTTATTCGTCGTTATGCAGAAGTAGAAGAGGGTCTGACTGACATTCTTAGACCATACGAAGTGACTAATATAGACGAAGCAGACGAGCTTGCAGTTAAAGCAGGATTAATTGACTGGAAAGGTGTCACGTTCGAATTTGGAGAAAATAAGGTGTTCGATAAATTTAATCTTGTTATTCCATCTGGACAGCGAGTCGGCTTAGTCGGGCATTCAGGGGCGGGGAAGACGACGTTTGTTTCGCTCTTGTTACGACAACACGATGTAACTGGCGGCGCGATTGAAATTGATGGCCAGAATATTGCAGAAGTGACGCAAGATTCGCTGCGGAGCGCGGTGGCAGTGGTGCCGCAAGAGCCGATGTTATTTCATCGGACAATTCGTGAAAATATCGCTTATGGTAAGCCAGATGCGACTGAAGAGGAAATTGTGGCGGTAGCGAAGAAAGCTCAGGCCCACGATTTTATTAGTGTCTTAGCTGAAGGCTACAACACGATGGTGGGCGAACGAGGGATCAAGCTTTCTGGTGGCCAGAAGCAGCGAGTGGCGATTGCCCGGGCGATGTTGAAAAATGCTCCTATACTCATTCTTGATGAAGCCACCTCGGCGCTCGATAGTGAAAGTGAAGTAGCGATTCAAGCCGCCCTGCACCAGCTGATGACAGGTAAGACAGTCGTCGCCATTGCTCACCGCCTATCTACACTGCGTGAAATGGATAGAATCATTGTGCTGGAAAACGGTCAGATTATCGAGGACGGTACGCACGATAGTCTTAAGGAGGCTGGTGGTGTCTACCAACGCCTCTGGGAACACCAAGCGGGCGGATTTTTGGTGGAGTAGGGAAAAGGCCGCGACGAAGTCGCGGCCTTTATCAAGATGTGGCTCTAGCCAGTTTCGTTTGGAGTTTTTTCTTCGGCGGAGCGGGTGGTTTTTGTTCGCAAGCTTCAAAATAAAGAAACAATAGAAACATTACGGACAGGAAAAAATCTAATTCGTCGGAGTGAGTTTTCACTTTACCTTGATGTTCTACAAAAATTTCTACAACATCAAGTGGAAGGGTGACAAATGAGTACGCTCTAAGAAAACGGAGAAGCCCATTTGCACGGTCTCGATTGAGTGTACCAGTTGCTTTGCTGGGGGCAATGCTATCACGGTCGTAAGAGAAGGCGACGTACCCCATAAAAATGCAAATAGAGGCACTCAAAATCATCATTATCCATGAATGCTTGAACATTACGTTCCCAGCGACAATTCCCGCGATGTAGAGATACATACAAGTTGCCGCTAAATAGAATGGGTTACGTCCTGTATGGTCACAAAACCAATCCGCAAAAGGCTGGAAAACTCTACTAAAGAGCCAATCGTCGATTCTAAGGAACATGATAGACTCCTTGATAATAGAGTTGAACTATCGGTGATAATAGTATAAAAATTGTACTAAGTAAAGCAGCGGCGGCCGAAGGCCCCCCCCGCTGCTTTAAATCAATCTTATAACCCTCTCAGCATCGCTTGCATCTGCCCAATTTCGTTTGACTGAGAATCTACAATATTTTTTGTCAGAGTTTTCATTTCACTGTGCTCAATGTAGCCCTGCACGCTATGTGCCATCATGATGGCACCCATGTGGTGGGGAATCATATCCTCCAAAAACGCTTTATCGAGCTCTGCTCCACTGAGCTTCGATAGGTCGCGCATCATTGGCTTGTAGTTGTTAGATGGTGTGTACGGTGTACCATACCAAGCCTCATACCAGGCTTTCATGTCGGCAATTTCTTTTTCTTGCGCCGTCACAATACCCTCTACCAACAGCTTTATTTCCGGTTTGGTACCACCACGCTCGATTACTTGTTTGGCGGTCGCGACGGCTTCCTCGTGATGGGGGATCATTTCAGTAATAAATTCTTTCTCACTAGTGACCATCATCATGCCGTGTTGCATCATACCGCCTCTTGAGGTGTCATTTTGCATCATTCCTCCATCACTCATGCGGTGCATTCCGGCTGGCGCAGATTTATCACCATCATAGAGCGACATACTTCCTCGCCAGTCATCCCGGTCACCAGCCGTGGCATATCCTCCCAGTCCGCCGATGATAAGGGCGATTGCTCCAATCAGTAATTCTTTATTGTTCATAGGAAATTAATTTTAAGATAATAAGTTCTTTTCAGATGTCGCTTAAAATAACTTAGGGTTAAGAATACCGTTAGCAAACAGGTCTTGGAATCGCCGCTGGGTAAAAGTGTAGGTTATCTGCGTCAACCAGCGTATAAAAACCCGCCACCGGAAACGTAATTTATAGAAGTCGGGGTAGTTCCTCGGTAGCACTATAAGCACACCAAGCAATAGCACCAAACTGACTACAGTTGGGAGTAGGGTTTCAAAAATTGTGTGGAGGATAGCCGCATGATCGCTCAAGGTCATGAGGCAGGGAGTGTCCTGGTGGCTCATCAGGGGACAGTCGTTCGTGCCAACAGCATGGACGTGCTCCTTGGTCACCAGAGAAAAGCCAACAAAACTCAACGTCATCACCGTAAAGAGCGCGGTAAGAAGTAGAAAAGCCAGACTTTTAGAAATAGTAGACATGTCTTTAAATAAGTATACGCCTAATCAAGCCACTTTGTTTCAAAGTGAATATAGTCACCGATATCTAAGCAAAGAGGAGGGGTACGACTAAAAATGTCACGATAAATACCAGTACGGTGAAGGCGGCAAATACAGCCACTGTTTTAAGAAATAGACTCACCGCCAACTCTTGTTCACCCTTTAAAAATAGCAATAGCGGCTGGTAAAAAAAGAGGTAGCTCATGGTAGAGACCGAGAGTACTAATAGCGACAGCATAAAAACCGGTATCAGGAAGTTGTTGTCTGGCTGATCACTAGCCGTCTTGGTCAGGGTATAGATGATACTAGCCACCAAGACTATATACGCTAAGGCCGCCGTAGCATTATAAAAGGGATTTTTTGTCATACTAGATATAACTAAAGCAAGATGAGTAGGGTTGTGACTAAAGGCCTCCCCCAGACTATTTACTCGTAGACTCACGCCACAAAAACGAGCATTCACAACTGTGAATGCTCGTTTTTGTACGCGTGACTCCACGGAGAATCGGTCACGAATCACTAAGTATATTTGTTCGTCTACGACTCCAAATCTACTAAGTGTTCTCGACCCCAGCTCGGCGACAAGCCCTCGCTGTGCTCGTCTTGTATACCGCCTTGCGCTTTTCGATTCTCCGTGGAGCCTACAAACAGCAACGGCCGCAATGTATCCACATTGCGGCCGGCTGATTTGTGACTCCACGGAGAATCGAACTCCGATTTCCAGGATGAAAACCTGATGTCCTAACCGTTAGACGATGGAGCCAAAAATGTCCGAGTGACATTCCGCGCGCCAACATTGCGTTGGTCGAGCTCGTTTTGCAGGGCGGTAGTGCTTGCCAGCATGTCCGCAAAACGTGCCGAAAATAATAGCAGACTTTTGGAAAAACGCCAGCCTTTAAGCTATGGTATGATTGCGGTCATATGGAAACCAAACAAAGTAAAATAATGGAAAAGTTTGCTGAATACTTTAAGGAAGTTATTTACGGGGGGATTGATGGTATTGTGACCACCTTTGCGGTGGTGGCTGGCTTTGCTGGAGCGGCGCTTTCAGCTGATGCCACCACCCAGTTATCGTTTGTTATCGTTTTGTTGTTTGGCTTGGCCAACCTCTTTGCGGATGCTGCCTCGATGGGGCTAGGGAATTTCTTATCGGTGCGTTCGGAGAAGGATCTCTACGCGGTCGAGCGAGCTAAGGAGTTGGCGCAGATCCGAACTGATAAGCCATCAGAAATCGAAGAGACTTTGGCGCTTTTGAAAGCACGCGGTTTTAGTGATACTGACGCAACAACGCTAACTGGAATCTATCAACATAATGAAGAGTACTGGCTCGACTTTATGATGCACCACGAGCACGAAATGCCTGATCCCCGTAGTGAAAACGAAGTCTTCACTGGCCTAGCGACCTTCTTGTCATTTATGGCCTTTGGATCAATTCCACTTTTGCCGTTTATGGTCTCAACTAGTGCTGATCCGGCTACTGTGTTTACCTACTCGTGTATAGGGACATTTTTGGCCCTAGTGGTGCTCGGTCTACTGAAGTGGAAAGTGGTCGGCGGCAAGCTTAGAAGCTCACTTCTTGAGGTGGTGTTGGTCGGAGGTACGGCAGCGATTTTGGCCTACTATGTGGGTACTTTCTTTGCGATGTAGTATAGGACCTACGCAAATGGCACACTCCTTCGTTGCTCGGCGCAAAGTATTCCTCAATGTACCTTGTACGCCCATATTTTAAGGAGCGTAGCGACTCTAAAATAGAAGTGCCCTTGGGGTGCACCTCGTCATACTTTGCTTGCTTCTTACAGAAGCTGTCCACTCATTGGTCTTTTCTCGCGAGCTCAAAAATCCTCAACGAGTCTTGCGCTGCGGGTCCCACCCCACAGCTCACGCCTCGGATTGCACTCATTTGCGTAGGTCCTACAGGACCTTCACTAAGACTTTTACACTTAGTTACTCATGGTGTTGCCCCCAGACTTATACCTCATTTATACACAGAGTTATACACAAAAGGCCCTTTTCGGGGGCTTTTGTGTATGTATTGACTATTTTGGCCTGTGTGAGACGCTAGTGGTAGGTTTGCACGGTGGTGAAGTATGTTAATACTCAGCTCGAGGCTACGAGCAAAGCGTGCAGACCGAAGCTCTACGTTGTACAAAAACAAAGGCGCCGCAAGGCGCCTTTGTTGTGGGTGCTAGTTTTTATATTTTTTACCCCAGGCACTTAGTGGTAATTTCAGATTTGATTCGGGAAATTGGTCGATCACCCACTTTGTGAAAGTGTTACTATTTGGTCCGTTAAACATATTGTAAGTATGAATATAAGGGTAGCTCGTAACTGTGCCTTCTTCAAAAAATTTATATATCTTATGTGCCACACTGTTTTCTCCACCCACTATATTGCCGCTTTTGTTTGTCTTCCAGCGGGGGCCAATTCCTGAGGTGGCGCTCGTTGCGCAGATTATAAAGAGGCCAGCCTCAGGAGGAAGTACGTTTTTGTATAGGAAACCTTCTACAGCTTTCTCAGGTCTCGCCAAAGGAGTTCTGCCAAGTACTTCGTAGCGACTAAACACACCATTGTGTTCAAGAACAATATGGGTATGAACAACAAACCATAATGGGAAAAAGAGCTTTGAGGAGAGAATGGTGACAGTGTAAATGTTGTTATCCGTTTCCATTTTACGAATCTTAGCTTTGCAAAACTTTAATTATGTATTTGCGCATGAGAAGGCTGTCTGTGGTAGCTACGTCTCTGGTGAAGGATACTCCTAAAGCTCGCTCGATTATTTCTTTTGCTTGAGGGTGCGTAGTGTAAATGTAGTTGACGCCCTCAGATACGCTGATGATATTTACAATCCAAGTTGTGGGTTCATAAGCGTCCATGATATTACCTAGCTCGTCAGCCCTTGTTTCTAGGAGTGACTTAGCGTCCCAGAGCTCTATCTGGGCGATGACAAAATCACCATATGAAGTTTCAATTTTCTTTGTATCGTTCACTACATAGGTTTCGAAGTTGTCTAGAAGTATTTTTTCCTGTTCCAAATAGTATTCATAAATCCACTTCTCACCAAGTCCAGCAATATCAGATAATTCTTCATGGGCGACACGATCACGATCAGTTGTGAGTGGGGACTTTAAAGCAAGGTTATTTGAGACAACAGAAGCCAGGAGTAGTTTAGCAGAAGTAGCGCTGATGAGGTGTTCTTTTCCTCGTTTCTTAAACTCTTCCCAGATTAAGGTGCCACAAGACCCAACCATTTCAATATGAGATTGGTCTCCGAGCTTTGCTTTCCAAAATTCCTCATGACCGCTTCGGTGGTCGTACACTTCGCTAATCCGATCGTGGGCTACGAACGTGGCAAAATGCTTTGGGTCTGAAATGTCGACAAGGACGAAGTTTTCGTTACCGTCTGGAGTATAGGTAGTTTCGTACAAAGCGCCCCAGTCTAGGACTGTAGGAGTCACACTCGAAGTGAAAGAGCCTGGGATTACTGTATTTGATTCAATTCCTTCAAGGCTAAGTAGTTCAGAATAAGCAACTGCACAAGCGAAAACATCGATATCAGTACCTTTGGCTCCTGCTGTAACGATGGTTTTCATACGTATGTCTAGTGTGCCTTTAGGGTGACGTAGATGTCTTCTAGCGCGCGGACGGCGTCGCCGGCGGCGATGTTGTTCTGATGGTACTTTACGTTGGTACAGTCGCCAGCGGCCCAGATATTGGGCGCAGAGGTCTTTTGGGTCCAGGGGTCAATCACTATCCTATTGTACTGGTCGCGCTCCACAATAGCTGATACAAAATCTGTATTAGGGAGCATGCCGATTTCAACAAAGATGCCAGTTACCGCCAGAGTGTTTATGTCACCAGAAACCTTATCCTTATAGGTGAGACCAGAGACAAATTTGTCGCCGTGAATTTCGGTTGTATCAGCGTTGAGTACACCTTTCATATTTGGGTGAGAGAGCACTTTTTCTACGGTTACTGGGTCGGCTTTGTAAGTGGGACCGCTGTTAAGGAGGGTTACGCTCTTGGTGTACGCTAAAAGTTGCGCCGCTGTCTCGAAACCAGCATTACCACCACCAATTACCGCCACGTCTTGCCCGGCGAAGATAGGACCATCACAGCTGGCGCAATAGGTGAGTCCCTTATGTTCGAAAATGTCGGCACCAGTAGCCTCCAAGCGACGCCGATTTGAGCCAGCCGCTATGAGTACGGCTTGAGCGGTGTGGGTATTGCCATCAAAAAGGGTAGCCAGATATGAACCGTCATCGCGCTTCTCCAGTTTGCTTACAGTTTGATTACCGATAATATCTACAAAACCATCAGCGTAGGTTTCAAGGTGAGTGCGAAGATTTTTTGCCAGATCAGCTCCACCGATATGTGGGGTGCCAATCCAGTTTTGGATGTCAGGCGAGACAGTACTTTGACCGCCCCAATCTTTGGTAACAAACAAAGTGCGAAGTTGCTTTCGTGAGGCGTATACTCCAGCCGCTGTCCCAGCTGGGCCACCGCCGATAATTAAAAGATCGTATGTCATTGTAAAATAAATTTAAGTCCGACTATCATAACAGAGTTGAGCGACGATGGACAAATACACAAAAGGCCCGCGCCGCGGGCCTTTTGCAAGATTTGTGTCTTATTTAAGCTTTGACCTTCTTAGGAACGCAGGTACGGCGCCCCAGTCGTCTTCATCTTCGACTTCTTCGGTCTGGTCGACGGGCTTGGGATCACGACGGGGAATGTCGCTGTGGATGGTGTTTGGGGTGGTTGGTTCTTCTGCCTTTCGCGGTAGTGAGTTAAAGATTTTACCTCGTTGAGGAGCTTCTTCTTCCACTTCACGATCTTGTAGGGAGATTGTGTTCGGAGTCGGAGCTTGACGAGTGATGTGGCTGCGGCTCATTCCGCCGATATTTTCTTCTGGGAAACCAGTGGCAATTACTGTCACTTTGATTTCATTCTTCTTCAATTTATCGTCGCGGATGGCTCCGAAGATAACCTTGGCGTGTGAGTCGATTGATTCGGTAATGACCCGAGCGGCATCTTGGATTTCAAGCATTCCTAGATCGTCACCACCAGCGATGGCAAAGAGCACACCCTTGGCTCCAGTGATAGACACTTCAAGGAGAGGAGAGTTGATGGCTGCACGAGCCGCTTCCTCCGCCCGCTTCTCGCCTGAAGACACACCGACACCCATAAGGGCTGAACCAGCATTCTCCATAACCGAACGGATGTCAGCAAAGTCGACATTGATGATACCGGGCATGGTAATAAGGTCAGAAATACCCTCCACCGCCTGTTTAAGGACGTTGTCACACATTTCAAAGGCATTCTTCACAGTGGTTTCCTTGTCTACAATCGCCAACAGACGGTCGTTTGGAATGGTAATCAGTGCGTCCACTTCCTTTTTAAGTTCCTCGATACCTTGGAGGGCAAGACGCATACGTTCTTGTCCTTCAAAAAGGAATGGCTTAGTGACGACTCCGACAGTGAGGGCGCCGCTCTCACGAGCAATCTTCGCTACGATTGGAGCAGAACCAGTTCCAGTTCCACCGCCCATTCCACCAGTCACAAAAATCATGTCTGAGCCCTTGATGGCATTGGCGATTTCTTCTCGAGTTTCTTCGGCAGCGCGACGACCCATGTCTGGGTTGCCTCCGGCACCGAGTCCGCGAGTGAGATTTTTCCCGACATGAATCTTTCGCTTGGCTTGAGAGTGGTGAAGATCTTGAGCGTCGCTGTTAATAGCAATAAACTCCACACCCTTTACTTTCGAGTTCACCATGTAGTTGACAGCATTGTTTCCTGAGCCACCAACACCAACGACACGAATGCGGGCGAATGATTCAACATCTGATTTAATTTGTTCCATAAAATAAACTGTTCGTTTCTACAACCTACCCACCCCTGGGAGAGTCGTATCTAGTAACTTCGACATCATACACGCGTAAAAACCATCTGTCACCATATTGACATCACCGAGTTTCGTGCGTTTGACAAAATAAGTGGATTGTTTTACTAAGTGCAGCAAAAATTTCTGAGACAAGGCGCGCGAGGAAAGTAGGGTGAGCCGTACTCAATGTACGGTGAGTACTACTTTACGAAGTAGCAACGCAGTATCAGAATGTTTTGGTGTGCTTACGGGAGGAATTGAGAAAGCCAAGACAAGAAGGTGTGCTTAGTGTGTTTTACAATACCGAGAGTAGAGGTTTCTTCGGTATCGCTGGCGCCCCACATACAAAGGCCATAGGCGACGGCCCACGAAGCATCACGGACTTTTACATTCTTTCCGACTTCAAGGGCGGCGGTTCGGGCGGGGAGCTCTAAGGTAGCCTTAGCTAGATCGACAGTTTGAGGGAGATTTGAACCACCACCAGTCAGGATGACCCCGGCTGGAAGCAGACCGTCACGCTTAATTTTTTTAAGCTGGGCATCAACTAGTGAAAAAATACCCTTTAGTCTTTCAGCAATAATTTCATCTACTCGTTTCTTAGAGAAGGTGGCACTAGTCATTGCTCCGCGCTTGATCTTCTCAGCATCTTCAAGTGGTACGCGCAGACCAAGAGCGAGGTCGTTAGTAATATCACTAGAACCAACTGGAAAAATCTTGACTGAAATTGGGGTCGTATCTTCAAACACAACCATAGAAGTAGTTTCTGAACCGATATTTACTAACACGCAACCAGCTCGCTTTTGCGCCTTGGAGAGAAGAACAAAACTGGCGGCTAGCGGGGAAGCGATGACATCTTCCACATAGACCCCTAGTCCTTCAATCGCCCGAATTAGGTCACTGACATGCTGTTCGTAGGTGGTCATAAAGAGACTGTCGACCTCTAGCTTGGTGCCACGAAGACCTTGCGGTCGGCCCAGTACTTCGCTACCGTCGATGGTGTATCGAAGTGGTATGGCATGGAGAATACGACGGTTGGGAATGTGGTCGATGATTCTGTCCTCACTATCTTGCATTAGTTTTTCCAAGTCAGTATTGGTGACTTCAGAGTCAGCCCGACTCGGTATTATTTCACCGTGGGAATATAGTTCCTCCAGGCCAATGCTGCCAATTGCAATATGGGCACGCTTCACGGTCAATCCAGCCGCCTTCTCGGCTTGGACTAGGGCGCTTTTGATACTACGGGCGACCTCATTCTCCTGCATGATATAACCGCACTTTAGACCACGACTTTCAGCCACGCCAGTTCCGATGATTTCTGGTTTGAGATTGGCGTTAATTGCTCCCCGAGGTACGCGAGCAATCGCCACTTTTACATGGTAGGTGCCAACATCGATACCGGTGATAATGTGATCAGACATACTATTATGAAATGTGGAACTGACGCAGATATTTCTGTTCCAATTTGTCCATTGTAGCCCCATGATCATGGCCTTTCAAATGAACACAGCCGTGGATAAAGAGATAGGCGATATAACCATCGACTGACAGCTTAAAGTCCTTGGCCTGCTTTTTGGCGACGGCGGGACAAAGGTAGATTTCTCCCGTCTGGCTATCAAGGGGAAACGAAAGAACATTTGGCGTGTAGTCTTTGCGGCGAGTAATTAGATTTAGCTCTTTGGCCCTGGTCTCACCTATAAAAGTGAGCGAAAGCTGATAGGATTTTCCGAGCAGAGTATTTTTAATAGTTTCGTAAGGCCAGGTAGGGTAGTTACGTACTGTGCTAGAGAGGAAGAGAGTTTTCATGAGTACCCTTCATTATATAGGATGAAGGGTAACAAAAACCGCCGCTGTATACAGCGGCGGTTTTGCTAATTCTAGCGGCGTGAACGGTGTTCTTGTACCTTACCGAGCTTTACCAGTTTTTCGTACTCTACACTCTTTCCTAACTTTTTAAGCTTAGAAAAGCGTTGTACATTGCGGCTCTTGATACGGGTGAAATATCGTCCCTTTCGTACCTTAGGAACAATACCAGCACCCTGTACGCGCTTCTGAAAGCGACGAATAACATTCGCGCTGCTTTCGTTATTATTTTTTACTACTTCAACATTGGTTGCCATATGTGGGCATGAGCATAACATGAGGTGATAGGCAGTGCAAGCCCGTTTTCTAGGGTACTCGACAGGAATAGAAAACAGCGTAGGAGAGTCGTTTTAAACCTGACTAGGGGTCTTTTTCTTTAAGCGTTTTACCAATAGACCTTGCTCCAAGTACTCTTGATTTCGGACATTCATGTCGCGCAGGATAACGGTGCCTTCCACAAACTCTTTTTGGCCCATGATCACGGTAAAACGAACACCTTTAGCTTCTGCGTCTCTAAGTTGAGTTGAAAGAGAATCACTAGCAAGATTGTGCATAACAGGAATGCCGGCTTGCCTGAGGTCGTTGATGAGTGTGAGACTACGAATCTTTGGTCCAAAACCAAGATGTACCAGGTACACCGAAGGTATTACAGATTTAATTCGCGGTAGGCGGGCAGGAAGTTTGACGTTCTTTAGTACCACGACGGCTCCAACTGCTGGTGTCTTTGATTTGGTGTTACGTTGCATAAACTCGTTAAACCGACCACCCTTGATTGAAAGTGAACCTTCCTCACCAGCGACATCGATAGAAAAGATAGCGTCTGAGTAGTACTCATGGTGAGCCATCATCTTCGGGTCGATTTCGTAGGGAGTCTCACTCATATCAAGATATTCGATAATCTCACGGAAATGCTTTCGGCTATTATCGCTTAAGAATTCCAGCGGGCTCGGGCTGCGCTGTCCTAGATCATGGTCTTCGTCGAGTAGGTTGGAGAGAGCGGCAAGCGGGTGTTCTTTCATTAGTTCGCGCGCATTTGGGGGCATATGATCGAGACGTTTTTTAAGAAAATTAGTTACCTCACGAGTGTACCTAGTGACTGAATCACGGTCGCCAAGCGAGTTTATGCGTACGGTGTGTTCAGTGTGACCGAGTTCAGTAGCGAGAGCGCGAGTGACTTGAATCAAGATGGCCTCAGCAATACTGCGTTCGACATTAAAAATATGAAAGGTAACGGCTGGTTCGCCAGTGCGGGGCATTTGCTCAACCGAATAGAGCAAAACTGGTTCTCCTAAGGCATGCAGCTTTTCTTCACAGAAGGTCACGACACCGCTAGTGAGGACTCCCCCGTGAGCATCATTTTTCTTGTTGGCAGTTGTGACAGTGTGAGGTAGTGATACCGTACAGTCTTTACATGCCTGACGTTTTTTCAACTGTTCAGAAGTCCTAAATCCGAAGTGTTCAGCGGTTTCGTGCGCGACTTTCAAAAACTCAGTTGGTGAATATGACATAGAATATTACGAACCTTTAATAATTACACCTGGTACGGCTGTGCCCGGTAGGTAGTCTAGTGCCTGAGGAGGGAACAGACGCAGCCAGGCTCGTCCAATAATTCTCTCCTCTTGAAGCACACCCCAAGCCCGAGAGTCGGAGCTTTCGTCTCGGTTGTCACCCATGACAAAGAATTCTCGGTCGCCAATTTTCTCGACCAATTTAGCGGCCGGTGGCATGGTCTCCGCGTATCCTTCACTTAAAATAAAACCATCAGGGTTGTCTTCGTTTTTTATAGTAATTACGCCACCATCAATGGTCAGAGTATCGCCCGGTAAGCCAATAACTCGCTTGATAAAGAACTTTGAAGGGTCGCGAGGGTAGCGAAAAACAATCACATCACCGCGAGTTGGCTCCTCGAAATGATAAGTGAGTTGGTCGACTATTAGGTACTCGCCACTATGGAAGGTGTCCTCCATCGAAGCACCAGAAACGATGAACGGTTGAGCAATAAAAAGACGGATAGGTACTACAATCAAGATGGCGATCAGAGAGAATTGGAAAATTTCACTAAGGGGGCTTCCAGCGTCCGCAAAAACAGCTTCTTCAACTTCTTCCGTAACTGTCTTTTTTCTTGAAAATAAACCCATAGTCGCACAATTTTTAGTATTATACGTAAAAAAAATCTGCAACACAAACTTTTTGTTTTTTTCTTCGAACTGCGACATGATTTTTCTGTAACGTAAGTTATTGACTTTATAAATTTTTTTCTAACGTTACGTAAAATAAAGAAAAGCGGGGGGGGGGGGGGGG
>ERZ1292625.2888-Hain-H41-01um-R1-2888-length-14870-cov-18_pt1 | contig 14870 bp, 15 predicted proteins | sample MGYA00564400_ERZ1292625 | MGnify/ENA primary metagenome ERZ1292625 (study PRJEB36523, sample SAMEA6512639) | groundwater metagenome | collected 2019-01-08 | study: AquaDiva: Metagenomics assemblies of 32 groundwater samples | reverse complement strand
ATTTCTGAAAGAGTACCAACGAACAAACCCGCCAAATGTCCGTACCTAAAACACAAAAGAGGCCTGAAAAGGGCTAAAAATGAGGGCATTTTCAGCACAAAACGCCCGAACGGGCGCAGTGTTTTTCTGGAGCGGGTAACGGGAGTCGGACCCGTTTCTTGATCTTGGCAAGATCACATAATACCGTTATACGATACCCGCGACGCTCGGAGATATTATACAGAATTAGGCTTGTTTTTCAAGTTGTATCGCATGCGACCGCAAAAAATCTTGATACAATTCTAGCCACTTCAGCATGCGTTCTTTTAGGGCCCTGCTACTCACAACAATAGTACAAACCCCATATGATAAGCGCTTCGTCGGATGTCGCCCCTTGATATAGATGGATTTCTTGAATTGGGACGAGGAGAGTCCAGTCGCCTTACTCCAAAAGTTTCTTTGCACAGAATCTACTAGGTCCGGATATAAAAGAAGCCAAGCTGATATTCGTTCGTGATTTACTTTAAGCGCTTTAGTAAGAAATAAATGAAAAATACGAACCATCTCTGGCTCGCTATTCCCCAGACGCACAATCCCGGATTTTTGTTGCTTTTCACCTTCTCCCCAATACAGCATAACACCTGCGAGAAAGAGCGGGTCGTTCTTGAGTTCTTCAAATTCCCGGATTGCGGCCATGCGATACTCCTCCCGCTTACTTTCCCAGCGGTCATGGTTTGCTAGGGCTAGTCTCTTGAGCGCATTGGCGTTTGACCAAGATACTTCCGCAGAGAGCTTTGCCTTAATTTCTTGAGACCATGGTTCGCTCTTGAACCAACCAGCAAGAGTGCCAATAGCAATTCCTAGTTCGCGGCTGATTTGCTTATAGCTTTTGCCAGAATGGCGCAGTTCAACGGCTTTTTCCTTGTCTTTTCTCATGTGTTGATAAGCAGAGAGGACCGCCAGTATGCTATATAGCTTTAGTATAACAAAGGGGTTCGGTTTTTGTGGATAAGTACTGTGGATAACTGGCGGAACGGTTGATACGCGGCGGCAGATATGGCACAATGCCTTCATGGCAAACATCCTATTTGTGTACGGCACACTCATGAAAGGCATGCGCAATCATGTGTATTTGGAGAAGGCAAAGTTCCTAGAGGCCGCAGAAACAAGCCCCGAGTATGAGCTGATGTACAACGGCAGCATTCCCGCGACTCGTGCGGGAAACGAGCCTATCAAAGGCGAGCTCTATGAAGTTGACGATGAAACGCTGGCGGGTCTTGATGTGCTCGAAGAGGTTTCAAGTAGACTCTATGAAAAGAAGGAAGCGAAGATTGGCGATAAGCAGGCAATTATCTACCTCGGGGGGACTATCTTCGATACCGATACCTGGGAAAAGATTCCCGATGGTGACTATCGTAAACTGATTGAGGCGCAACAGAAAACCGCCTAACGGCGGTTTTCTGATTCTGTGCCGGGCCCCAGAGTCGAACTGGGCACGCCTGCCTCTTCCGAAGCAATTTGGACTATATCATCCTCCGTTCTGGAGGTCGGGCGCTCATGCGGGAGTATTGTTGGGACTCACCCGCTAGTCTCTACACCTTTCTTCGCTACTTAAACCCCGCGAAGCTTGGCTCGGGATTGCCCATAAGGGTTTCCCCGAATTCACCCAATTTTCGATCCGCATTCCTGCGGAAAGCCCCAAAGATTTAGGGCAGCGCTCTACCGATGAGCTAGCCCGGCACGGCGCTCGGGAAGAAGAATACCACAAAAACACGATGCCAGCAACCTTTCTGATCGGTCTATGGTGGGCGGTATAAGACTCGAACTTATAACCCTCTCAACGTCAATGAGATGCTCTACCAATTGAGCTAACCGCCCCCTTGCTCTATTCTGGTGCGGACGGAGGGATTTGAACCCTCACGCCTTTCGGCATGCGCCCCTCGAACGCACGTGTATACCAGTTCCACCACGTCCGCATTACATTTTATTTTCGGAGTCTTTTTCAAGAATATCCGGCTATTCACTGATTGAATTTTCCGATGGACCTTGAGAATGTTAAGGATTTTGCGCCGCTTCCTCTGCAGACAGGGAACATGCAGATTATAGTACATTTTGGTGATTAAAACAAGCGATTCGGTCTTAGCATAACGAAGTTGGAAAAAGTTCTTTGTCCTTGAAATGTGGCCCCGGATGCCGGCAACATCCAAGAGGATTTCGCGAAGCCACCTCGTAAAAAGCTCACTACCAGAGGCAAAAGATATATAGAACATGTGACTATTAGCCCAACGCGGATCCATATATGAATAGATAGTACCATCTCCATCAAAACAACCCCTTACAAAATCTAAGTGATATTTTTCGGTATTTCTAAAGAGCCGAGCGTTAGTGATTTATGCGGAGTGAGGCCAATGCCCACGAGCCAATTGTAGAATAGGACGCTCCCGAACTGGATGTGGGGGCAACGCTTCTCGCTGGAGCCGCTTTTCTTGTGTCCAATAACATTCGAGAGTTTGAGGAGTTTTTTAAATAGCTCAACGAGTTGTAGGTCGGCGGATGTAAACTAATGTGCCGGCCATCATTGTATAGGCATCCATCGGTGGCAAGTAGGCCAACACAGTAGGCGAGGCCGGGCGACCATGTCGTATCGATCAGCTTTCTTGGTTTCGGTCCGCGCTTCCCCATTCCTCAAGTATAAAGCGTATACCAATTAAATCACGACAGAAGCCATCAGCCCCGACTGGAGTCGGGGCTGATGGGCGTTACTCTGCTTTTTCTTCGGTAGCCGGCACTTCCGCGCCGGGTTTCTCGAGGGCCTTGAGGTGGGCCAGCTCGGAACGCGTCTTGCGGCGGATTTCTTTGGCTGTTTTCTCGCGGAGATAGTACATCTTGGAGCGGCGCGTGCGGCCGACCTTTACCACCTCAATCTTTTCGATGCTTGGCAGGCGCAGGGGGTAGACTTTCTCGACGCCATAGCCGCCTGCGGTGCGGCGGACCGTCATGGTGGCGCCGGCCTCGTTGCCGTGCTTGCGGGCGATGACCAGACCCTCGAACACCTGACTCTTGCCCTTTTCGCCCTCTTTGAGCTTTTGGTGGACACGAACGGTCATACCGACCTTCAGGTCGCCAAAACGGCTTTCAGGATTATGCTTTACTGCGAATTCGTTGATGATTTGCTGGGACATATACAGAAATGACAAATGGATAATGACGAATGATGAATTCAAACGCCGGAAGATTGTAGCATATCCAAGACTTTTTGCAAGTCTCCCGGGAGGTCGGCCTCCAGTGACATGGCGGTACCCGACGGGAGTGTCATCTCAAGTTTCCACGCGTGAAGGAATGGCCGATGGAGATCGAGCTTGTAGCTTGTAGCTTGTAGCTTGGAAGCGTAGAGCGGGTCGCCAACAATAGGAACGCCGATACTTTTCAGGTGAGCGCGGATCTGATGCGTGCGGCCGGTGCGGGGCATGCACTCAAGCAGGGTGTAGCCGTTGAAGCGGCGCGAGGTGCGGTAGTCGGTCACGGCGGAGCGCTCGACCAGGTCGCGGGTGCCGTGAATGTGGGTGGTTGTCTTTGCGCCCACTCTGCCAACCGGAGCGTCGATGGTTCCCGAGGGGGTCTTCGGTGCGCCGTACACCAGTGCGAGGTAGGTCTTGCGGATGGCGTGTTCTTGGAATAATTTTTTCAGGTATTCGAATGCGGGTTGGTTCTTCGCGATGACGATGATGCCCGAAGTGTCGCGGTCGAGGCGGTGCACGATACCGGGACGCAGGGGGTCTTCTCCGACATCCTTGAGTTCGGGCCAGCGCTCAACCGCCATATCAGCCAGCGTGATTTGCGGGTCATCGGCTGATGTTTTGTGCACCGTAAGACCAGGCGGCTTGTTTATCGCCACCATATCGTTGTCTTCGTAGATGATTGAAAGCCGAGGCATCATTGACATATTACAATACTACTGATATAATAGCAATATTCAGTGGAGGTGGATAGTGAAGATGCGCATAGTGTTGGTTCTGTTGGTGATGTTCGGGGGTGTTGTCCCGGCGTTTGCCGAATACCCACGGTACCGGGCGGTGGCCATCGTCGAGGTCGCTGGGAACAAGACAACCGGTTACGAGTACCCATTCCTTGGGGCCGGCGTCGGGATGGAGGTGCAAACCGGGCATCTCTTCGTTCAGACGGACATGATGTACAGTCGCACCGACAAGTTCTTGTACAAGAACTTGGAGCAGGCCTACGGCCGCACCCGCGTGATGGTCATGCCGGGAATCAACCGGAACTACTTCGTTGGCGGCGGGGCAACCTACTCGGTTCTGAAGTTTCACGATTTGGGGTTGACCCGTTCCGCGGTCCGGCCCTTCGTGTCTGTTGGGTATGTCAGTCCGAGTGTGCTGGTTGCCGGGGAGTGGATTTTTCCCGGTCAAGACAAGGCATACCGGGTGAATCGCCCGGTGCTCTATCTTGAGGCGAGTGGCGGGTATCACTTCCGGTTAGCAGTGGAGCTCTCGTATCCGATGTTCGTGAATCGGAGTGCGAATTACCACCACTCCGGTCCGGAAGTCAGCATGTACCTCAAGTTTCTTCCGTGACGCGTCGGACGCGTCATCCGGCCAGCTTCTCCATTTGCGGAGGCTGGCCGTTTTTTGTGGGCGGTATAGGACTCACCCTCCGGTGAAACGGCTCACGGTCTGAGCCGTTTTCCTCCGGGCTCCGGCCCTCGCGGCGTCCGCTACTGCGTACGCATCGCTCCGGGCTTCGAGTCCTATTCCTATCGGCTACTGCTTGAAATCAACCCGCCACATGGCGGATTTATTTCAAGTTGTGGGCGGTATAGGACTCGAACCTATAACCCTCGCAGTGTAAATGCGATGCTCTACCAATTGAGCTAACCGCCCGAAAGGCTATCGTGGCAACTGCTGAAGGAACTTCTCCACATCGGTCCCCGGCGTGAACGCATATACCGCCTCTTCTGCCGACGGAATCTCAAGCTGCTTCTTCGCTTCATCCAGATAATGCTGTTCGACATCGTGCCGCTCTTCCGTTTCTTTGTTCTTCGTCTGTCGTTCGGTGAGTAGATCTTCAGGAGTGTCTAGGTACACGACCACTGCGTTTGCTCCAGTTTGCCGTGCGAGCTCGCGTAATTCGTCTCGGTGTTTCCGTATTAGGTTTACATTATCGAAGACCACTGATGTTTTCTCGATAAGCAAGCCGCGAATCTTCTCTTTGGACATCTCCAAGAGTATTTTCCACTGCTTGGCATCGTCGTAGTGCGTGTCCTCAAGTTCTTTCTCGTGTTCGAAGTAGAGTGAGTCGAGGCTCACGAGTGGGATGGCGAAATGAGCAGCAATCGATTTTGCGAGTGTAGACTTTCCCGAAAAACCCACGCCGCACATGATGTACAATGTCATCGTTTCTTATTCTTGGGTATATCGAACCGGTGCTTGTCGCGTGTATGCGCTTTGTGCATGCTCTTCTTTACTGCACGATCCATGTCCAAATTGTGCGCATTCGCGAAGCAGATGAGGCAATAGATGATGTCACCCATCTCATCTTCCAGGTCCTGTTCTTTTTCACTCGCTTTCTTGGGCTTTTCACCGAATGTGTGATTCACGATGCGGGCGAATTCACCGACCTCTTCCGTCAGTCTGGCCAAGATAGACAGCGGCGACCAGTATGGCCATTTCTGCTTCTTATAGAACGCATCCAACTCTTTTTGGTATTTCTTGATGGGCATGACGATTAAGATCGTTGGCTGTATTTCTTGTAGACCAACACCGCGCCGGCGAACGAGACGACGAAACCGATGAAAATCACGAGGTGAGCCGGCTCGATAAACCCCTCGCCTTCGGCCGCTCCGCTGAAGTGCATGATGAAATCCCATACAAGCCCCGCGGTTTCTAAGAACAGACCGGTGAATAATATCTTCATTCTACTATTTGAGTTAATACAGAGTGCACCCGCCTGGACTCGAACCAGGAACCTAACGGATATAAGCCGTTTGCTCTGACCAATTGAGCTACGGGTGCCTAATTAATGAGTCCATGATTATTCTTATCTCTGCCGTGATTGCCTGCTTGACTGCACCGTTACTGAAGAGAATATTGCAAGTTCCATGCCCATGTGTGTGGTAATCGATATCTGATAATAATGATTTCTTTATGTATGGCTTGCTGAATTGTACGGGCGGGATTCCTGATATATTAGACCAGAAAGATATTTCGCGATTGACGCTCATGTCTCCATAGAGATGTAGCCGCATCCTCAACTTCCCGCTCCGTACATTGAGGATATCAATGAGCCATCGAACAGCGAAGCGGATGACTTCCGGGTCGCTGTTGGAGATGCCCACCATCCAGCGGTTTCCTTTTTGTCCTTCGCCAAGGTAGAGGAAAAGGCCGGCAATTCGTAGGTCTCGTTTCGATATTCTCCCAAGCGTTTTCCGTGCTTCTGTTAGCCGTTGTAGCTCCAGTTGTTCTGTGCGACGACGAACCGTTTCACGATATGTTTCAACTCGTTGAGCAACCCAGTCCGTATCAATATGTTTTTTCTGTGTCGCGGAGAGTTTAATACCTCTGAGCCAATAGGAGAGGGTTGACTTGCTTACCGCCAATCGTCTTTTGATGGCGGAATATGAATACCCATCTCGTCGAAGGTGAATTGCCTCGCGTCGCTTTGCTAATAGTGCGATGGCCATACAGCACTAATACTAGCACATATGTTTTAAGGTTCAAGTGCTATGCCCCTGCCTGTACCGGAACCGGCTTGCCGATGAGCGCGTAAAACTCCGCCTGCTCGATGGTCTCCTTTTCTATCAAGTGCGCGGCAACCTTCTTGAATGCATCCATGCTGGCCGCAAGCACTTCTTTGGCGGTCTTCACGGCCTGCTCCACTAGCGCGCGCACTTCGGTATCGATCTGCTGGGCGATATGTTCGGAGTAGTTGCGCTCATGGATCATCTCGCGGCCCAAGAAAACCGCTTCTTGAATATCGCCGTATGAGAGCGGCCCTAACTTTTCAGACATCCCGAATTGTGTGACCATCCTGCGGGCCAAATCGCTGGCGATTTTGAGATCGTTAGAGGCCCCCGTGGTGAGCTCGTTGAATATAATCTGCTCGGCAGAGAAACCGCTTAACAGCACCGCGAGGTCCGCTTCGAATTCGCTCTTTGTTTTGAGGTACTTATCCTGACTGGGCAGTTTCAGCGTGTATCCGCCGGCGCGGCCGCGGGAGATGATGCTGACTTTGTGGACCGGGTCGCTGTGCACGAGCGCGGCGGCAACGATGGCGTGTCCCGCTTCATGGTATGCGGTGACTTCTTTTTCTTTCACGCTCAACAGGTGCGATCTGCGCTCCGGCCCGAGCATCACTTTTTCAATGGATTCCAACAGGTTGTCTTGCGAGATTGTGTCCTGTTCCTTGCGCGCCGCGAGGATCGCGGCCTCGTTGATGAGGTTTGAAAGATCGGCACCTGAAAATCCCGGAGTGCGTTCGGCAACGATGCGCATATTCACTTTGTCGGAGAGCGGCTTACCGGCGGCATGAATAGTAAGCACTTCAATGCGGTCGTTGAGCGACGGTTCATCGAGAATGACACGCCGGTCGAAGCGGCCCGGGCGCAATAGCGCGGGGTCGAGGACATCGGGACGGTTTGTTGCGGCCATCACGATAACAGCGTCATTCGTGTCGAAGCCGTCCATCTCCACGAGAATCTGGTTGAGCGTCTGCTCGCGCTCATCGTTGCCGCCGCCGATGCCCGCGCCGCGCTGACGCCCGACGGCATCGATTTCGTCGATGAACACGATAGCGGGAGCTGCGCGCTTGGCCGTCTCGAAGGTGTCGCGCACGCGGTTGGCGCCGATGCCGACGAACATCTCGACGAACTCCGAACCGGATACATAGAAGAAGGGCACCTGGGCTTCATTGGCAACGGCCTTTGCCAGTAATGTTTTTCCGGTACCGGGCGCGCCGACGAGCAGGATGCCGCGGGGGATGCGGGCCCCGAGCGCATGGAATTTCTTGGGGTCTTTGAGAAATTCAACGACTTCAGATACCTCCTCCTTTGCTTCGATAAGTCCGGCGACATCCTTGAAGGTAATGTCTTTGTCAGACGGATTCATCCCGGCAAGTTTTGCGCGTGATTTGCCGAACGAGAACGCCTGTGCGGAGCCCTGACGCGCCTGACGGAACATGAACCAGAACAGGCCAATCATCAGCAGAGAGGGAATCAGAATGGGGAGGATGCCGGACAGGAATACCGATGCGCCGGACGGGTCTTTCACCTCGACCTTTACCGCGGCGAGTTTTTCTTTATCGGTACCAGCATTGATCAGTGTTTCAAATACAGAAACCGCGGTTTCTTTCTGCGACAGGAATTTCATCTTGTCCTTTGCGTCCGCCAATACCTCATCACCACGCACGGTGATATCACTGATCTGCCCGTCATTGATCTTACCTGCCAGCGCGCTGATAGAGATGCGCTCTGGGGTGGGGCCATTATCTACAAACAGCGACGCGAAGAACGCAACGCTGATAAGAATGGCGAAAACGAGGGCGATTGAACGGATCATTGATTTCATGGGTACCATGCAATCTAACACGGAAATGACCGTTAGGCAATGCGCGGAGCGTTGACAAAACGACAAGTCAAATGTATTGTATGCGCGTAAGCGTGAGTTGTTTTACAACGACGACAAAAGGAGGCGCGAATGTCCGATGTCGGATTCACGGCGTACAGCAGCTTCAATCCGAGCCGGTACGAGTTGCGGTTTGGAACCTTCCGCGTTGCCGTCGACTTCGGTGCCGGATTCGGAAAAGACACAGAAATAGCGATGTTGCAGCCACAGCCGGATGCTATCGTCATCACTCACGGGCACCGCGATCACATCGGAATGGTGCCACAGGCGATGCAACGGTGGCCGAGAGTACCGGTGTACGCGACATTCGAGACAACAGAGCTCGGCAAATGGATTTGGGGGGATGAGCTCAAGATTGCCCGTCAGGAACACCGCGATCTGCCCTTCTCGGAGAGTGACATCGACCGGGCCGTCCGGCGTATCCGGCGGCTCTTGGTGGGGCCTTCCATACAACTGACGCCTGACCTCACGATGACTCCGTTTCATGCGGGGCATATTCTGGGCGCGGTCGGTCTTGTGTTCACTTATCGTGGCGAAAACTTTGTCGTGACCGGTGACATCTCAATGCACAGCCACGGATTCATCGAAGGCGCGAAGCTACCCGATTTGCAATCGTGTCGCGCGCTTGTGCGCGAGTCCACCTATGTGGGTCAGCGCCTTACGCAGGACCGCGATGTCATCGCGATTGAGTTCATTCTGGCGGTGAAGGATGTGCTCGAGCGCGGCGGCACGGTCGTGGTTCCAACGCTGTCCATCGACCGGATGCCCGAGGTGTACGCGCTATTGCACGAATCCGAGATAGACCTCCAGTGGCCCGTGTGGGTTGTTGGGGGTAGGGTGCCCACGCAAATCTATCTGGATTTTGCACAGAGTGCGCATGTCATTCGCACCATGCAACACTTCGAAAACCGGCAGCATCAGGAAGACACTCTCAAGTCCCATGCGCCGATGGTTGTTTTGGCCAGTTCGGGGATGATGATGCCCTGCACGCCGTCGTATGCGTGGGGAGCATCCGTTCTCCAGGATGCCAACAGTGCCATCTTCTTTGTGAACTGGCAGGATCCGCGACAACCCGGAGGCATCATTCTCCACGGCAGTCCCGGTGATGAACTGGAACTGCCTGACGGCCGGTACAAACGACTGTGCGAGGTTGAGCGGTTCGACTTCTCCAGTCACGCGAAAGAAAACGAGATGGAGGAGATCGAGCGCGCACTCAATCCATGTCAGATCATTCATGTACACGGAGAGGAAGATCGTATCCGTGGGTTCATTGAGGGAAACAAGGGAATCGGTCCGGAGCGCCACCAGGCGTTCGACGGTCAGGAGATAGCGCTCTGAAACGCAACGCTCCGGTGTAGCTGCACCGGAGCGTTTTTCTGTCAGCGGGTTCCGTTATTCGGCCTTCTGTTCGAGGGTCAGGATGAGTTTATGGTCTTTGGCATCGATATTCACGATGGCGCAGTCATACTGCGAGCCGACGGTGACCACATCGGTTGCGGGGCGGCCTCCGAACTCGGCGGTCGGCAACAAGCCGACGATGTCATCGTTGAGTTGGACAAATGCGCCATTGCTGCGGATCTTGATAACCGTTCCCTTGATTTTCTGACCGACCTTAAACTGCTCGTCCACGGTCAGCCATGGGTCTGGCCGAAGCACTTTTAATGACAGCGCAACGCGGCCGCCGTCGAGCGAGATGATTTTGGCTTTCACCGTATCTCCGCTGTGAAGAATTTGGCGCGGGTCTTCGATGAACTTCCAGTCGATTTCGCTTGAGTGGATGAGGCCATCAAGATTCTCCGAGAGTCGGACGAATGCGCCGAAGTCGGTGACCTCGGTGATGGTGCCTTCCACGATATCGCCGACAGCGAGCTTCACGAGCTCGCCCTTGGCGGCCTCTTCCTGGATGGCGCGCTCGGAAACGATGAGTTTGCCTTCCTGTTCGTTGTAGTCGAGGATTTTCACCTTGAACGGCTGGCCCTTGAATTTCTGGAGTGCCTGAACGATTTTGGTTGTGTCACCACCCTCAACTTTCGGGTAGTGCTCACTGGACAGCTGGGACAGCGGCAAGAATCCCTGCACGCCCTCAACATTTACGATAAGACCCCCTTTGTTGATGTTGCTGATGATGGTCGTCATTACTTCGCCCTTATCACGGAGTTCCTTGATGCGCTGCCACGAAGTGGTCAGCTGTGCGGCTTTGAGTGATAGCTCACGGTAGCCGTCTTCGTTTTCCAGCTCCAGCAGCACGGCGGAAACTTCTTCGCCTGGCTTGAGCGCGCGGACGCGGTCGGGGTTATCGTAAAACTGACCGGGATACACAATACCGATACCTGCGGTGCCCAGATCCAGCATGACGCTGGATTTTGAGGCGCTAACGACGCGGCCGGTCAGGATCTGGCCTGTACGGGGCAGCTGGAACTCCTCATTCGCGAGCAGGTCCTTCATCGACTTTGTTGGGGTTGCTTGTGCTGTAGCCATAACAATGAAAAATGTCTCTCTGCCCTGTGGTGGAGGCCCTTGAGACTGGTACGCAATATACAGGATAAAACCGTACATTGCAAGGGTTGAAACGGGCTGGTTTTCTGATAGAATGAATGGGCAATGAACATCTCCTGGTACGGATACCGGTGCATCAGAATCGAGGCAAAAGAGGGTGCCGTATTGGTTGACCCGTTCGATCCGAAAGAAATCGGAATGCGTGGCCCGACCATCAAGGACGACCTCGTACTCATAAGCGATTTTGCGCCCGGCAAAGCCATTTTGGAGCGCATCAATGATGAAGCGTTCGTGGTCAGCGGACCGGGGGAATACGAGTGCAAGGGTATTGCGGTGCGCGGCATTCAATCGTGGGCCGACAGCCAGCAGGGGCGCGAGCTGGGGTTGTCTACCATCTATTGCATCGTTGCCGAAGATTTATCCGTCTGTCATTTGGGAGCCACCGGCCAGGACAAGCTCACCGACGAGCAGTTGGAGGCGATAGGCGACCCTGATGTTCTCATTATTCCTGTCGGCGGGCAGAGTGCGTTGGATGCAAAATCTGCTGCAGAGATTGCAACACAAATCGAACCAAAAATAATTATTCCGGTGCAGTTTGCGCTTCCCGGAGCCTCATACGAAGCCGATAAACTGGAGAAATTTGTGAAAGAAATCGGATTGCCCGTCGAAAAAATGGATACACTGCGCATCACCAAGAAGCTGTTGCCGACCGATCAGACGCGGCTCGTGGTGCTTGAATCCTAACGCAATGTCGCTTATCAACGAGATACACGAACAGAGACCCGCAGTCCGCTACGCACTCTTCGGGTTGACGATTATCACGGTGCTTGCCGTGGTTGGTTTTTTTGGTGTCACCGCGCTCCAGCGCGATATGTTTATGGCATTGCACAGTGACCAGCAAGAGAGAGCGGATTTTATTGCACAGCAGGACGCCGGCCGCCCCAAGCCGCTTGCAGCGCTTTCTCGTGTCGCGAACTCGCTCACGGCGAGCATCGGTTCGCTGCTGGGTATCAACCGCGATGCCGGTTTTGACAGGGGCGGGCAAGAAAGCGATACTCGGGGCGGCGTGCATCTGCTCCCTCTGTCGCAGTAAGGGCTTTTTTAATGAATGGCAAAAACAACTTCAAAAACAGCCGCTCCGGTCGTATCGCACGCATCTCCGACGCGTGAGATTACGACGGAAATCCAGAAATCATATCTTGAATATGCGATGTCGGTTATCGTGTCGCGCGCGCTTCCCGATGTGCGTGACGGCCTCAAGCCGGTGCACCGACGCATCCTGTGGGGCATGTGGGAATCGGGTAACACGGCCGGTTCGAAGCTCAAGAAATCAGCGAGCACGGTTGGCGATGTGATGGGTCGCTATCACCCGCACGGCGATTCCGCGATTTATGATTCGTTAGTGCGCATGGCGCAGGATTTTTCTTTGCGCTATCCGCTCGTGCAAGGACAGGGGAACTTCGGTTCCGTTGACGGCGACTCTGCCGCCGCTATGCGTTACACGGAAGCACGGCTTGCACGCATCAGCGACGAGATGTTGGGTGATATCGAAAAAGACACCGTCGATTTCCGCCCGAACTATGACGGCTCGCGCCGTGAACCGTCGGTGCTGCCGGCGAAAGTGCCCAACCTGCTCATCAACGGCTCGATGGGTATCGCCGTAGGCATGGCCACCAATATCCCCCCGCACAATCTGGGCGAAGTGCTCGACGGTCTTGCGCATCTCATCGAGCATCCCGATGCGGATATCAAGGACCTCGCGGAGTTCATTAAGGGCCCTGATTTCCCGACCGGCGGTTCCATTTATAATGAAAAAGACATTATAAGCGCGTACGCAACGGGCCGTGGTCCGGTGGTCTCGCGCGGTACCGCGGAGATTTCCGAAGGCAAGCGCGGTCAGCAGATCATCATCACCGAGATTCCCTATCAGGTGAACAAAGCGGAGCTCATCATCAAGATTGCCGATTTGGTGAAGGATAAGAAGCTCGAAGGCATCCGCGATATCCGTGACGAATCCGACCGTCATGGCATGCGCATCGTTATCGAGCTGAAGCAGGACTCCTTTCCCAAGAAGGTACTCAACTCGCTGTACAAGTGGACGGAACTGCAGAAGACATTCCACTTCAACATGCTCGCGCTTTCTGACGGCATCCAGCCGCAGACGATGAGCCTCAAGACCATTCTGGAGAAATTCATCGAGCATCGCTCTGTGGTGGTGCGCCGCCGTAGCCTGTTCGAGCTGGCAAAGGCCAAAGCCCGCGAACACATCCTCGAGGGTCTCAAGAAGGCACTGGACCATATCGATGAGATCATCAAAGTCATCAAGCAGTCGCCGACGCGCGAAGAAGCGTTCGGCAACCTGATGAAGAAATTCAAATTTTCCGATCTGCAGGCAAACGCCATTCTTGAGATGCGCCTGCAGTCGCTGGCCGGATTGGAACGGAAAAAGGTGGAAGAAGAACTGAAAGAAAAGCGCGCACTCATCGCATTCCTCGAAGACCTTCTCAAGTCGCCGAAGAAACTGCTTGCGGTCGTGAAAAGGGAATTCGTAGAGATGCGCGAGAAGTATGCCGATGAGCGCCGCACGCGTGTGGTCAAAACCGCACTGCGTGAAATCGGCGACGAAGAGCTGGTGCCGGAAGAGGATGCGCTGTTCATGATTACGCTGGGCGGCTATATCAAACGACTCCCGCCCGACGAGCTTCACGCGCAGAAGCGCGGCGGCAAGGGCGTGGGCGGCATGGCAACCAAAGAAGAAGATGTCATCAACCACTTCTTCCTAGCCAACACGCACGACAATGTGCTGTTCTTCACCAACTCCGGCAAAGTATTCCAAATTCGCGGGTACGAGGTGCCTGAGGCAAGCCGTCAGAGCAAGGGCCGTGCCATTACGAACTTCCTGCAGGTCACCGCAAATGATGCGATTACCGCCGTAGTGCCATTACCCAAAGAGAAAGAACAAAAGAGACAATTTTTGTTCATGGCGACCACCAATGGCGTTATCAAAAAGGTGCCGATGGACGCGTTTTCCAATGTGCGCCGCAGCGGCATCTTGGCTATCAATCTTAAGGGCGACGACAAGCTCGGCTGGGTATTATCCACGACCGGCAACGACCAAATCATCATGACCACTGCCACGGGGTCGGCAATCCGTTTTTCCGAGAATGATGTGCGTCCGATGGGCCGTGCCGCCGGCGGCGTACTGGGTATGCGCCTGGAAGAAGGCGACAAGCTGGTGGGCGCCGATATCATTCACGACAATATGGAGAAGGGGTTGACGCTCATGGCCGTTATGGCCAATGGATACGGCAAGCGCACTGATCTGAAAGAATACAAAATCCAGCACCGTGGCGGCGTCGGCATTCTGACCGCCAATATCACGGCAAAAACCGGCCGCCTAGTCTCTGCCCATGTGACGAGCGAGGATAATGTAGAGTTCATCGCGGTTTCCAAAAAAGGACAGGTTATCCGCACGGCCATCAAAGAAGTTCCGCGGTTGGGCCGCGCCACGATGGGCGTACGCATTATGAGACTAGATGGTTCTGATGAGGTAGCTTCGGTTGTTCTCTTCTAGGGTTACGCTTCGCTCGGACCGCCGTATTCGGCGGTCTTCTGCGTTGTCAGCTCCGGTCCTCATTCGTCGTACATCTCGTGCGCCTCATTTCGGTCCTCGCCGCTGCCTTGAATCCCATCCGAATCCGGCGGTCCGGTGTTTTAGGTACGGACATTTGGCGGGTTTGTTCGTTGGTACTCTTTCAGAAA
>ERZ1292625.2887-Hain-H41-01um-R1-2887-length-14871-cov-4_pt1 | contig 14871 bp, 14 predicted proteins | sample MGYA00564400_ERZ1292625 | MGnify/ENA primary metagenome ERZ1292625 (study PRJEB36523, sample SAMEA6512639) | groundwater metagenome | collected 2019-01-08 | study: AquaDiva: Metagenomics assemblies of 32 groundwater samples | reverse complement strand
ACAACTTCGTTTTTTTGGTGACCGAGTACGTGATGCGTTTCGCTCTCTTTGCATTGTGCGCATCGCTATTCCTCAAAAAGAAGTGTTGCTCCGTGGTACAGGGCGTGGCGCGCGCGTTTTTTCACAAAACGATTTTGCACTCTTCGTGTCGTCCGCAGTGTTAGAAGATCAATATATTGACGATGTCGTGTTTGCTAACGGAGTATTGACGACGCGCTACAAAGCGTTCGGACGTCTCTTTGGTTTTATTCCCACGCGGTATCCGCTCGTTGTTTCGGCTACCTTTGCGCAAGGGTCACTTCAAACGACCACGGTGCGTTTTCCGTGGTATTCGTTCGTGCTTGCGAAGGGCACCTCAGAGCGTGTTTTAAAAAATAGAATTGAGGCACAGATAACCGAAAATATTAAAACTTTTGTCAGTGAGTATGACGTTTCTACGCGTGCTTTCGTGGGAGTGACTGACGTGCTTCGTGGTGAGTTTGGAGAAATATAGTTTTTTCTGACCCTGATATACTAAAGCGATATGAAGATACAACATATCGGATTCATCATTCTAGTGTTCGGTCTCTTTTCTTTGGTGGCGTGGAATGGGTTTATTAAAAATCCTGAACTTTCTAATACCGAGCTCCCCGACACTCCACCCGCTTTAGAAGTAGCATACTCAAACGCGTCAGCTGACTTAATTGTGGTTGATGAACTTGTGCCGGGGCAGTATATTTCGTCACCACTCACTGTACATGGCATGGCGCGCGGGTTTTGGTTTTTTGAAGCGTCGTTTCCCGTCATCGTGGTTGATTGGGACGGCTTGATTATCGCGGAAGGAATCGCACAAGCACAAGATGAGTGGATGACGGAAGAATTTGTACCCTTCTCGGTAACACTTACTTTTACAAAACCAATTTATAATGAACGCGGTGCACTCATTTTTAAACGCGATAATCCTTCCGGGTTGCCAGAGAATGATGCCGCGCTTGAAATTCCCATTCGTTTTGAGTAGTTTGCTTTCATGAATACTTTCGTTTTCTCGCTCACCCTCATTGTGGTAGTGGCAATCTTAGTTCGCTACGTGTATGTCGCGTGGTTGCAGTCGCGTCTCCACGTGACATTCGCTGACGCACCAGTGCGTTCACTGTTGTACTTTAGTTTCGCGTCGCTCCTCTTGATTGGTTTATTTCCCGAGGAAGTGCGTACCCTCTTTCATGAAGTAAACAGCTTCGGGTACGTGCTGCTTCTTTTCATGGTGTTTGTGGTTTTTCCCTTCACGTATCGTATGCTTCGAAAAAAAATTGGAGCCCCCACCTGGCTCTATGAAACATTTCCTACACAAACCATGCTCACGTTGGAAGAAAGTTATGTGGTTGCCAAAGTAGGCGACGTGGTGTCGCAGCAGTTGGCGGGGGGTATTTTTATCTTACTTCTCCACGTTGCAGGAGTCCCGTACGACCTTATTGTATTTTCATTCATTGGGCTATTTCTCCTTTCACATGTGTATTTATTTTTTACGTCGTGCTTTATTTGGGGGCTCTACTATACATGGCTTTCTCTCGGCGGGGCATTTGCCATTCCTTTCTTCATTCTCTTCGTTCCTGCGGGGATAGTGTGGGCGATTTTGCTTCATATGATGTTCTACGTATTGGCCGGTGCGTTTTTTGCCAAGCTTCCACGCCCGACGCGCGCGGTGTGTACTGATATTCTCGGCGTACCTCAGCCTGAATCAAAGGTGAATTAAGCGCGAGGCGTGTCTTGTGATTCATTTTGCGGGCACGGTATACTAGGGTTTATATGGATACATTAACGAACACCGTGAGTGCCCTTATGCAGCAGGGGAAAGGAATTTTAGCAGCAGATGAAAGTTCAGCGACCGCCGATAAGCGTTTTGCGTCGGTCAACGTTCCGTCGAACGAAGAAAATAGAAGAAAATATCGCGAGTTGTTATTTACCACGCCGGGTGCTGAACAGTATCTTTCAGGAGTAATTTTGTTTGATGAAACTATACGTCAGATGTCGAGTGACGGTACCACGTTTCCTCAGCTGTTGCTTTCAAAAAATATTTTGCCTGGAATTAAAGTTGATCAAGGTCTTGAAGATGTTCCTGGTGGACAAGTAACCAAAGGGTTAGAAGGATTGGCAACTCGTTTACAAGAGTATAAAAATTTTGGCGCTTCGTTTGCAAAGTGGCGCGCGGTCGCGCGCGTTGGTGACGGGTACGGCGACCCGGCGATAAAAGAAAACGCAAAGCGTTTGGCTGAATATGCACGCGTGTGTCACGAACTTGATATCGTTCCCATTGTAGAGCCTGAAGTGTTGATGGAAGGAATTCATTCTGCCGAAGATGCAGAGGGTGCACTTATTGAATCACTCGCGATTGTGTACGATGCTCTCAAAGAAAAGAATGTTGATATAACAAAAGTAATTCTAAAAACGAGTATGGCCGTGTCTGGGAAGAGCGCGGATATGCGCGCGGCCTCTCATGAGGTTGCTGAACGCACCGTGCGAGCGCTTCGCACTACTGTTCCTGAAAACGCGGGCGGCGTGGTATTTCTTTCAGGAGGTCAAACACCCATTGAGGCGACCGCAAACTTGAATGCTATTGCGCGACTTGAACCGCATCCATGGCCGATTACCTTTTCGTTCTCGCGCGCGCTCCAAGAACCGGTGTTGTCAACGTGGGCAGGGAACCAAGAGATGTGGGATGAAGCACAAGCTGCATTTTTGAAGCGGCTGACGCTGAATGTGGCAGCTGATGCAGGGGGATATACGCCAAATATGGAAATGCTCTAAAAAGTGACCATAAAAAAGTTCCTGAAATGGCGCGTACATACGCGCCATTTTCGTGCCTCGTTTGACACACTCATTTTTTATTCCGTTGTGACTCTAATCCACAGGTGTCGAGTGAGCGCGTGACACGCGCGAAATCTCTCAATGATGTAGAATGGACTTCCAAGAAGTTGGACCAACAGTAACGACGAAAACGACACTCTTGACAACATTCGTTTTCATCACTGTTCTATGATGCGCACATATTAATAACGCAGTAATGTCATTCAGGTGACGCGAAATACAAACCCCATGTCGGTAACTCAGAAAATAAAAAAACGAAACGGCAGTATTGCTGACTTCAATCAAGAAAAAATTTCTCTCGCTATTCAAAAAGCGTTTTTGGATGTGTTAAAGACGCCACACACCGATGAAGCGCAAGCAATCGCCGCAGGGGTAGGTGAAAAAATTCGCGTTCGCTACTCAGGAACCGCACAAATTCCCTCAGTAGAGGAAATTCAAGACAACGTTGAACGAGGATTGATGGAGCGCGGGTATTTTGATGTCGCGAAGAGTTACATTATCTATCGATACGAGCACGCAAAAATTCGCGAACAGGAGAAAAAAATTGTTGAAGAAAAAATTGACGCGAACGCGCTCTTGATTGAGAAGGATGACGGCGCTCCTGACATTTTTTCTCCCGCACGAATTTTAAAAATGATGCGTGAGATGTTAAGTGAGGAAGAGTCGCGCGACGTGAATTTAGATACGGTGATGGACCAACTCAAACGAGAAGTGTACGACGGTATTACGACGAAAGAAATTTCGCGCCTCTTAATCTCAGTCGTGCGTTCTATGATTGAACGCGATCCTGTGTACGACGCACTCGCTGCGCGTTTGTTACTTCGTGACTTGTACGAAGAAACCACAAACGTTACCACTATTCCTAACAACATTTCAGACGATGCGTTCCTCAGCACGTACCGTGCCGCGTTCGTTGAGAATATTAAAGAAGGTGTCGTGGAGAAACGGTACGACGAATCGCTCCTCTCATACAACCTCGATGAGCTTGCACGTGAACTGACACCATCGCGCGACCGACTTTTGCGCTACCTCGGTGTGCAAACACTCGCTGACCGTTACTTTGTAAAAGGAAAAGATAAACGCTTTTTGGAAACACCACAGTTTCTATTTATGCGCGTTGCCATGGGGCTCGCTAAAGAAGAAGCCGAGAAAGAAAAGTACGCGAAACAGTTCTACCAGGTAATGAGCAGTCTCTACTTCACTCCCTCAACGCCAACACTCTTTCACGCGGGTACGCCTCACTCGCAGCTTTCAAGTTGTTACCTCAACACCGTGGAAGATGATCTGGAGCACATCTTTAAAGTCTACGGAGACAACGCGCAGCTTTCTAAATGGGCAGGGGGTATCGGTACTGACTGGACAAACATTCGCGCAACGGGAGCCCTTATTAAAAAGGCAGGATTTGGTTCACAGGGTGTTATTCCATTCTTAAAAATTGCAAACGACGTAACAGTCGCTATAAACCGCTCAGGCCGACGCCGTGGCGCAACAGCGGTCTATTTGGAAACCTGGCACGCTGATATTATTGACTTTTTGGAGCTCCGTAAGAACACCGGAGACGAGCGACGACGTACTCACGACATCAATACCGCGCATTGGATTCCTGACTTGTTTATGAAGCGGGTTCGTGATGGCAGGGAGTGGACACTCTTTTCACCTGACGAAGTACCTGACCTCCACCACCTCTACGGTAAGCGTTTTGAAGAGGCGTACGAACGGTACGAGAAAATGGCTGACGAAGGAAAAATTAAATTGGCGAAGAAAATTCCCGCGCAAGAATTGTGGAAGAAGATGCTCGGTATGTTGTTTGAAACAGGTCACCCATGGATTACGTTCAAAGATCCTTCAAACATTCGTTCTCCTCAAGATCACGTGGGAGTGGTGCACAATTCAAACCTCTGTACTGAAATCACCCTCAACACTTCTAAAGAAGAAACCGCGGTGTGTAACCTGGGCTCAGTAAACTTTGCGCGCCACGTCGTCAACGGTGTGTTTGACAAAGAACGAGTAAAAGAAACAGTCATGGTAGCAATGCGCATGTTGGACAACGTCATTGACATTAACTTCTACCCAACGGACGAGGCAAAATTCTCTAACTTGAAGCACCGCCCCGTGGGGCTTGGTGTTATGGGCTTCCAAGACGCGCTCTACTTACTTGATATTGATTTTGCTTCAGAGCGCTGCGTTGCGTTTGCTGACATGAGTATGGAAGTGGTGAGCTACTACGCGATTCTCGCGTCGGTCTCATTAGCGAAAGAGCGTGGCGCGTACCAGACGTTCAAAGATTCAAAATGGGATCGCGGATTATTGCCGATTGATACCATTGCGCTTCTTGAACAAGAGCGCGGCGAAGTGATTGAAGTATCACGCGAAACCACGATGGATTGGGGAGTGGTGCGTGAAGCAATAAAACAGTACGGTATGCGAAATAGTAACTGTATGGCAATTGCTCCGACCGCGACTATCTCCAACATTGTGGGCTCAGTTCCCGCTATTGAACCGATTTACAAAAACATTTTTGTAGAATCAAACATTAGTGGCGACTTTACGATGGTAAATCCATACTTGGTGCGGGACTTAAAGAAAATTGGTTTGTGGAATGATGCGATGTTGAACGAATTGAAATATCGCGACGGCTCTATCGCTCAGATTGCGGGCATCCCCGAAGCAATCAAAAATAAATACAAAGAAGTGTTTGAGGTTGATATGCGTTGGCTCGTGCGCGCGGCGGCGTATCGTGGAAAGTGGATTGATCAGTCGCAGTCTCTGAACATATTTTTCAATGGTTCAAGCGGGAAGGAACTCTCAGAAATTTATTTCTACGGGTGGCGTTTGGGACTCAAAACCACGTACTACCTCCGTTCATTGGCGGCGACCCAGGTGGAAAAATCTACCGTTTCCACCCAGGAGTTCGGTTCAACGCACAAACGCTCTCACGCTGAGGGTCCGGTAGCAGTGGCACCTACTGAGGCACCGGTGACTCCACAGAGTCACTCAGTGCCTTTGCAATCGGCAATACCAGTAGCACCTCTTCCTAAAAGAGAAATAAAACTCCACCGGTCGCCCGAAGTGACCTGCGAATCATGTCAGTAGTTTTCGCTAACCACTATCAACTAACACCTTCCGACTATGGCAATCATAAAAAAAGCACCTCCTGTCAATGTAAACAATCGTCGCATCATCAACGGGCTTGAAGCTGACGTCATTCAGCTCTATCCGATGAAGCACAAGTTTGCGTGGGAGTACTACAACAACGCAAACGCGAACCACTGGTTGCCGACCGAAATTTCAATGCAGTTGGACATTGAGCAGTGGAAAAGTAAAACAGCGCTCACGGCAGACGAAAGAAGTGCGTTTGAAACGGTGCTCGGGTTTTTCACCACCGCGGATTCTATTGCCGCCAACAACATTGTGATGGGATTCTACAAACACGTGACCTCGCCTGAAATCCGCATGTACCTTTTGCGCCAGGCGTATGAAGAGGCAATCCACACGCACGCATATCAGTACATTGTGGAGTCCTTGGCAATGGATGAAGCAAAAATCTTCAATATGTACCGTGAGGTAGACGCGATTTACAACAAAGAAGAATTCATTTTAGGCTTTAACGAAGGCGTTTTTGACGGTGCATTTAAAACAGGGACATTTGAAGCAGATCAAAAGTTTTTGGAAAACTGGTGCGTATTTTCGCTTATTTTGGAAGGTATTTTCTTCTACTCATCGTTCGCGGTGGTGTTTGGATTCAAACGCCAAAACAAACTCACGGGAAGCGCGGAGCAAATTGAGTACATCATGCGTGACGAAAGCATGCACTTAAACTTCGGTATTGAAATCATTAACGGACTCAAAGAAGAAAACCCTGACCTTTGGACGCAAAAGTTTAAAGATCGAATTATTGACTTGGTGCGCAAGGCAACGGTATTAGAGTATACCTACGCGCAAGAAGTATTTCCCAAAGGAATTTTTGGTTTGAACGCCGATGGATTTAAACAGTACATTGAACACATTGCGGACCGACGACTGGAGCGTGTGGGGTTACCTGCGCAATTTGGCGTTACTAACCCATTTCCGTGGATGTCGGAAGCAATTGACCTTTCAAAGAAGAAAAATTTCTTTGAGACGCGTGTAACTGAGTACAAAACAGGAGGAAATTTGGAGTGGTAAGAATTTTGTTATAAACAAAATTCTTGCTCCCTTCACTTGTTCAAATGAGAAAATTTACTTTCTCATTTCTCACTTCGTTCGGTAGTATATTACACTCCATCAAAGGCTTTTCGCAAGCGGGATGTACGCTACAAGCCCTTTCGAAAAGTCTTTTCCTTCGCTTAGGTAAAAATGCTTGACATTTATTTTTTTAATATACTACTTTAAACAAAGTATGGATAAAATTAAAAGTAGAATTAAGACTACAGAAATTGTGGGACTTAGTCTTCTCGGTGCAGGATTCCTCTCTGCAGATTATTTAGAAAATAAACACGAACTTACCGATAACCCACTTATTGATGTTGGTTTACGAATTATTTCTGGGTTAGTGCCTGCTGTTTTAGGTATGGTTGCCGCTCGGCACATTATGAAATAAAGTAGTTTTCTACTACTTACTACTTTTCAGTTTCTTTATAAAAAATATCAAAAATCCCACTTACAACGGGATTTTTGGTATACTTTGTTGACGTCTTTCTTTAAAAAGAAATTAAAAAATTTTATGCGGGATTTCCCATGTGCCAAATTGGAGTAACCCATACTAGTGGGCATAGTTCGTTTTCTGAAACCCACAGTTCACCGTGACATAAAGGACACTTAAAAAAATCTGGTCCAATCATACTGCCAGATTCTTTTAATAAATATAGAGCGCCGCATAGTGCAGTTCCCATCCACACATAGTCAGCAACCCCATATGTTCTAAATCTTTTTCTTTCTGGAAAAGGTATTACGTTTGCGAAACTGGCACCTTTTTCTCCATTCAACATACTTACAATGTATATAGACGTCACTATTTGTCAATTTTGTGAAAAATAGCGATATACTGTCTTTATGTTTTTCTTTAAGAAAAAGTTGAAAAGCACTATTCAGGTTTTTAATACGGCAAGTAAACAAAAGGAGCCTTTTATGGCTCTTAAAGAGGGGCAGGTAAAAATGTATACATGCGGGCCTACCGTGTATGACTACGTACATCTAGGAAACCTTCGCTCCTACGTTTTTTCAGACATAGTTCGCCGAACATTTGAATACGCAGGGTACACGGTGAGGCAAATTATAAACATTACTGACTTCGGGCATTTGGTAGGAGATGCGGACGACACTGAAGACAAAATGACGCTTGCGTTGAAGCGGGAAGGGAAAGAACTGACGATGGAAAATATGGCGCGTCTTGCGGATACATACATCGCCTCGTTTAAAACAGATCTCTCTGAAATGAATATAAAACCCCCTCTAGCGATGCCGCGTGCTTCAGAGCATGTGGGAGGTATGCGCGCGTATGTAGAAATGCTGCTCCACAAAGGGTTTGCGTACAAAACTTCTGATGGGGTGTACTTTGACACGTCACGGTTTCCTCAGTACGGAGGCTTAGGTGGTTCATCGTCAGTTGATCACTCTCGCACGGGAGTTTCAGTTGAAAAGAAGAATCCTCGTGACTTCGCGTTGTGGAAATTCAATGCTGAGCTTGGGTGGGACGCCCCGTGGGGAAAAGGGTTTCCAGGGTGGCATATAGAGTGTACGGCGATGAGTACGCATTATTTAGGAAAAACCTTTGACATTCATACGGGAGGTATTGATCACATTGCTGTTCACCACAACAACGAACTCGCGCAGGCGGAAGCGGCAAATGATAAACCGTATGTGAAGTATTGGTTGCATCACGAGTTTGTGACGGTGGACGCGCTTCGCATCGGAAAATCAGAAGGGAATGCCATTACACTCACGCAGCTCAAAGATAGAGGTATCCATCCGCTTGCGTATCGGTACTGGTTACTTGGCGCGCACTACAAACAAAAAATAAATTTTACCTGGGAGGCCGTGCAGGCGTGCCAAACAGCGCTCCACCGTGCGTGGAAAATATATGCCGACCTTCAAGGGCGTGGTTCAGTGGACTCTAGGTACCGTACCCGTTTTGAGGAGGCGATTTATGACGACTTCAATACCCCTCAGGCGGTGGCAGTGCTCTGGGATCTTTTGAAAGACGAGACCATTCCAGGCGCTGACAAACGCGCCACGGTGCTTATGATTGACTCAGTACTGGGTATTGGGTTTGGAAGTGCTCATAGTCGCTCTAAAACGACTCTCCACGTTGTTGAAACAACTCCCGTGCCTGAGGCAGTGCAGGCACTCATTTCTGAACGAGAAGCGGCACGAAAGGAAAAGAACTTTGCCCTTTCTGACAAGCTTAGAGAAGATATACAGAAAGAAGGGTTCACCATTCTGGACGGACCCACCGGACCTGTGGTTAAAAAGACCTCGTCATAGAAGGAGGGAAATGGTACCCTACACGTAGCCTTTATTGGTAAATAACATGCTATGAAACTTAACAAAAATACTACTATCGCTATGATTCTTGCTCTCGTGGTTATTGTCCTCTTTATTGCTCTTGGTTTCTTTGGGTTACGTGGTTTGCCAACATCATCCGCTACTCCCACTACTGATGCCCAAGCCATTCTTGATGAACTTGCAGCAACGGGGACAGTGGCGGACTTGCGAGTACTTGATATTACGCCCGGTGATGGAGAAGGAGCAAAAATAGGAGATACTGTTGTTGTGCACTACACCGGTGTACTTCCTAACGGAGAGGTTTTTGATTCATCTCTAAATCGTGGGGAGCCATTTTCTTTTCAACTTGGAAGCGGGTTAGTCATACAAGGGTGGGAGCGTGGGGTATTGGGAATGAAGAAGGGTGGACGCCGTTTACTCGCTATTCCTCCCTCTCTGGGATACGGTGACCGTGCTATAGGAACTATTCCTGCGAACGCGACATTAATTTTCGACATTGAGTTACTTGAAATTCTTTCAGGAGAAGTGCAGGGAGCAGCAACTCAGGGAGAGTAGTTAATAATAAAAACAAAAGTCCTTACTCCAGGGAGATGTACGCTTCAAGCCCTTCCGTAAGGACTTTTGTTTTTTAGAAGAAATACATGCGTGCAATTCGTTTCTCAATTGAGAAAACCCTAGAAGGTGGAGCGCGTGCAGGAGTCGTTTCTACTCCGCATGGAAGTTTTGCCACACCGGCGTTTTGCACGGTAGGGACGAAAGGTACGGTGAAGGCTGTCACGCCAAAAGATTTAAAAGAACTGGTGGGGGCCGAAGTGGCACTCGCCAACACGTACCATTTGTTTTTACAGCCAGGTGAGGATGTCGTGAAGGAGGCGGGTGGACTTCATTCTTTTATGAATTGCCAGGGACCGCTCGTCACCGACTCTGGAGGGTTTCAAGTATTCTCACTTGGCGCGGGGTTTGAAAATGGTTCAAACAAATTTGTTGGAATCCCGGGATTCAAACAAGAGGGCGAGAGTGTGATGCCAAGCTTTTTCGATGAGAGTGTACTTTCTCAGCACGGGAAACTCGCCATTATAGATGACGAAGGAGTTTCGTTTACGTCGCACCTTGATGGTTCGCTTCATCGGTTTACGCCAGAGCGTTCGGTGGAAATTCAACACGCGCTTGGCGCCGATATTTTCTTTGCGTTTGACGAGTGTACGTCGCCCACGGCTGACTATGCGTACCAACGTGAAGCGGGTGAACGCACTCACCGATGTGCAGAGCGTTCGCTCGCAACACACCAAAACAATCTTGAAGCAAGGAAGAAGCAGGGAATTTTTGGTGTGGTGCAGGGAGGGAGGTATCCGGATTTGAGACAGTGGAGCGCGGAGGTGTTGGGGGCGATGGATTTTGATGGCTACGGCATTGGAGGGTCGTTTTCAAAAGCGGACTTAGGAGAAGCGCTTAGGTCGGCTATTAACCCACTTCCATCTGATAAACCCAGGCATTTACTTGGCATTGGAGAGCCAGAAGATTTATTTGATGGGGTTGCCCACGGTATTGATATGTTTGACTGTGTACAGCCAACCCGTCTTGCGCGAAGCGCTACCATTTACACAGCACGAGGAAAGATGAATTTACTTCGCGAGGAATATATTCGCGATTTTTCTCTCGTGGATGAGGAAACAGGGGGGTACGTATCAGAACACTTTTCCAAAGCGTACCTCGCGCACCTCTTTAGAGCGAAAGAAATGCTTGGGGCAACACTGGCATCCTTACACAATCTCTATTTCATTATTTCTTTGATGAAAAATATCCGTCAATCAATTTTAGAGGATCGGTTTGAAGCGTTTCGAGAGGAGTTTTTGGCGCGATATACTAGTAGAAAGGTTTAGTATGAATCTAAAAAAGAGTACACTTTTGCCGTTTAGCACATTGGAGAGTGAAAAAGTCATCAGTACGCTAGAGCGACTTTCCAAACGCATCCATGCGCGTTTTCCTGACTCAGGACTTTATGCGCTCTCGGGAAGTATTCTGGTTACCGCGAAGGAAACGGTTGCGCGTGCTGAACGAATGCAAAAACCGGCGATGCTCCTCCGCACTCTCATAGCCGTTGTTATTTTTTCTTTGATAGGACTTTCGCTTCTGTTGGTTCAAGTTGGAATAGAAAATTGGCAAGGAAGTTCTGACATTGTTACTCTCACCCAAGGGTTAGACGCGGGTATCAACCTTTTAATTGTCTTTGGCGCAGGGCTGTGGTTTTTAATGGGCATTGAACAGCGCGTCAAACGAGGTCGGATTTTGAATTATCTTCATGAACTTCGCTCGTATGCTCACGTGGTGGATATGCACCAGCTCACCAAAGACCCTGTCACCACTCAAAATCCAAGTTTAAGAACAGAACACGTTCAAATTCATGGGCTGTCATCATTTCAACTTGATCGATACTTAGATTACTGTTCCGAACTCCTTTCGCTCCTTGGAAAACTTGCGGCGCTTTACGCTGAACATGTCCATGACCCCGTGGTGGTGGACGCGGTTAATGATATAGAAGATTTAACCACCAACTTACGACGCTCCATTTGGCAAAAAATTATGATTTTGGGGAAAGTGTAAAAAGTGTTTCGAGGAGTTTTTGAGAAAATATAGGACAATTTGACAAAAATTTATAAATACGTAAGAATAGATTTATGATTGAAAATAGAACAGGCCTTCATGTTGGGACCGGGCTATCAGTGCTCTTATCTATGTGGGGGCTTTATATAGATTCTAGAGATGGATCAATTTCTCATGAGATGTCTCAGGGTCTCGGCATCGGTTTTTCTTTTATTGCGGTTTTATACGCTCTTAGTTTTCTAACTAAATCTAGCTCAAGAAAATGATTCATAACCTCACTTTTGCTATAGTGGGTAGGTGAATTTTAAACTCCATTCAGAGTATGAACCCGCAGGGGATCAACCAAAGGCGATAGAGGCGTTGGTAAAGGGTATTAAACGTGGTGATACACACCAAACCCTTCTGGGCGTGACGGGGTCTGGAAAGACCTTTACGGCAGCAAATGTGATTCAACAGGTGCAAAAACCAACTCTCGTTATTGCCCACAACAAGACACTCGCAGCACAGTTAACCCAAGAGTATCGGGAGTTTTTCCCTGAAAATGCCGTTCACTACTTCGTCTCTTATTACGACTACTACCAACCGGAAGCGTACGTGCCGCACTCGGACACCTATATAGAGAAGGAAGCGCAGATTAACGCAGAAATTGATCGTTTGCGCCACGCCTCAACGCAAGCGCTGTTGACGCGCTCCGACGTCATTATCGTGGCGTCAGTGTCGTGTATTTACGGACTTGGTTCACCAGACGAGTATGAAAAGGTGCATCGGAAAATTTCTGTCGGAGACGCATTTGAACGTGCAGAATTTATGCGCTTTTTGATTGCGTTGCAGTTTGAGCGCACGAACGCTGATTTAACTCCCGGCACCTTTCGTGCGGTAGGGAACCAAATAGAAGTGATGCCGGTGAATGAAACCACTATTTATCGCGTTGTGCCGGACGGTACAAAAATTGATAGAATTTCGCGCATCAACGGAGTAACGCGGTCAATTATTGACGAACCTTATACTTTTTTCCTTTTCCCTGCAAAACACTACGTGACACCAGAGTCAGAACGAGAGGTGGCACTCGTTGATATTGAAGCGGAGTTAGCATCGCAACTTAAAAAATTTGAAGCAGAAGGGAAGTTGTTGGAGGCGGAGCGCTTGAAGCGCCGCACCAAGTATGACTTGGCGCTTATTCGCGAAATTGGCTACACCAACGGCATTGAAAACTACTCGCGCCACTTTGACCGCCGAAAACCCGGCGAGCCACCGTACACTTTGCTTTCATATTTTCCTCATAAGAAAGATGGCACGCCAGACTTTCTCACTATTATTGACGAGTCACACGTAACCATTCCGCAGTTGGGAGGAATGTATGCGGGGGATCAGTCGCGTAAAAAAACATTGATAGACTTCGGATTCCGTCTACCATCGGCCGCTGACAACCGCCCATTAAAATTTGACGAAATAGACGCGCGACTCGGACAGCGTATTTACACGTCCGCAACACCGAGCGCGTATGAGTTTGAACATTCAACACAGGTGGTGGAGCAAATTATTCGCCCCACAGGGCTCATTGATCCGGAAATTATTCTTCGCCCCGTCACAGGTCGCTCGGGTATCCCTCTTAGAGACCGCTCCGGGGCGCTTGCCCAAGTCTTAGTCTCTGCGAGGGACACCCTCGCTAAAAAGGCAGAAAACACTGAGGAACAGTATAAGGGGCAAGTGGCGGATTTTATTGAAGAGACTGAAAAAGTGGTGGCGGGCGGAGGGCGCGTACTCACGACCACACTCACGAAGAAAATGGCGGAAGATTTGGCGGAGTTTTTGAAAGAGAAGGGAGTGAAAGCGGAATACATTCACTCAGATATAAAAACAATAGAACGTATTACTATTTTGACCGAGTTTAGGCGTGGAAAATTTGACTGCTTGGTCGGAGTGAACTTGCTCCGTGAAGGGTTGGACTTGCCCGAGGTGGAGTTGGTGGGAATTTTGGACGCCGATAAAGAAGGATTTTTACGAAGCGAAACATCTCTCATTCAAACCATTGGGCGTGCAGCACGAAATGTAAATGGGCGAGTGATTTTGTATGCAGACGAAATGACCGGGTCTCTTACAAAAGCAATTGCAGAAACAAACCGCCGTCGCGAAGTGCAGTTGGCATACAATAAAAAGCATGGCATTACCCCTGCAACTATTAAGAAAACTATCCACGACATTACTGATTCGCTCAAAGCCGACCGTGATAGAGCGACCGCTATGGCGTTGATGGTTGATATGGCTATTGCGGACAGCCCCAAGGCCCTAAAACAGCTCATAAAAGATAAAAAGGCAGAAATGGAAGAAGTGGTGAAAGTGCTGGACTTTGAAACCGCCGCACTTTTGCGGGACGAAATTATTAAACTTGAAGAAAAGTTACCAAAACCCGTTAAACCAGCCCGTAAAATAAGGCCCAAAATGAGATATTTGCAGGAGGATTGACAAATTTCACTTTGAATGATACTATGCAAGTTGTATGAATCAAAATACACGCGATCTTATCATCTCAATGTCTCTAACTGCTATAGCCGGTGTCGTTGCTGGTTTTGTATTGGGTTATTGGAATGCAGAAAATCACCTTGATTATTTCCCTAACGAAAACAAAATTCGTTAGTATTAAATCCGCCGTATGGTGGATTTTTGGCTAAGTGCATCACTGAAACACATCTCTGGAGAATGATCAGTGTCTTTCTCAGTGAAAAATGTAAACAAAAACTCGCCTCAGGCGGGTTTTTACTGTTTTCATATATAAAAATAATTACCATATAAGGTAATTATTTATCTACCTATCGAACCAGCCCGCAAAATAAGGCCTAAAATGAGGTATTTGCAGGAAGATTGACATATTTAAAAAACTAGTATAAAATAGGTTTGATGAGTATACTAGGACCAATGCTTGATAAAGCTTCTCCTAAAGAAGGTTAT
>ERZ1292625.2629-Hain-H41-01um-R1-2629-length-16164-cov-72_pt1 | contig 14873 bp, 18 predicted proteins | sample MGYA00564400_ERZ1292625 | MGnify/ENA primary metagenome ERZ1292625 (study PRJEB36523, sample SAMEA6512639) | groundwater metagenome | collected 2019-01-08 | study: AquaDiva: Metagenomics assemblies of 32 groundwater samples | reverse complement strand
ATCTCCTTATAGTTCCACACACCATAGCATCACCGTATCGTTCGGGGTCGCGCCCACTCGTCGTAGAAACGGGTATTTCGTGGCAATGGCGAGCTTCCAAAGCAAGTGCTGAAGATTCTGTGGCAGTCCCACTGAGGCCAGGCTTTCTGCCGGTCTGAGCATCCCATTGTTGCCGGTATCGTCCGTCCCAATCGCCATCACGGGATTGGTGCGGGCGGTTCCCGTGTTGTATCCCACGTCATTGTCCGCATAGCCCAACTTCCACCAGCCATTGACGCCCGTCCCCAGGATCAGCATGCGCACCAGATAGAGCGTTTTCCCCGCCGTCACTTGATAGCCTGCTGTGGTATGAGGCAGACGGAGATGCGTGACGTTGCCATCAGTGGCAATAAAGCCGTAGAGCTGAATGATATCGGTCAGCGTATCAACGGCGATTTCACCAGATCGAATCACGAGTGCGCTCATCGTCGTGCCTCCTAGCTCAGAAAGCCTAACGCCACGGCTTGCTTCACGGCAGGCTTGTTGGCGATAGGGGTAACATGAAAGACGGTCGTGGTCAAGGCGAGCACATACAGCTTCTCACCGGCCACGGCGGTATAGGTCCGGCCACTAGGCAGGCCGTCAATGACGAGCGTGGCGCTGGTGGTAAACGGTGCGGCGGCGGCACAGACCAGGATGCGTTGGGCTCCCGCTTGCGGCGCGGCCACAAAGCCTGTACACAGCGTGGTGCCGGTATAGTCCACCGTGTTGCCCACGGTCAGCGCAAAGATGTCAGGGGTGGTGGCCGAGGCAACGGTCGTGCGAGCCGCATTGATCCCGCCCGTCAGATTGCCGCCTTCGGTAATCACCGTTCCGATGCTCACATTGTCCGTGGGGAAGATGGGCGACGCAGGCGGGTCCGTATCGGTCGGTGTCGCATAGACAAACTTATACAGCGAGGCCTTGTTGAGGTAGATCGGTGCCGGTGGCAAGCCAAGCGCATCGAGCACAATCGGATTCGTGTGTGGCGTGATGCCGCCCACATCGGTATAGACCGGCGTTTTCGTGGTCGTGCCAGCGAGGTAGGTGAAGAGTTGATAGCCCACGGCGAGCATACCGTTGCTCGTGAAGAACTGGTCATTGCCGAATGGAGAGATTTGCAGCGCCATTATTTCCCTTTATTCAGTCTCGCTTCTGCGACGGCAATTGCCCCCTGGAGTACCCCTCTGGCTGCCGCCTGTCCCTCCTTGAGTGCCGCCACATCAGCACGGGCCTTGTCCATAATCACCGCCGCCTGTGTGTTCAGCGTATCATCCAATGTGGCGAGGTCTTGTTTCGTCTGATAGAGGCTCACTACTTCGTCCAGCACTTCCTGATTCGTCAGTTTCGCCATGTTATCACCTTATGCGTAAATGTTGACTTGTCGAACACCGCCTTGCCCTGCGGCCCCATCACCAGCACTCCCGGCCCCTGTCCCACCGGCGCCACCCGTCATCGTGAGAGTCGTACCATTGTCCGTAAGGGTTCGACAGAAGATATAAACATTGCCTGCCCCACCGCCGCCACCTCCCCCGCCATTGACACTCGTGTTCGCTCCCGCTGCCCCAGAGGTGTTTATTGTAGATGTTGCCCCTAGGATCACACTTGGGGCGCAGAGGATCACGCTTGCTCCACCATTTCCGCCAGCACCTCCTGTTTCTACCCCTGACGCATACCCCCCAGAACCGCCGCCACTACCGCCAAAAATGTTTAGTGGATGTCCTAGTGCAACAAGGTTGCCTGTCAACTGTGTCCCTTGTGAGCCAGTACCGTTCCCCGCACTCGCACCGTTGCCCCTCACACCAAAGGCACTACCACTGTCACCTCCAAGCATGCTTGCCCCACCACCACCACCTCCTGGCTGAGAAAACCCATCAACCCCTTGATGCCCATCGGTTGTTGCTGATGGTGATACCCCGCCGGCACTCCCAGCCCCAATAGCATCAATACTTCCGTTAATCGTAATGGTCCCGGTCGCCATAATGCAGAGGCGTCCCGCATTATCAGCTACCGTTAAAGTCTGCGAACTATTCAATGTAAAATCGGTGTAGAAATGCACTCCGCTGAGAGCTTGACTGCTAGAAATCGTGATGGTTCCTTCATGGGCCGCTGTAGACCCTGAACCCGTCGATGACGGCCCCATGTAGATATCGCCCGCATCCACCGTGGTATCACGATTCGGCCAGGTATACGTGCGGTCAGCGGTGTTGGCATGCGTGAAGATGCCCTTATTGATCGTGGTCGCGGTCCAGCGGTATGCGGCAGACAGCACGGCTCCTGCCGCACGTATCCATATCTGGAAATAGGTTTGCTCAAGCCCTGCCGTGACATTGGAGGCGCTGAAATCCGCTTGCCCGAAGTCTGATGGCGCCTCATCACCGCTTTCGGCCCGGAACAGAATGCCGGTGCCGATGCCTGGCGCAGGCGTCCCAGTCGTCTGCGCGTTCAGTTCGAGCGGATTATTGACCGTCGTGGTGCGGGCATCGCTGACGTTAAACGTGGTTTTGAGTCCGCTATTGAATCCGACCGGCCATGACGAGCCTGCCGCTGAGAGCAAGCCATAGAATACACTGTTGAGCGAAGCGGAAATCGTGAGCCCGTCATCGACGAGCACGGTAATCGTGGTGACGCTGCCATAGACGGAGGTAGCAATGACGCCATAGACGGTCGAGCCAGACGCCACCAGCTTGACACGCCGCCCGACATGATAGGTCGTGCGCTGATCGCCAGGGACACTGAACGAGGTGCCGCTGATGTAGGTCGGCGTATCACCGGCCACCCATTCGTTCGTAATGTTCGTCAGATCGCGCACCGTGATGTCATCAGCGGTATAGAGCGGGGAGGCCGGTGGATCGGTGTCCCCTGGCGTGGCGTACACAAACTTATAGGCAATCGTGATGTCGAGATAGATAGGCGACGGCGGCATCCCAATCGCGTTCAAGACGATGGGGTTCGTATGATTGGCGCTGCCCAGGAAGTCTGCGGCCACCGCTTCCTTCGTCGTGGTGCCCGCCAGATAGGTATAGAGCTTGTACCCCACGGCCAGCGTGCCGTTGCTGGTAAAGAACTGATCGTTGCCAAAGGGAGAGATTTGCCAGGTCACTCGGTCATGCCTTCCTGCCCTGCAAAGGTCATCCCTGGCATGAGGCGTCGGACATAGGCGTTTTGAGTGGGGGTCAGGGCCTGGCCCATCAGGCCAGGCTTCCCGCCATACTTGAGATAATACTTGGCGGCGAGATAGTTCTTGGCAATCGGACCCATGTGGACTAAGGCACTGAGCGGGCCTGTTGCCGCAGATTGCATTTCACGTCCTGTCATCAGATTGCCCATATTCGACAATTCAGGGCGAGCCTGTTGCATGACTTTCGCCGTCTCGGTCACGTCAGAGAGTCCGCGTGCCGTGGGCGAGGTGCCGGTGCCAGCATGGGCTGGAGTGCGCTCATACACGCCCTTGAGGTAGCGTCCTGCCGTCATCTTGCCCGTCGCGGGATCGACCGCCTCTTCAATGGCGCGAATCTTCGACAACTCGGTTCGTGACGCGGTGAATCGATCCATCGCATCGTTCGGGAGTTTCCCCTGTTTGGCTAATTCCGTCACGCGCCGCCCCGTATAGTCCTCCATGATTTTCGCCAGATCGTTGTAGACTTCAGCTTTGGGAGGATCGGTTGCCAACGCTTTGAATCCCGCCGTGCGCATCTTCTGGGTTTGGCCCAAGAGATCGTCCCCCGTCATTTTATGGGCCGTCGCCAACAACTTCTTCGCCATCGCCACCGCCGTGGGATTCGCCACTTTCGCCACCTTGTCTCCCGCTAATGCGTGCAGCGCATCGAAGTACGGCGCATCAATGGACATCTTCTTAATCGCACTGATGGGCGCATAGCCCTTCATCGCCTCTTGCCATTGCTGGGCCAGGACGTGCTCAGTGGGTGCCGCTGCCGCACTTCCAATCGACTGAGCCGCTTTCTGTTCTAGTGCCGCCTGGAGCGCCTGATCCTTCGCGGCAAACTGCCCCTCACTGCCTGCCTTTGAACGAAAGCCTAACTCCAACTTACCTAAGGCCTCATTCCCTGTGCGCTGTGCCGGAGTCAGGTGTTGTGCAATACCGAGGCGTTCGGCCTGCGTCATCATCCCCTGTCGTGCCAGCGGCGTCTCCACCCCTTCACGGGTCAGGAACTTCCCCACCGCGCCCACAGTGGCCCCACCAGCCACGCCGAGCGCCGTTCGACCAGCTTTTCCCATAAGAAACTCATCCGTTCCCGCATCAGAGGGAGAGACGGGCTGTGTCGCTTCGTAGGCCCCACCTTGACCAGCAGAACGAAGGACCGATCCTGGTTTCCCGAAATAGAACTGTGTCCCCTTGACGACCGCTTGTGGGACAATTTTCGCCACCGCCGATCCCGCCCCTTGCGGCCCCATGAACTGTCCAGCCGTACCGACCATCTCTCCCACCTTGCCAGAGGGGCCTTGCTGCGCCATCTGCGCCTCATGCGCCTGAATATCCGCATTGACCTTGGTGCGGTCCTCATCGGTACCTGAGAGATAGGTGCCTGCCTGTTTGATGCCGAGTCCGGTGCGCGTCAATGCCCCAGTCAGGCCACCCATGAAGTCTTGGCCCCCGTGCATCGTCTCAGCCGCGTCCTTTGCCGCAGACGGGTCCATCCCTTGATCGACCGCCGCTTGCTGTTCCATCGCGTCCAGCTCTTGCGTGGTATAACGACGCTCCGTAGTGGGCATGGAGGTGTGAGCCTGTGGCGAGGCGGGAGGCACGGACGGACCCTGACGGACGAAGGCCCCAAGCCCTTGCTTCTTCGCCAACCGCTCATCGTCTGCCGCTTGGCTGAACTCTGGAGCGAGGGGATCATACGCTTTCACGCGACGCCCATTCTGAACCTTTTTCAGATACCCACGCGCCTCCTGCATGAACGCATTGTGATCGACTTGATAGCGTCGTGATTCATCATTCATTGGGGCACCTAGTTTTCAATCCATGACCCGTCGGGTTGCTGCACAAACGTCTTGTCCTTGACCTCACGGACCTTGCCTGTCTCCCGCAGCGATTGCCACGCCTCCGGCCTCATCACCTTCTTGTTTTCTTTGACCGTCACCAGTCCACGGGCATCTGTGCTGTAGGTGTATTTCCGATTATGGTCGGTATAGTCAATCCACGCATCTGCGGCTCCCGTCAATGTGCCCTTGTGTTGCTGCTGCCATTGCTCAAGAAAGGTTGGGAGATTGCGGAGGTGCTCCACGTTCGACATCAGAATCGACGAGTTGATTTTGTTGAGCTGCGGTTCCGTGAACAGTCCAGGCACTACGGCCCCCTGCATCTGCCGTTCGACAATCGTATTCATCATCTGACTTTGCCCAGGCTCGGCAAACATATTGATGATCGCCTCACTCAGTTTCTTGACCTGCGCATTCGACCGATTGAGACTAAGGACATTACCGGCCCCATAGATGGAATCTAACGCGGGATGTCCGATGTTTTGCGTGGTCACGAGTCGATGGAGTTCCTTGATTTGTGGAAGAAATTTCGTGACCCTTTCAACCCCTAGACGAGTCTTATCAATTTCACTATTTGCCGCAGTCGTCTTTTCACCAAGATTCTTTGCGATCAATTCTTGCCGTGCCTTTTCTGGCAAGGCGTGGTCAGGCTGTGTCTCTGATGGAGCGAACGCCACTGGTGCTGTGACCGATGATGGACGCTCCGGTGATCCTGATGGAGGCGCGTTGGGCCGTAGCTTATTCATCACGTCATTCAATTCGCGCCGTCGCACCGCCATGTCCTGACGGGCCATGCCGAGGGCATCCCTGCCTTGACCAGTGGCATGATACTGCTCCTCAAGTCCTTTGAGCGTGGCGTTGGCATCCTGTACGTTCTTGATGGCGTTCTGATAGTCCGTTTGGTTGTATTTCTCACGCTCCAACGCCGTCCCCGCCGTTCGCGCCGTATCTTCACTCCGAATCCGCGCCTGGTCGAGCGGTGAAATCGTCTCCCTCGTAGACTTATATCCTTGCGGCCCAAATTCACGGGTGCGTTTTGTCGCGGAGAGACCCGCCATCGGCGAGACACCGGCAGTGGACGCACTCGCCTGTCCACCTTCTGGCCCGCGTCCTGTCGTCGGGACGCCAAGGGCATTCTGGGTCTGCTGATTCCGCTCCGTCTCTTGGGCGAGCCGATCGGCTTCTTCAAGCCGCTGATCCATCGCAAACTGTGCATCATACCGGGCCTTATCTTTCGCTGCCTCAGCCACTCCAGTCATTTCCGCCGCTCGTCGCAGCTTGAACAGCTCTGCGTACGGCGCTTCGAGGGCGGCAAAATCAGCGGGGTTCACATTTTGAGACGCCTCTTTCAATATCTGTGGCCGTTCCGCCCCAGCCACGCCTTCATAGCCTGCAAAGTAGTTCTGCGAACCGAGTTGGCCCGCTGCTCGCTTCAAGGCCAAGCGTTCCCGCCAGCTCAAGCCTTCCTGTTCCGCTTGCGCCAAGCCTTGTTCCGCCTGCTGGCCCTGCCGGATCGAATCCCAGGGGTTAAAATCGTTTCTCATAGATCGCTCCTACCGACTGTAGTACGGCATCGGCAACGGGTCTGGTGTTTTTGGACTGAAGATATTAGAGCCGCCCTGCGTCGGCATCGGCATCCGTCGCGCTAGGGCATTGCCTGCCATGCCGCCAAATCCACCAGCCACATTGGCCCAGGTACGGTCTGCTCCACCCCAATCATTGTTCGCCGTGATGTTGCCGACATTCGCGGCCCCTTGATTCGCCAACTGCCCGCCACTCACCGCCGCATTCTGGCCCATCAAGGCGTTCGATTGCCGGAAGTTCCCTTCGCCCAAATAGCGGTTAAAGGCGTTGTTGTATTCCTGTGAGGATGCGTCCTGCCCGTACTGGGTCAGTCCACGTAGCGTATCGCCACTTTGGAGCATCCCAGACGTGGCCGCATTGTTGGCAATCCCAATGTTGCCCTGATCGCGCCGGAACTGATAGCCAGGGTCCAGATAGGACGAGGGTGACTTGGATGGATCGTTCAACCAGCCCGTAAAGGCGTTCAGTTGCTCACCGCCAAATTGACGATAGGGAGCCAGGTCTGTTCGTGTCTGGGCGTCTACCTGCTTCTGGTACTCCAGCGACCGACGCGCCATATCGTTGTTTTTCTTGGCGGCGCTACTGCCCATCACTCCACCAAGCACAGCCCCACCAACGGTTACTCCTGCCGCTATCCAAGACATGGGTGCGTCTCCTGTGCCTGCATCAGATGGAACTGCTCATACTCGTCGTAGGTCTTAGCAATGACAAATTCCTCAATCACCGCGAGGTTCGTTTCGGTTGTCACATGCACCGTCGTCCAGCGTACGTCCGAGACCGCGTACACGACACGTTTCGTCCCAGGTTCAGACACCCAGGTACGCGGGGCTGAAAATTCTTCAGGCCCCTGTTCCGTATAGACCAGCACATGCCCCTGCGAGAGAATGTTCAGATGCGCGTGCTTGTGAATCTTGCCCACCACCAGCATCCCTTGCGGGATGAAGATTTCTCGACCATAGGCCCCAGGCGCAAAATGATGTGTGAGCGGGCAGTTCGGTTCTGCGAGCCGACTGCCATCCTGTGACGCCTCTCGAATGCGTGATTCAAGCGAGAGGATCTCTCCTCGTACATCACGAGCGCGTGGCTGTTCTGCCACCGCACTCTGCGTCTCAGTAGCGTGGCTCATCGCGTGACTCCATCTGTCGCAACTGTTCCAACTGCCGCTGTTCATCAAGATTCGGAGACGGGGTTTTCGGCCCGTAACGCCGCAAGAGTTTGTTCATCGTGCCTTTCGGGTCCATGCGTTCCGCAAGATTCCTGAGATTCATCGACTCGTGAAACGCGCCAACTTTGCCCATGACACGCTCACCAAATGTGTTGACGGATTTTTCTTGGTCTGTGCGTTCCATGTGCTAGACCGATGCTCCGGTCGAATCCACCCATGTCGTGTACGTATCGGCCCAAATAGGCTTCCCCAGCGTGGTATCGAAATGCTGAAATCCAATGAACGGGGCAGGATTGGGCCGTTGTGCCGTGGTCCCCGTCCGTTGGGTGTCATTGAACAACCGTGCCAAATCCGTGAAGAAGTCTGTCCATTCCGCTGGTCTCCCGTCAGAATCGGTAAAGGCCCTGCGAAGCGGAGGCGCGGAGAGGTAATTCATTAGCTGACTCCTGCGGTCAATACCAGGTACGCGCCTGAGACTCGGCGTGGAATCGGGTCGGTGATGCGAAAGCGAATCGCAATGTCACGCGCCGAGCCAATCCGCCGACGAATCGCTCGCCGTCGATACTCGCCGATCTTGCCTAACGGTACCCATTGCTCTGATCCCCACACATGCCCGCCATCCTTGGAAATCTGAATCATGCCTTGCGGGTTACTGCCTTGCCCTACTGACAGGCCGAGGCCAGTCTCCATATCCATCTGGACGCTATCCACCGCCAAGCGATCCCCCTGTTTGAGCAAGTGGATACTCGTCACTTCAAAGATGAGCGGGTCCGTGCCTTCCGACTGAAACGTGTCGCTCATCTCCCAAATCGTGCCCGCAAACGCATCGGTAATAAACACCCGATCTAGCGTAGTCGCAGCAAACAGCCCGCGATAGTACGGCTGATTATAGCTTTGCCGTTCCGACCAGAGCATGGTCTCGACATCGAGCATCCAGGTAATCGAGTCCTCTACGGAGGTCGCGGGGAATGTCAGTTGAAAGATGCCGTGCCCCGCAATCATATAGCCCGTGCCAATGGAGACCGAATGGTTCAAGCGCCGCACGATATCGGCATCCACCGCTGGCGTACTCACTTTTTCCGCCGTGTAGTTCACGATTTCATAGATCCCGGCCTGTCCACTCACGCGACCGAGAAAGAACAGCCGTTGCCCGACACGGCCATAGGCGAGTTCTCCGCCCAGCCCCACTTCGGTATTCGCGCCGGTAATCGGTTGAAAGCCGAGCAAGCCAGGAATCTGCGTCGAAATGCCCGTCCACCATTCGATGGAGGTTTTGCCGAGAATCACCAGATTGTTGTACCACCGCACAATGGAGGCAATACCGTCCGGTGTCGCTTCTGGCGTAAAGAAGTTGAGACCATCCCATCCCAGCCCGTTGAACTGATCGCTTCCATAGACGCGGCCTGTGTCTGCGCCGGTCGTGGTGTAGACCCAGAATCGCCCTTGGAGAAACGTGCCGCCACGGGCATTGGTGGGAAAGTCGGGATCGGTAATCTGCGTGAACACGCTGGTTGACGTGTTGTAGATAAACGCCGTCACGCCGTCATTGAAGAACAGTTGCGTGCCGTTATCCGAGATCCAGACCGGGCCTTCGAGCGTGGTGAACACGCCCAGCACTTCCGGTGGATTATTCGCCATCAGCTTCACGATCTGATCGTCGAGCACGGCGTAAAATGTCAACTCGCCTTCACGGATAAAGAAGGCACGGGCGGGGCGATTGCCTGGTTCCAGATAGGACGAGAGCCCAGCCATACCGATGATCGCCGCTTGCTGTCGTCCATTCTCCGTCATTTCTACTATGGCATTGACGCGCCTCACCGTCGAGAGGAATGGCGAGCGTTGCTGGGCACCGAGACCAAAGATGGGAATGGACGTGCGGGTACCAGAGGCGACTTGTGGTGTAGCAGTGTCAGTGGGCATTAGGCTTTCGTCGTGTCACTATAGACGTTATAGGCCCCTTGACTGATGCGCGAAAGCGCCGAGAGGCCCGTCTGAGCCACCGGCAACGGCTTGACGTTGTTGCGCTTGAGCGACGATTCAATATCCAACAGATTGCTCACCATATCGACCGTGAACGGCATCCCATACTGCGGAGCCAATCGCATCGCCAGCTTGTACTGGAGCCACATGCGATAGCCTGGCGGAAGCGACACCACATCGTCCAGCGTCGCAAATGCTGCCACCTGATTCATCACGGTGAGATGCACCGTCGTCAGCGCATCTTGCGGCACGGGATAGACATAGAGAACCGACTTGGGGAATTGCGCTTCGTAGTAGACCAGCGCCTCCCATCCGGCAATACTGACCGTCTTTTGCGTGACCTGATTATAGTCCTGCTTCGTCGCCAGGAACAGCGGCAGATCCACGTTCCCTCGCCGTGAAAAACCTGCGAGAATCTCGACGGGACGGGTGGCAATCACGTTGGGCGTACTCGATGCGGGGCCGATGGTGTACGACGTTTGCCCTCCCACCAACGGCACAAGCAGGTCCGTCTGATAGTTGCCCAAGAGCTTGTCGTTATTGGCCTGCTCCACCACGCCATTCAAATCGTCGAGCGCATCGGTGGCCTCCACGTCCGTCATGGACTCGCCTGAGCCCAAGACGTGAATGGTGCGAAAGGCTTTTCCGAGAAGATCCCGTACTGTCAACGCTTCCTCTTCTTCTCCGGCTCTGGTTCGGTCTCCGGCTCTGGTTCGGTCATGGCCGGCTGCGCATGGAATTGCTCGGCGGTCAGCCAGCCCATCTCGGCCATTGCGACTTCCTCTTCTTCAGATGTGACCTCCATCGTCAGCCCATTCTTTTGATAGAGGCATTTGGGATATTCTTGATAGACGTACATTACAGATCCTTTCGTCTGGCGCGATCCACCATCTCCATAAATTCACGCGCTGGTTTCCATCCCCGCCCGCGATACGCCTCATATTCCTCTTTGGAATGCACGCCGAGGCTTTGATGTGAGGCGGTCTCATCGGCGCGACCGCGCATCAGAATGGCAAAGATTTTCTTGGTTGAAAAGGTATGATTCATCCCGTGACGGCTCCTGGATGAGCGGGGAGGAGCGCACGCGCCCCTCCCACAGAAACTCAGTTTACGCCGACGCAATACGAGAGGCCAATTCAGGCCGAATCGTCTTGGTCCCGTAGAGCACGTCAACCCGCGTGACGATCAAATCGGTCAACACGGTGTAGTCCCGGATGATGCGGAGAGAAATCCCGTCCATCACTTCACGGGCTCCGAAGTCGAGGCCCTTTGGCATGTACAAGTCAGCGAACGCGATGGCGAACGCCTGCTTGTAGTACGCCAAGGTCATCCCGTACAGGAGTGACGCGGTGCCATCGAACACGACGGCTCCACCGTTGGTCGGAGACGCCGTGACGTTCTGTGTGGCTCCGGTAATCACAATGGACGGGCTGATCGACACGGCAAGGGTTGCGCCTGCCGAAGTCGCATCTGCTGTGACGACAAACTTCTGCAACCGACCCGTATCCACCTTGGTTTCAGGATGCACTTCATTACAACCGACGCAGGTAAAGACCTGCCCTTTCTTGAAGGTATCGGCTCCCGCCAAGCCCCCCAAGGTCAAGGACGCGCCGGTTTGTCCTGCACCGGACACGGTGACTGCCGCCACCTTATTCCCGTTCGTCATCCGCGAGGTCAAGGTGTTGTTGTACCAGTCGAACCCGGACGTGCGGCCCATGATCCCCTCACGGTACTGCTTGGAGATCGCTTGGCTGTCCTGGAACAAGCCTTTGAGGGCATCCACGATCACCGCTGCATCGCCAGGAGGGAGTTGTACGCACCGATTGGTGCGCGGGGCCAAGGATTGGTCGAGTCTGGCGGCCGCTTGCAGGTAAGTCAGCAAGGCCGTGGGGATGGTTCCCGCCGTGCCCACTTGCTGGTACACATCGAGCGCCATCTGGAAGGCGTCATTCTCCACGCCTGCGGCAATGACCGCCATGGCCGGATCAATGACCCGCTCGCTGAAATCGTCCATCGACAACGTGAGTTCGGACGTGAGAAAGTTCATCGCTACGTTGCGCTGCGTGCCGACGGTCAAGCCAACCGACGTTTGCACGGTATCGGATGCCGTCACGGTCGCGCCGACTGCCGACACGAATTTGCTGGGGAGACGAATCTGCAAGGTCGCGCCAATTTTGGCCCCGTCCTTGGCAAAACTGTCATCGTATTGGCGTTCAATCGTGCCGACGAACGCCAGCTTCTGATGCAAGATCATCAGCGCCTTGCGTGTAACCATCGTAGGGGTAATCAGCGTGTTAGCCAAGTGTTGACTCCTTTCTAAAGAGTATGTACCATGCGTCCAGACAGAGGAGGACAATCATGGATACAGATATTGACGAATTGACGTGGGGGAAATTGCCAGATTTGTTTCGACGCGACGTGGACCGAACGGGGGTGTGTTGGCTCTGGATTGGACCAACATTCCTTCCGAAAGAATCGATTAAGCCACGTGCGAACTATGGCAATCAGTCGATTTACATGTTCGTCTATCGACTGATGTGCGAGCGTCCCGCGAAGGGACGAGAGATTCATCATCAATGCCATCAACCGTTGTGTGTCCGTCCATCGCATCTTGAGGTTTTGACCACAGTTGAGCATCTGGCGCGACACCATGCCGGACCATTGCGCGAGTTCTGTAAGAATGGGCATTCTGTCAAACAATTCGGCGATCACGTCTTTCCGAGTGGACTGAAGGCGTGCGCGGAATGCTTCAGGCTGAGGGGGAAGCGAGCATTGGCGAAACTGAACGCCTTGCCTCCTGACGAGAAGCGGATACGCAATCAACGGTCGAATGAATTTAAGAAACAGCGAAGTCTGCGAGATCCTGAATATGCACAACGCCAGCAAGCCTACCGTCGCGTGTATAATCAACGCTACTGGAAGGACAACCGCGACGAGTTGACTCGAAGAAATCGAGAGGCGTATGCAATGAAGAAATCCGCGCATAATGCTTCCGGGCAATCATGATGTTGAGACACCTGCCTGCGTTCGCGGGGTGGCAGTCTAACCCGGAAGCCATCCAAGTCGTGGGATGGGGCACGAGGAGCGCACAATCGGACGCCTCGTTAGGCGATAATTTTCGCAGCTTTCAACTGCACGAGCAGTGCATTCAACTGCGTCTTGATTTCGGTAATCGTAGTAATGGCCGTATCGCGGTTGCCAGACGTATCCCAGCCTCCCGCAGCGGCCCCCGTGCCACCCGCAGGAATCGACCCTGCGACTGCCGCCACCGTCGGACGTGTTTGGAGCATGGCCTCTAAAATCACTTCTTCGGCAGCACCTTCAGCAATGCGTTCAACCAGCATAATATGTCCTCCCTAGATAAAGAGCTACTACACGCTTTTCGTATCCCTGTCAAGTCGCCGTATTATGAACAGGTCGTACTCGTTTGTCCGTTCGGCCACGTACAGACCTGACACGACCGTTGCCCGCCCTGTCCGTCAGGGATCAAGATGATCTGACAGGACGCTTCAGCCAGCATCGGCGCGGCGAGCAACGCACCGAGTAGTGCGAGTCCAGCGATAATTCTGGCTCCATAAAATCGCGCATTGGGATTGATCCGGCGCAGGCGATCCGTTTCCTTCCGCAACCATTCATCCACCGTATCCTTGTCATTGGGAGCTGTCGAGAGTTCTGGTGACGACCCTCGCGGGACCGGCACGAGTGTCGGACGCACAGGACCGCCTGGTGCCGCCATGATATTCTGTGGCTGTCCCGGTTCTATGGCTGGCGCGATCCCTCCCCCTTCCTTGATTTCCTGGTCAAGCTGTGCCGCGAGTCGCCCAATGGCAATCGTCGCGGCGCGTGGATTCAATTGGGCAATTCGCTTGGCTTCGTCCTTATGCGCCGCCAGATAGAGCATCGTGTAGGGACCAAGCTGGTCCAGCTCCATCACGGCATCGGCCATCGCTTCGGTAATGGGCAAGGCGGGATCAGTAATCGTATCCCAAAATCCTTCGCCATACTGCTGAGCCAATGGGGCCGCATGTTCATTGAATGAGGCCATGCGTTCCTGCTTATGCGTTTCATAAGAGGCGCGGGATTGACGTGTTTCCTCTGACGCCGCCTTACGGGCCATCGTTTGTTCCACCAGCGCCGCAACATATTCGCCATAGGTGCCAAACTCTTCAGGATTGAGCGTCCCATCGGTGGACGGTGCAGAAAGGGGCGTGCCAGGCTTCGCCTGTTGTGGAGTGGCTCGTTGGAGTGACGCGAGTTGTTCACGCAACGATTCGACTTCTCGCTTACTCGCATCACGTTGCCCGACCAGATCCGAGATCCGCTCTTGAAATCGTCCCGTTTTGGTTGGTGGTTTAATGCTGGCAGGAAGCATGACCGTCGCTTTGTTGTCCGTCTTCTCGTCTGTCGTGTCATTCTCTGGTGCAGAGCCTTTGACAGGTTCAGGCTCCAGTCCTTGCGGTTCATTGGCTGGCGGTTGATAGGACGTGGTCTCGGTACTCGTTGTGGTCTCTAGTGTCGCGGTCTCCATAATGCTCCTTCTCGGAAAGAGTTTCCGGTTTTGGTTATATGGTTAAAGTTCGCCCCGCATCAGCAGGGCCATGATAAGATCCTCTTCGTGACGGTTGCGGATAACCCGTCTCTGACGCGCCGGTTCAATGGACTGATCCACAGAGAGTACCCTATCGGCACGGTCTTGTGTGGGAATGACTGGCGCAATATACTCCTGGTACGCAGGCTCAGTCGAGAGTGGTGCGACAATCCCACGATAGAATCCACGAGGTTTGGATTTCTTAATCTGAACCCACGAGGGTGTAAATTCGGTTGCGGGCGCCGTGCCAAACTCCAGCAATTCTTGTGCTGGCGTCTCCACGGGGAAATGCGGAGGAGGCAACGGCCATGCTTTACGTCTACGATCATCAGGTCGGCGACGACCATGCCAGACATCTGGCACGTCTGTTGGAGTATTAGTGACGCCAAACGTCCGAACCACCTTCCCGAGTGTGGTGCGGGTCTGTGGTAGCTCACGCCTTCGGGTAATCTGCTTGACCATCCGCACTGGCCGGACTGGTGGCCTTGCGGTTGGCCGACCGAACCGTTTGACGAGCGTAACGTGCCCACGGTT
>ERZ1292625.894-Hain-H41-01um-R1-894-length-39967-cov-5_pt3 | contig 14881 bp, 24 predicted proteins | sample MGYA00564400_ERZ1292625 | MGnify/ENA primary metagenome ERZ1292625 (study PRJEB36523, sample SAMEA6512639) | groundwater metagenome | collected 2019-01-08 | study: AquaDiva: Metagenomics assemblies of 32 groundwater samples | reverse complement strand
AGCTCACGCGAGGTGTCGCCGATGACGGCCGGCGCGGTGACCTCGGAGTCGAGCGCGGCGAGGACCTCGGCGGTCACTTCGCGCAGGACGGCAAGCTCGGTGTGCGCGGCACAGGTGCAGGTCGTGGTGGTCTTCATGGTGGATAGCCTCCGCGCCACTGAATGTATCCGACTACCAGACGTTACGCAACAAGCATGTTGACACCGCCATGGTACTGGGCATCATGCGCCCATGACCAAGTACACGCCTCGCAACGACCACGTCCTCATCCAGCCCGACGGCGGCGAGACCCGCCGCGGCAAGATCCTCATCCCCGCCAGCGCAGTGACCGTCCCCTCCAAAGGAACGGTCGCCGCCGTCGGCCCTGGCTACGTCCTCGCGGACGGCACCCGGGCGGCGCTCGACCTCCAGGTCAACGACCGCGTCGACTTCGTCATGCACGGCGGCACCCAGCAGCGCGACATCGACGGCGAAGTCTACTACCTGATGAAGGAAGCCGACATCATCGCCATCATCGCCGATGAGCCCCAGCCCGAGGTGGCGATGCCCGGCGACGACGACGACGACGTCGAAGACGGCGTCGGCACCTCCACGTCCATCGAGGGGGCGAGCCGCCTCATCGTGGCGGGGGACCGCAGGTGAGCGGCCGGCCAAAAGGTGCCGCGCCGCTCAGCTTCGACGAGCTGCGGAAGGTCAACGTCGCCCGCTGCGAGGGCGTGTTCCATCCGGTGGCCGCGTGGTCGCTCACCGACTGGATGACGGCCGTCGCCGGCGAGGTCGGCGAAGCGGCGAACGAGGTCAAGAAGCACCGCCGCGGCGACGACCTGCTCGTCAGGGGCGCCAGCGGCCCCGCCGAGGACGACTTCGTCGACCCCAGCCGCCGGGAGCGCATCGCCAAGGAGCTGGCCGACGTCGTCTGCTACCTCGACCTGTTCGCCGCCCGGCTGGGCGTCGACCTCGGCGAGGCCGTCCGCGCCAAGTTCGACGAGGTCTCGATCCGCAAGCACTGCCTCCTCGAGTACAACCTGGGCTCCCAGGCGGCCGTCGACGCCCAGCACGCGCTCTGCCGACCAGCGGCCAGCGCTGATGACGGGACCGCCAGCCGCGCGCGAGACTTCCGTACACCGGCCTCCGCCGAGGTGGTTGCCGCTGGTATCGAATGGCAGAAGGCGAATATGGAGCCGGCCTGTAACTGCTTCGAGCCCGCCTCGTCGGCAGACGCCGACTGTCCCGAACATGGCGGGAAGCAGGAAGGGGAGCCCACGCCGGCGTCCCAGCAGGATGGGGCTGCCGCGCCTGCTCCGCTGGTCGACACGCTTCTTCGGTAGATCCTGGCCTTCTGGCCAGCAGCCATTGTAGGCTTCTGGCATGCTCACGCCCATCACGAAGGAAGAAGAGATCCAGAACGCCGCTCAGGCGCTGTATCCTGCACATCCGCACATGCGCGCCCCCGCCGTTCAGCTCCTGCGCGAGCTGGTCAAAGTTACCGCGGAGCGTGATGCCGCGCGGGCCGGCGCCAGCGGCATCCGTGCAAAGTTCAGCGTCGTGGCCATCCTGCCGGTCAAGGGCACGACCAGCTCGCGGGTCGAGCTGGCGCCCGTCTACGCCGACACACCCGAGAACAAGGCCTTCTGGAACGCGACACCGGCCGGGCTGATCCAGCTGGAGATCGTCAAGCAGGACACCGCGAACCGCTTCGTCGTCGGCGGTGAGTACTACGTCGACTTCATCCCGGCCGCCCGCTGAGAGAAGAATCGACCGGCGTGGTTCCGGGTTGCCTCTGCTCGCCCGATTAAGAAGGCATGAGCAAGCGCGATGACGACCGTGAAGACCTGGTGATGGACTTCGTGATGGAGGGCCCCAGCGAGGCGCTCCTCGCGGAGTACACCGCCCGCTTTCCTGGGCATGCTGCCCACCTGACGGCGTTCTTCGCTGCCTGGCAGGCAGACGGCGACCCCTTCCACCACCTGCCGGCAGCCGACCTGAACCCCCGCGGCATCACCTGTCAGCCCTCCCGCCCTCGCCGGCAGCCCGGCGCCGAGTAACGAGGTTGTCTCAGCGCGCTCGAGCGCGCTCGAAGCCGCACCAGCGACACCGCACACCGATGACGCCCAGGCCATCGCGGAGGCGAACGAGGGCGCCTTTTCGTGCGCAGGCAGGGCACTTCCGGACTTCTGCGCGGCGCTTCGCTGCGGCGCGGATGCGCGACTTCTGTTCGTTCTTCACGCCCTTAGTACCGAGCGTCTCAGCGCCGGCGAGCCCGGAGGCGCGCGGCAGCCCGTTGGCTGACCGACGGTCCAGAACACTGCGCACGGAGGTGCTGTGCGGGGGGCCAGGTGGCAGGGGGCCAGGGCGGGAAGAGCCGGGGCGGCTCGTCGATGAAGTCGTCGTAGAAGGTGACGATCGCGGAGTCGTTCATGTCCATGTCAGCCTCCACCTGGACGACGCCGCCACAGGCCACGGCGGCAATGAGGGCCATTCCGCCGCGCATGCCGTAAGCGGTCACGGCGTTCGGCGGTGGAGGTCGAGGAAGAGGTCGACCGGCTCGAGGGCCAGGATGCGCTGGGCGAGCGCACGGACCGTCTGGGCGCGCTGGGCCGGGCTCTCGCGCTCGGTGTCCCAGGGGAGGTCGATGGTCGTCACGCCGAGGCCCCGGAGCGTCCCCACCATGTGGCCGATCTCGTGGTCGAGCGCCTGGAGGTAGCCGAGGTCGATGACCTTCTCCGGCGCGCGGCCGGTCCGCTGCTCGAGCCGGGTGGCGAGGCGCTGCTGAGCGGCCACCGGGTCCACCAGGACCCGGATGCAGACGTTCGGCAGCAACACCGAGGCGGTCATCGCCTGGTAGAGCGTCCGGTACGTCGTGAACTCGTCAGGAGACATGTCGCCAGCCTTCACCAACATCCGAGCGAAGCACGTGTCCTGAAAGTACGATGAATCCAAGACGGCGACGCCGCCCGTGTTCATGGCGTGCCACTGGGCCTGCTGATGTTGCCGGAAGCGCAGTGCAAGCAAGTGGACTTGCATCGTGAACGGCCATCGCAACTTGTCGCCGTAGAAGAGCCCAAGGTACGGATTCGCGTTGTCGCGCTCATCGGGCTCCGCCAGGAAGAGCGCATCCTTGATCGCCTCAGCTAGTTCTGCCGCGAGCGTGCTTTTGCCGCTCGCGATCAGGCCTGCGATGACGACGACCTTTCCGCGCTTGGATGGAGTAGTCATTCACGCCTCATTTCATGCGCCAGCTTGGCGTTTAGCGCCCGGAGCGTACCGAGCCGCCGACGGTATGTAGTATAGTTGAACCGTGTTGCAGAAAGCGCACGGCCTGTCACACGGCCATCACGCTCAGCGATCTTCCGAACTTCTTCCTCGAGAGCGCCGCGTGAGACCTTCTCCCACGTGTTCTTGACGAACCGCTCAGGTCCAGTGAGAGCCTCGCCCCGCACAATACAGGCTAAAAGGTGCGGTCGAAAGCGCGTTGACGGCACCGCCTCGATCTCGAAGAGGGGCAGCTCCGGGTCGCCCCGCGCGACCGGGGTCCACTCCGTGACCTCACCGATCACGACGCCGTCAACGCTGAGAAGCGTCGCGCGGGTCACGGCATCCAGCTGTGGGCCATCTTCGCGGTGACCTCCAGCTCCTCCTCGGGGCGCTTCAGCATCCCGAGCCGGTCGCAGCTGACGATGACTGCGTGGAAGCCGTCGGGACTCTCATTGGGCACGTTTGGGGCGCCGGTGCGCACGACTTCGAAGAGCAGGTCGGCTGCCTCGAGCGGGCGGCAGACGCGTTTGTCGGCCTGGGGGGCGTTGTTCGATGCCCAGCCCTCGGTGCTGGTCGCCGACTTCGCCTGGGCGGCGCGGGCGGCGTCGACGACAGCCTCGCGGCTGGCGCAGGGCTTGGGCGCGTCGCGGTCGGCGCGCGGACAGATGAGGTCGACCCGGAGGCCGCAGCGATCACATTCGTGGGTGAAGAGGGGCATCAGCTGGACCTCGAGGAGCAGCGCACCGACCCATTGGCCGGCGCGATGGTGGTGGTGACGCCGCAGAGCGGCACCAGGTCGATGGAGTCGGTTTCGCGGTTATGGTCGGAGGACTTGAGCGTGTACTCCCGAACGTAGTCCCCGTGAATGAAGTAGCGGTCGCCGGGCGCCAGGTCCAGCGCGGGAATGAACGGAAAGGCCGCGCGGCGCGCATCCTCGCGGTCGTGCTCACGCTGGAGGGCAGCGGCGGCCTTCTGCGTGCGGACGAACTTCTTTCGCACGGCGCCCTCGAGCGCAGCCCGCTCGGCGGCGTCCAGCTCGCGCTCGAGGTACGCCTCCCGGTTGAAGAGCGCGATCTCTACGAGAAGCCCGGCCGTGACCTGGTCGACCTCGACGCAGATGATTCCGGTGGTGATGCGCCGCCGGCGAAGGTCGGCGATGGTCGCCAGCGCGGTCAGTGTATCTGTGCCGCCCGGCATCGCGTAAAGGTCGAGCCCGACCGCCGCGGATCCACCCGTCGTCACGGTCGGTGTCATGGGCTGGCCGCGCGCATCGAGCAGCCGGCCGTCTGGAACGATGAGGCCTGCACCGCTCACTTGCCGCTCCGCTTCTTGGCGGGTGCGGACGGCGGGGCAGGGGGCGGCGCGGACGGCGCCACGAAGGCGTCGAGGGAGGCGAGGGAGGCGTTGAGGGCGGAGAGCTTGGCCATGGCGTCCTCGCGGACCTGAGCCTCCTGGGCGACGAGCTGCGCCCGCAGGGAGGCTGCTCTGGGCGCGATGGAGGTCTTGGCAGCCTCGATGGCCGCCGCAAAGATCCCAGGGAGCGCCTTTCGGTAGGCTTCGTAGAAGAAGCCCGCCGCGGGGCCGTTCACGCTGCTCGGCGGCGCGGGGCGGGGCTGCTGGAACTGCAGCAACCGCATGATGGGCGCGGTGGCAGCACCGACGACGAGGTCGGGAAGCGGATGAAAGTGCGGGTCGGTCTGCTCGCGCAGCTCGAGTGCCTGCAGCTCGGCGATGTACGTACCGAGGGCGGCTTCGTACTTCTTGAGGTCTTCGATGGGGGTGGTCACGGCTTCTGCTCCAGCTTGGCCTCGAGCGTGGCGGCGCGGTTGCGCCAGAACACCAGCTCGGTGTGAAGGGTGTTGATGACGCCGATCAGCGCCTGGACGGTGGGGTCGGTGGCCGGAGCTTTGCCGGCGCCGAGCAGCCCGGCGAGCAGGCCGCCAAGGTCGAGCTGCGGAGCCTCGACCTCACGAAGAGCCGGTGCGGGTGCAGGACGTTGTACAGGGAGAGGAGGTGCCATGTTCATCGGTTCTAATCCTCGGCGGCGTCGTGGTCCAGCTCGATCTGTCGCGTCGGCACGCGCATACCGTCGCGGAGCCAGCTCGTGTACTCGCGAAGCGCGAGCCAGCCGTGGCCGCTGGCGTCGTAGACATGCTCGTGCATCAGGCGTGCGCGGATACGCGTCTCGACCATCTCGCGCAGGCCGCCGATGACCTTGCACAGGCCCTGTGCGACCTCATCCTTCGAGGCCTTGAACTGCCCGCAGGCGGCCTTCTTCAGGTCGATGGGCGCAAAGGTGTAGATGGGGATGTTATAGCGCCGGGCGGCGCACTGCACCGCGCTGTAGATGCCGTAGGTCTTCGCCGCTGCGCCCCGGCCGCGCACGACCCGGAAGGCATCGACGGCCTTCGCCAGCGTTGAGATGCGCCCAAGGAGGACCTTTGCGCGCTCTTGACTGACTTCAGACGCGACGAGCGTACCGAAGAGGAGCTGGTACAGCCGCTCGGCGGCGTCCTTCCCGGTGAGCTTTGGCAGCTCGCCCTTCCCGATGCCGAGGTCCTCCATCAGCTTGGCGGCCGTGTCGCGGAGCTTCTCGTACTCCTTCGACTCGAAGATGGTGTACGTCTCGACGCCGATGACGGCCGGCTTGATCTTCTCGATGATCAAGCAGATGGCGTCGTACTGCTCGATGAGCCGCCGGTTGTCGTCCATCGAGACGCGCATCCGCTCAAAGCGCTTCGCCTTCTCGGGCGCCGTCTTGATGAGCTGGACGCCGGTTGACGTGAGTGACCCGCCATCGAGTAGCGCCACGCCGCCCGCGCCTGTCTTCGCCCAGCCCGGGTCGAAGCCCAGCCCCATCAGGTAGCTCATCGAAGCACCCGGTCGGCCGGCACGTGAACGCGGCTGTATTCGTGGCCGCCATCCCACTCGGTGTACCACTGCCGCGCCTGCGGGTGTCGGAGGCGGTCACGGAGCTGGCCGGAGGTCTCGCAGTAGTAACCTTCGAGGCAGTATGAAGTCTGAGGCGTGGCGTCGATCCGCCAGTGCCAGACGCCGGGGAGGACCTCTCGGGGTGTGATACGCACTCCTGAGGTCGGGAGGTCGCCGAGAGTAACGTGCGCGTCCAGGTAGCCGAGCTGGGCGTAGGTTCGGACTTGCAGGCTGCCCCACAGACTTGTTGGATCGAGCACGGCGTCCGTGTACCATGCGGGCATGACCGACTACAAGCAGCAGGGGCTATTCGACCGGTTCAAGGTCGAACGTGCAGACCACAAACCGCTCGACGAAGCGGAGCGGCTCTTCGTGCTGCGCTACGATAAGGACGACCCATGGGGCGCCGCCTGCCGCGCGTCACTCCTCGAGTTCGCCGACCGCATCGAAGCCGTCGGCTACCAGCCGCTCGCCGCCGACCTTCGCGCCCAGGTGCACATGGCCGTGATGCGCATCGACGAAGCACGCGCCGCCGTACCGCCCACAGCCCCGGCTGTTTTGCCGCTGTAGCCGCTAGACACGCCTTATCATCTGTGCCAGGTTAGTCGCTCCAGGGCCCGACCTGGTTTCGACGGGGATCTCTGAAAACTGAGTGCGTGTCCGGCAACCATGCTCGCCGGTTAAAACGGCATGGAAAAAACAACTGCGAAGAATGATGGCAACGTGATCCCGCTCTTCGGCCGCAAGGCCGCCGAGCCGCTCCGTCTCGCGGCGTAAGTCGAGACAACGTGGCCCCGCGCAAGGGGATACTGAGGGACGCCCGATGCCCGAAGGATGTTCGGGGCTGGGGCCTCGAAGCGCTGCTGGAGCGCGACCCGAGAGGCCTGACACCGAGAAGCTCCTGCTACGCACGTAGTACTCAGTCTAAGGGTTTTCCGGACGAGGGTTCGATTCCCTCCGGGTCCAGCATGTGACCGCTACGCTGCAGTAGCTTGGCGGCCACCGAGAGCTTGGGGAGAGCGGATCCGGCCGCTCTCCCCGGCTCTCTCCTCAGGGCGTCGTCGCGTCTGCGAGCCACAGCGCCGCTGACGCCTTGGCCTTTGCCAGCTCTGCCTCGAGCTGCACGACCCGCATTCGCAGTCGCTCCACCTCCATCTCCTTCCCTGGCTCGGGTAGCTCCGCCAGTATCCACTGCGCCCCATGCACTTCCTGCAGACTGAAGATCACGCCCTCCGTCATGAACATCACGCCGGGCGCCCCACGAAACCCCACAGCCCGCACGAGCCCTGTCGACGGCGGCCTGCCCTCCATGGCGGCGTGGAGCCAGTACCAGCCGGGCATCGTGGGCGCCTTGGTTGACCAGCTGGATGCTGGCGGGAGCGCGTTCTCGGCGGGGACGGGCCTGGAGCCGTCGGCGAGCGCGGGCCGCACGAAGCGGAAGGCCGCGTCGCCGTAGAGCGCCGGGCGGAAGGTCAGCTGGGCACCGCTGGCGACCTCGCCTGAGGTGAAGATGGCTTCACCGAGGCGTGTACGACAGCACTCAACGGTGCGCTCGAGGCCATTGAGGCCGACGAAGACGTCACCAGGGACCGGCCACCAGCGGGCGCCGAAGGGCAGCGTCCCGGCGCCGTGGCAACGGCACCGCTGCTTCGCGTCATCCGGCACCCCGGCCAGCCAGCCCCGCCCTGAGCAGGCGGGGCAGACCGCAGGGGCCCACTGCTCCGGCGCCGCTTCGACAGCGGCGAGCAGCTCTGCAACTCCAAAGGGCTTGTTGAGCACCGTGGCGAACCGGCGTTCGTGCTGGGTGACCTCTTCCGGGTTCGAGGTAGCGATGACGCAGGGCAGACGGTGCTGCTGGGCGTACCGAAGGAGCCGCGTGCAGATCTCATCGCTCACGCGGCGGCTCGTCACCAGGATGTCGACCATGGCGTTCCCCTGGAGGTAGGCCAGCGCGCCGTCGACGGTCGACGCACAGAACACGATTGCACCTGTCTGGCTGAGCATGCGGGGGATGGCGCGGTGCATCAGGGGGTCGTGGTCGACGAAGAGGATGAGGCGCTCGCGAAGACGGTCAGTAGCACCTCGGTCGTGCGCGCTTGCACTCCAGGGGTCTTCGATTCCCGCGGGCCGGCCACGTTCAGAATCCGCGGTTTCGTTTCGTTCAGCCATGTTGTGATCTTCTCCGCACAGGTGCGGTCCTTGAGGTTGACGACTTTGTGCACGACGCCGAGGCGCAGGCACTCGTTGAGGGTGAAGCGTGTCCCGCCCGTGGCCTTCATCGGGCCCCAGGACAGGATGAGCGTTGCGCCCGCTTCTTGGATGTTGCGGCGGGTCCGGGTCGCGAAACCCAGGTCGTCAGTCTCCCACATCGGATAGTGGTCTGGGACGCGCCCAGACTCGCTCTTGCGGTACTTCGGCACGTAGCCGCCGATCTTGATGTGGGCGCGTGCCGCCGCGTCGAGCGCGCCGCGGTCGACCCCGGTCTGGCCGCCGCTGATCACGCCTTCGGGAATGTGCATGCAGGCAGGATGGAGCAACACGCGTGCCAGGTCGAGCAGCTCGTCAGCGCCAAACGAGCGAGAGCGCGGCGAAGAGCGCGACGGTGGAGTAATGTGCCAAAGCACGACCCCGCCAAGAAGTGCACGGTCAGCTGTTGGTCGGCCGCCGTGAACAGCGCCGGAATCGGCGGGATGCGCCGCGGACGGACGAGGGCCAAGGGCACCTCGCGGACGGTTGCGTCACCTGGGATGTGCAGACGGGCGCGTACGGTTTGTAACATGGCACGTTACTCCCGCACGGTGCGTGCCGCGCAGGTCCGCTTCGTGGAAGTAGGGCGCGTGCGTGCACGGCCGCTCGACGTGCAGCACGGCGCGCCGCGCACGTTGCACTTTTCGGGCCGTCTGTACTGGACTTTCGGCCAGCAAGGACTACACCCTGCGGACCTTATGGGTATCCTACACACACTGCTGTTTCTGGCGGCCGCTGCGCTGCCTCCCGGAGCGCATGCTCCCGTCTTCCCCACCAGCTCACTCGGCATGAACCTCGGCGCCAACCGCGACTGGCAGGGTGAGTACAAGTACGCCGACTTCATGAAGGTCTCCCGCCCATGGGCATCTGGCCTGCTCGCGTATCAGGGCTCCGCGGGCTACGTCCCCGGCGCCTGGCAAGATGCCCAGCCGATCATCCTCGACGCGCAAGGCTGGGTGACCCGCACCGCGCCGCATCAGGTCGTTCGCACGCTGCTCGGCTGGTCGCCCAACCTGCGCTTGCCGGACGGCAAGTACACGGTGACCTACCGCGGCCGCGGGACGCTGATCTACGAAGGCGCCGCCACAAAGATCGTGGCCGAGAGCTGTCCTGGGCGCGACATCGTTCAGGTGACCGCCCGTCAGGTCGGCAGCATCTCGAATGGGGGCTGGTCGCTCGGCATCACCGACACCGACCCGACCGACTACGTTCGGAACATCCAAATCGCGCCCCCTGGCTACGACGGGCTCCTCGACACGGTGACCTTCCACGCCGACCTGGTGAACGCGCTCCAGCCGTTCTCGACGGTGCGCTGGGTGCAGCCACAGGCCATCAACGAGACGGCGGTCGACACGATGGTGCGGTGGGCTGACCGGCCTCACCTGGACGACGCCCGGTGGGTCGTCAAGGGCGTCCCCCTCGAGGTTCCCATCCGGTACTCGAACGAGACGATGGCCCACGCCTGGCTGAACGTCCCGGCGCGGGCCAACGACGACTTCGTCCGGCAGATGGCGACGCTCATCCGCGACTCGCTGAACCCGGCGCTCAAGGTCTACATCGAGCTGTCGAACGAGCAGTGGAACGAGCCCGCGTATCCCGGGACGTTCCGGTACATGCGCGACCAGGGCCTCGCCCTCGGCTACGGCCGGCCGCGTGCAGGCGCAGCCGCCGACCCGCGCCTCGCCGCGACGCAGTTCTATGCGCGCCGCTCGGCGGAAGTCTGCGACCTGTTCGCCGGCGTCTACGGCCCCGCGTTGCGCGGCCGGGTGGTCTGTGTCGTAGCAGGACAAGCCGGCAATCCGTGGGTGCTCGAGCAGGCGCTCCGGTTCGTCGTGCCCGGGCGAACCGGTCCCACGGCGGCGCTGCCCGTCGGCCGGCGGGTCGACGCCGGCGCGGTCGGACCCTACTTCCAGTTCGCGTTCACCGGAGATGCGACCGTCGGGCGGCGGGAGGCGGAGCGCCTCAAGAGCCTGTCCATCGCGCAGGTCTTCACCGAGCTGGAGACGGTCGTCGTCCCGCGGACGCTCACACAGACCGCAGGGAACCTCCGGGCCATCGCGCTCTATCCGAACCTGACCGCCATCGCCTACGAAGGCGGGCAGCACTTGATCACGTTGGGCTATCACGCCGGCGACACGCAGCTCGAGGAGCTGATGAACGCGCTCAACCGCGATGCGCGGATGGGCCCGCTGTACACGCAGCTCCTGGATGGCTGGAAGCAACAGGGCGGGAAGCTCTTCGTGGCGTTCGCGCTGGCCGGTGCCTATGGGGGCGGAGCTTATGGGCGCTTCGGCGCGCTCGAGTACCTGACGCAGCCTCCGACGCCCAAGTACGCCGAGCTGCTCCGCTGGTCAGCCGCCAACCCGCGCACCTGGTGACCGCGGCCAGCGGATGTACGTCCGCCGCTTGAGCCCCTCTTCCAGCTCATGCGCAAGGAGCGGGCCCGCCTCCCAGATGTCCTCGTCGATCTCCGGAAACAGGACCGCCGCCGGGTCCGTAACCCGGTCAGGCACGTAGGTCACATCGATGGCGTCCGCGTAGCCCATCGCCTCGCGGTAGATCTGCGCGCCGCCGATGAACCAGACCGCCCCCGTGGTGTCCGACAGCGCCTCGGCGATGCTCCGGCAGGCTTCGGCCCCCTCGAAAGGGCTCGTCGAGGTCTTCTTGAACGGCGCGCTCTTCGAGACGACGATGTTCCGCCGCCCCGCGAGCCGCCCTGGGAGGCTCTCCCAGGTCTTCCGGCCCATGATGACCGTGCCGCCCCAGGTCAGCTGCTTGAAGCGCCTGAGGTCGCCCGTGTGCTTCCACGGGATGCTGCCGGCGAGCCCGATGGCCCCCTCGGGGCTGACCGCCACGATGATGGTCCGCCAGCTCCGCTCGAACATCGGGCCGGCGGGTGCCTGCACGCTCACAGCCTGGGCTCCTTCGCGAGTGCCATCAGGCCCAGGTAGTCGGAGAGGTGACCGTCGTACATTTCGAAGAGGGCCCAGCCGCGCGGGCTCGGTGTAGCCGACACGAGCGCGAGCCCGGGCTGCTTCATGGCCCACTCGAGCATGCCCACCGCTTCGTTGACGGGCGGGTGGGCGGCGAGCTTGTCGACGTCGGGTGCCCGCAGCTCGCCGAGCATCGCGTCGATGAGCGCGAGCGTGCGGCGCGTCTTGCGTGTCTTGGGCGCCGGCGGCAGTGCTGGCTCCAGCTCAAACGGGATATCGAACAAGTCGCTCACGAAGCTGAACGGGCCGTCGTAGTAGCCGATGCGGTTCAGCGTCATGTTACTTGCCCTCGCAGGTGATGGCAGCGTTGGCGAACATGACGGCTGTGCGGATGAGCCGGACTGCATGGGTCTGGTCGGCGGATTCCGGTGTCAGCTCGACGATGAGCGCCGCCAGCTCGGCGGCCTTCTCGCGGATCGCGCCGTACTTCTCCGCATCGCCCAGCGCGCCGTCAGCCGGCGGCGCCGGCTTCGGCGCGTGATAGGTGAACCAACGGCGGATCTGTTCCTTGGTGATCATGCTCGAGGCTACGCCGCTAGCGCCGCGTGTGGCAAGAGCCGGCACAGGTGCTATAACCGCTTCAGCTGGAAGAGGCGCGGGCTCGGCCTCGCCGGCGACCTTCGCACGAATGACGAGCCACCGTGTAACAGCCTCGGGTGTGTAGCCGAGCGCAATGAGGTCGGTGACCAGTGCGCGGCCTTCAGGGAAGCGCTCACGAACGAGCGCTGCACAGGATTTGCAGCACGTCGTGTGTTTGACGTTCTTTGCGGTCCGGATGTACGCGCAGCCGCAAATGCAGCGGACCGACCAGCGTGCATTGCCAGCTGCATCCGAGCCCGTGCGTCCGAGTACTGTCCAGCCGTTGATGGTGCCGGATAGTTCGAGGGGCGGAACCATCAGCGGGGGTACGTCTCGTCGATGAGGTCGGCGTCGAGGTTGAGCAACTCATAGGTATCGTCGAGCGCGATGGGGTACATGAGCGAGTGAGGATAGTCGTCATGGGTCAGCGCGATGAGGTGCCCCAGCTCGTGCGTGAGCGCCCGCTGATGGGCGCGCGGAGAGACGAAGTTGCGGTCCAGCTTGATGTGCGCGCCGTGAATGCGGCAGGTGGTGTCGACCGTGAGCGTAGTCCATCCGTGCTGTTCATCAATGCCGCCCTCCTCCGTCACTTCGACGATCGAGCCGGCGCTCACCAGCTCGGCGACGCCAAGGGAAGAGAAGAGGTGCGGGCGTGCAAAGAAGCTGACCGCGGCATCGACCTCCTCTTCGAGGTGCTGCGCCTCCGGCCGGACGAAGAGCGCGATGGGCAGGTCTGCCGGCGCCCAGCGCGCGCCGTCCGGACACGCCGGCGTCGTCAGCAGCGCCTTCGATTCACCGCAGCCAAAGAGGAGCGTGAGCAGCAGGACTACCGTATGTTTCATCAAGCTAGCCTGCATCAGTCACGGCGGCCGATGCAAGCTCGAGGGCCCGGTCGAGCCCCCACGCGGCCCCGAAGGGGGTAAGGTCGGCGAGGCAGCGTGCCGCGTAGCCCTGTGCGTCGAGCGTGACCCCGAACCAGCCGTACTCAGGGTGGTAAACGACCGTCCAGCGTACCGCGCCGGCGCCGAGCGCGCCGAAGCGCTGCGCGAACCACGCGAGCACCGGAGGGCCGCCCATGACCGCTTCTGCGGCCTCCTTCGGAGCCCGCTTGTAGAAGAGCACCTCGCCCACTGTCACCCGGAGCGCGTTGCACCAGATGGCGTAGACGTCTGCATGGCAGTGGTCCGGCGCGCAGTGGCAGGCGAGGCGCTTCCCCGGCAGCTCCGTCTCGACCTGCCGATGATAGTCAGGGTCGTTGATCAACCGCTCGAGGAAGTGGATGCGGAAGCGCTCGATGACCGCCCGGCGGTCGCCATCAGGTCCGATGCGGAACTTGTTGCCGAAGTACCCATCATAACCTCGACCTGGCCGGCCGACGTATACGTCGAAGGCTTCCCGCCGGTCGAAGTTGACGACGGTCGTGCGAGCGCTGCCGCGCTCGCTAGTTGAGGCGGTCGGCGATGTCTTGGGCGTAGCGGGCAAGGTGGCCATTCGTGAACTCGACGGGCGTCACCTGGGCATCACGCACCAGCACCTCGACGACCCCCGGAGTAACATGGTCGCGCATCAGCGTATAGAGAAAGCTGACGAGCTTGCTCGTAGCGTCGACTCGCCCCGAGCGCTCCCGAAGAGCTGCGTTATCGGCGGCATGATCGGGCTGTGCGGCGTTGACCGTGATGAGGAAGCACGTCGAGCAGCAGTAGTCCTGCCCGCGGCTCTCGGAGCCGCGGCGGCACATCGGGCACTTTTCGGGCGGGGTCATACGCCCCTCTTTTGGAAGCCGGCGCCGTCAGCGCGCTCGAGGGGGAAGGCGTCGGAGACGTGCTGGATGATGGCCTGGTGGACCTCGTCGACGGTGCCGCGGCCGTTGACGATGACCCAGCCGAGAGCGGCGCGCTCCTGGAAGAGCTGGACGTAGCGCGCCTGAACGCGCTCCATGAAGGGGAGGTCCTGCTCGTAGCGGTCGCGCCGCTCAGGCCGGCGCGCCAGGCTGTCGGCGACGTCGACGTCGAGCAGGATGTAGAGCTGCGGCATCGGCAACCCAAAGGAGATGCGGTCGAGCAGGTCGACGTCGATCCCGTCGAGCGCGCCGTACACCAAGGCGCTGGCGTGGTAGCGGTCGCACACGAGCGCCGTGTTCGCCGGCTTGCTCCACACCTCGCCGGGCAGCGCCTCGAACCGGTTGGCCGTCTGGAGCGCCTGGAACGCGAGCGCGTCGGCTTCTTTGTCGACCTCGATCGTGGTCCGCGCGAAGGCAGCACCTTTGCGCGCGTAGTTGGTGGCGGCGCTCGTGACGGCCGCCGCGGACCACTCTTTCATGAGGTGGCGCTTGATGACCCGGCCAGTCGCGGTCTCGTAGGCGGGGAAGCTCCGCTCGATGACGTCGAGCGGCTTGTTGAAAGGCCGCTCGCGCTGGGTGCGGAGCCAATCGGCGAGCAGCTTGCTCTGAGTCATCTTCCCGGAGGCGTCGAGGCCCTCGATGGCGGCGAACAACATGCCCGCGCTTCTATACCGCGCAGCCCCTACTGACAACCCGCCAGGACAACGCCGTCTTCATGATGGTGGGAGGAGCGCCTCGAGCACTTCGGCCACGCTCAGGTCGAGGAGTACGGCCGCCTCCAAGAAGGCAACGAGAGGGACTATCGCTGGACCGTCGGCGAGCTGTCCCGCCAGGCGCCCCAGCTTCATCAGCATCTGTCTCTCGCCCTTGGGCGTGACAGGCGCTACTCCTACGGGAGGCACTCCAGGCGGCAAGGCATTGACGAGGGGTGACGGGTGCGGTGGGTGCGGAGGGAGCTTGTCCAAGGTCTTCTCCTTCTATCGTGGTTCGAGGCGGCCGGGGGGTATCGGAAGACAGAGGGCTGCGGGGGGTTGCG
>ERZ1292625.2885-Hain-H41-01um-R1-2885-length-14881-cov-6_pt1 | contig 14881 bp, 13 predicted proteins | sample MGYA00564400_ERZ1292625 | MGnify/ENA primary metagenome ERZ1292625 (study PRJEB36523, sample SAMEA6512639) | groundwater metagenome | collected 2019-01-08 | study: AquaDiva: Metagenomics assemblies of 32 groundwater samples | reverse complement strand
ATTCTGTTTCTGTAAAGCCAGCACCCTCAGTAACTTCTATCTCAATGAAATGAGCCAGTTTATTGGTCTCTAAATCCCGTACTGAATAGAATACAAGGCTACACTCCTCTCCATGGTAGATATGACACTGCTTATTTATACGAAAATTGAAACGATATCCTAGTTGTTTTATGAAATTCTCAACTGTAGCAAAATCATTAGTATCAACTCTGAGATTAGTCTCCTCTCTAATGATGTTATTGCCCATACCAGTCTTTCTTTTAATCGTCAATTCAGAGCGTTTATCTGTACCAGAGAAGCGATAACGAATAAACTCATTGGGACCATTGACATAATAAATGTCATCAGATTGAACATAAAGGAATTCTTTACTTACGAAGCTATTTTCCACCAACAATTTGAAATCCCATAAAAGTTTAGGATCGTCTACCCTAAATTTTACCTCAAATTCCACAAATACTGGTAGATTTGATTTAGCTACTCTTTCTTTCATTTCAGAAGGATCGTTTAATTGAGCAGTAATCTTAACTTCTTGGTCAAGTACGTCAAGTCTTTTTTGTTTTTCTTCTTCAGAAAGCTCCTTCGTCACGTTTTCCAGCTGCGACGAATTTGAATTGTGATCCACTTTCTCCCCCTTTCTTAAATTTCGGCAATTCTTCTAGTTTTAAAGCTAATAGTTTCTTTTTAAGATCTTTGATTTCTCCATCATTAACTAGAATATTATCCTCTTTAATAAGCTTTTTAACTTCCCTAACTTGTATTTCGGAAGCGTGTTGGCTAAGTAACAATTTAGCTTCAGCTTCTGGTCGTTCTACATAAAAACCTTTAAAATCATCACCAAATTTATCTACCAAAAATAGATATTCATTAGGAAATCTTACATCCGTTACACAATACAAGTCGCCCTTCAATTTAGCTAAACTAGTTTTAGAAAAAGCTGCTTGTAAATGCCAATCAGGATGTACTCTATCCCTGATATAATCAGTACCTATAACCTGTAATAGTTGTCTAGGGGTAGTTATAACCATGCCTTCAAGTCCTGAAATAGCAGCTTTATGGGGGGTATAAAAGAATTCATCTTGTTCTAAGTGATTAGTCATAGCTAAATTTATTTTCCTAAAATGCTTAGCAGATAGTACTATTGGCTCTGCCAAAGGTTTTTCCTTTAGCAGGGGATCATTCATGAAATTATGATGTAAATCAAATACTTCAGTACAAATCTTCTTTAAAGGTCCCGCAAAGGCCAAACTACCTGTAGAGATCTTCTCTTCTCTAAGTATATCTGCTGAGGTATCCTTCCCACTTCCTTTAGGTCCCGTAAACGATATGATTTTCATTTTTCCTCCATATGTACCAGATCGCAATCTTTAACTGGTACTTGATAAAAATACTCACCTTTACTAACAAATTTATTGGGTACTTCTTTCAATTTAGCATTCTTAAAACTTAGACTATCTGCAATGAAGGCTTGTGTCAAGTCTTTTGAGAATACCATGTAGATTATTTTATTACCATACAGCTCAAAGTATTTGGCCTTACGTTCTGGGATTTGAAGTGTGTCATATTGAAACGCCTTTGAATTCCAATTGTTTTTAACTTCAACTTCTAAATATGCTAATACTTCTTGCGTATCAGGATTACAGAGAAATAGATCTACCCCTTTAGTATTAGGGTTGTCTAGAACTAAATAACCCCTATTTGTCCAACAAATTTTAGCCTGATTTTTGGCTTTAGCATCGTGTGCCGAATGTAGACTTTTATCGAAATCTTTTCTTATTCCACGCATTTAGTAAGGACGCTTGGGAGTTTCGATAATTTTATCGAGGCTCGCATCCTCATCAGCAGATTTGACTTGAATGAACCTTACATCCCCTACAGCGTGCTTTTCAGTGGCTTCAAATAGTTGTTGAGTTGGGTTTGAATCAAAAATACCAATCGAGAGGGCATACGGATCTAAACCGCTAAGGCAGCCATTTAGAATGAGCATACAGCCTGATTCCATTAGTTGCAATGTTGGAACGTGGGTGTGACCTCCTAAAATTGCAGCGAATTTATTCTCACCGCCAAGCTGAGAGGCATTTAATTTATTGATCTGATTATTAATAGAACGCATATTAAGTGCAGAGCCTGGGTTTCCGACATTAATCACCGTATCGGAATGTGTAACAAAATAAGTGTGATTTTGAGCTTTAAAAATAGCAAAAGGACTATCTGGTATTTCACATTCTACATTTTTACATTTAGCCCGCATTACCTCTCTGATTGCTATATAAATCTGAGTTTCGTAAGAGTCGTATTTATGAGTAGTGGCCCTACCGTTATCAGCTTTATGCATCGATCTACCATGATTTCCAGGCGTCATTACTACTCTTACTTTTTTAAAGTTCTGAGCAAGGTAGGAAATACCTTGGCAAAGTATGTTCAAAGTTCCAGCAAACTGCGTCGTTAACAAATCTACGTACCATTCAGCATTATGAATCATTCCTGAGATTATATCTCCATTGACTAAAAGTACAATCTCTGTTTGCTCTCTGTGTTGTGGTTTATAATTTACAATTTGTTGAAAAAATAAGGCAGTACGACGTGCTGCAATCTGCCAATTAAATTCATTCAGACCCCCCATTTCAGAAGGATCTATATTGCACCCATAGTGAGTATCTGATAAATGAGCGATAATAGTCCGTTCTGCTTTTTTAGTAGATTTAGCTGCAACTGGTAAAGGTTTATGAAGTTTAAAATCGATTTTACTGACGATTTCTTTCAAATTTGTTGTCAATTCATCAGCTATAAGCCTTCTAGTACCTAGATCATCTTGAACTTTTTTAACTCTAGCCTTGAGCATATCTCCAGTCTTTTTGACTACAATATTAGATTCCTCTTTAGGGAAATATAAATTCTGAAGATTCTTAAAACCTCCAACTTTTCGCAAATTCCACTCTGGAATATTCTCGGTATCATTAGCCCAGAATTGAGCCGAAGTTATCTCTGAAGGAGCTTTATCTAAAACTTTAGCTATTTGTTGCATACTTTTACAAAAGGCTTTAGAAGTTTCTTTTACATCTTGTGTTTCTTTTTTAGTTTTCATTTTGTTCCTTCTATTTTGCATCTGCTAAATTTGCGGCTATTATTGGTTCTGCTAAAATTGGAATATCTATTTGCTGTGTTATTTCGTTATTCTGCATTGAGTCTTGTAAAAGCTCGGCTGCAAACTTAACTTGATCTTCTTTAACTATGCAAGTTACCTCGTCATGCACAGATAAGGCAATCCACCCATCTATCTTGTTCTTCTTAAATAATTTTGATAATTTGATCATAGCTGCATTACAAACACTAGCGGCTGTAGATTGTATAGGGAAATTTTTCGCATTATTCAAAAGTCCTTTATTTCTATAATATAGTTCAGGACCTAACGCATCTCCTGCCGCAGCAACCATTGCTCTTTTATCTTTTATTCTAGTCCCATATTTTCTATGCAATTCTTTTGCCGCAGCTAGATGTCTAACACGACCGAAAGGAGCTTGCACTCTTCCTGTTCTTTGAGCCGCTCTTTCGCAATCAGCCATATATCTTTTTAATTCGGGATAACTATTAAGATAATTTTCCACAATTTCAAAAGCCTCATCTGGTTCTATCTTCATTAATTTTGCAATTTGCCAATGAGAAGCTCCATATGGTGTCGCCAAAGCAAATACTTTAACTTTATCACGCATCTTAGGATTTACTTTTTTCAAAAAATTAGGTGCTTTTGGATCTGAGCTGACATCCTTCAAGCCAAATACATCAATAGCTATTTGAGAGTAAAGATCAAGACCTTTTCTCCAAACTTCTTTTAAACCTGGATCTCTACTTGTCCAACTAAAAATTCTAGGCTCCAACCCTGCGAAATCAGCATTCACAATCCTGTATCCTGGAGGGGCAATGAAACCCTTTTTAATACGTTTATCATCTCTAGGTAATGTTTGCAAATTCAATCCTCCAGCACAAGAATATCTACCAGAAGTAGTTCCATAAGCTAACATCGAAGGATAGAGCCAACCATTTGTATGCATCTCTAAAATTGGGGAAACATACGTGGAAATGGTTTTATCCAACTTTTTCATCTCAAGGAGTTTTTTGATAAAAGGCAAATGATCGTACTTTACTAGATTATCAGCATCTAATTTAGGCTTTTTAGTTTTTCTAGATAATTCTTCGGGCTCACAATTATATCTATTAAAAATTAACCAGCCTAAATGATGATTAGAGGCTAAATTAAATATCATAGGATTTTCAGGATTAGTATCTAAATATATCTTCTTTTTGATTTCAAAGACTACTTCCTCATCCAATTCAGGCTCGTCTGGATCTACTCCATAAACTCGTATTGGTTTAGTTTTAACTACTTTACCCTCAGCATCTAGTTCAAAAGGGGCGGCCATTATATGCTCATAAGTAAGCCAATTTAAGGCTTTGTGATTAGGATACTCTTCTTTCAAGGCTAGCAATTTAGCTTTAGCTACGGTAGCTTTACCTGTCTTAGAATTAATAGGAGCGGCCAAGCCATAATGTGCTAGCAATTCAACCGCAAATCTACCAGTCCGGCTAATATTTACTTCCTTATCTACATGCTTTCTAACAAAAGCCTCAATATCATCCTTGATGTCTTCAAAAATAGCAGTTTCCAAAGCCTTAGATTCCTGAATTAATTCACTCTTAAGCTTCTCAAAATAGGGAACATCAACAAAAAGCCCGTTAAATTTCATCTGAGTAGTAGCTTCTCTAAATAAAGGCATGACTTCCTGCTCGTAAAAAAACTTATCTAACTTTTGTTTAAATAATTGTTCTTCAAAGTAATCAAACACTCTAAGACATAAGTCCGTATCCCCACAGGCATACTTCCCTATGATATCAACAGAGCCCTTCCAAACTTCTTTATCGCTATTATTAAATTTTCCGCCATTTCTCTTAACCGACTCTGCTAATTCTAACTGCTCTTGATTAGCAACATCCTCAGCAGGTATACCTATTTCTTCCTTATACAATACTGCTATATCTTTAAGTCCGAAAGGGCGTTCTTCAGATAAGGTATGCTTTAGTAACAAAGTATCACAGTATACTAAATCAGTCAGGTTTTCTTTATATTGATGCCTGATTGTTGTAACGTCGAATAGAGCATTATGCATTATTAATTTTTTACCTATAAGAGCAGCACATAGCTTTTTAACAAAGGTTCGTTCTTCTTCTTCTGTAATAAGACGTACTAAAGATTTGGTGATAGGAGACCAATCATAGAAAGCTGCATAATAACCTGAATCGAAATGGCCTGAAACGGCTATCCCTATGGTTAGAATTTTATGCTCAGCTAGTCCATTAGTCTCAATGTCGAATGCGACATATTCAAGATCACGGATATAATCAAGCATTATTTCTAAACTGTTGGCGTCTTTGAGAAGCCTGTAGTCCTTTTTCAGGACCGTCTTCGGTATAATTTTCGCCTCTGGTTCTTCGTTCGTATTGCTCATCACTCTCATTATCTTGCTCTTTTCTGTATTTGTCAAATGAAGAATTAGAAGATCTTATTTCTTCCTCATCTCGATATTCATAGCCTTCTCGATGAGGGACGATTAATTTGTGAGATACGGGTCGATTTTCACTAGCATTAAATTCGGCACAAAGCCTACTATAATGATCATATTCATCATCAGTAAGTTCTCTAAAAGAACCTTCCTTGCCATCCCACCACATTACATGCTCGGCTGATACTCCAGGACCTCTATTTTTACCTAGAAATAAATGAATATATTTATCTACACCTGGATCAAAACCTAAAGGACGCCAAACATTAAGCACCATAGTTGCCACTTCTTCAAAATTACCAGAATTTTTGGATACTCTCGAAGTCCTAATAGGTCTTATATGATCTCCGTGTTCTCTTGAAATCTGAGAAATATAGATCAAATGACAATTAGTCCGTTTTGCTATATTATCAGCATCTAAGGCTGTTTTGGATGCATCCATATAAGCTGATTCCAACCCTGCCGAAACTCTACCAGCGTAGTCTACAATGGCTAGCATTATTTTGATATCCATAGTAGCTTCAGTTTCCCTAATTGTTTTTTCTATAGTCTCCGATTTTAAAGCTGAAGTAAAATCGAAAATTGTATAAGGTAAAGTAGTTTTTAATTTAGTAATTACTTCTGAAACTATATCGTTATCTCGGTGAGAAGGATTAGTATTTTTAACCACATTTTGAAAAGCACGCTCTATTTCGAACTGATCATATTGAGTATACTTAGCTCCTAGTTTTTCGAATAAAGAAGAATCAGCCATATCAGCTGAGAAAAACATATGATAAAGTTTTTGTTTATTTAAATTATCAATAAGCTGAGTAGCTAAACTTGTTTTACCTGAGTTACCTGTTACAAAAATATTTTTATTTCGTCTAAGCACCAAAAATCCTGAAGGGACTGTAAAACAGTATTTAAAACCGTCAGTAGTAGGAATTTCTTTTACACTCATATTTTTAGAGTGTAATCCCACCATAGTCTGTTTAGTGGTAGTAACTGTATAATCTATTCCAGAAGTACGCTTAGTAGTTGAAATAGATGAACGAAGCCCAGTTCCAGAAAAAACATATTGAATAAACTTTGCTGATTCTAAAACTCTAGTAGAGAAACTTCCGTAAGCTTTACAGCCATCCCATTCGAGCACTTCTTCTGCGATCAACTTTAATTGAGATTGCGAAGCTTTATAATATTCTGATGTAAATACTTTTTCCCTTCTAGGAGCTTTAAAAGTATATCTATGAAATCCAATTTCAGTAGCACCTTTACACTCAGTTTTAACAAAAGAAATTCCAGCAGCATTTAAAAGAACTTCTATTCTAAGCTTTTTTCGTTCTCTTTTTAAACGGACTATGCAATGATTAGTATTACTAGGAAAGTGCCCATCAGCTATAACCATAACCATCACCCGTAAAGCAGCATCAGACAAAGTCATTCCGCTATTAGTAGCTTTGAATGTAGTTGGCAACTTGCCAGCAAAACCGTAAGAATTTTTTGTAATATGTGCTGCTATTTCTCCTGCAGTTTTTACAGCTAAATTCCCTCTAGTAGTCTCATATAACATTCGGTGTTCCGGGCTTAAAACTTGGTCTAATCCAAAAGGATGCTTAAATTCTAAAAGAGTGTTAGATGGCAACTTTATATAAGATTCTGGAGCTATGAAATAAGCTTCCTCAGTATCCTTATCGTATTGCATCACTTGCTGACCATTCCAATCCGCAATTCTTATCCAACCATCAGGGGACAAAAATTCGGTATCTGCATCTACACAACCATTACTACCATTGATAATAGAGAAGTTTTTAGGTCTAAGGCGAATATATTTATCAAGCCATTCAATCCCAAATTGCGGATAAATTTCGGGACTATCTCCGGCATATTTTTTATACTGCTCTATAAGAGCGTCAATACCCATAGTAACTACTTGAGCTTTTTGTTGAAGCATGCAGCATCCTGCACCTTTATCACAAACCTTTTGTAAAAAAGAGTCGGCTTTCTCTGAACCCTTAGCACAAGTGAAGTATCCTTTTCTCCATTTATCTGAGAATACTAAATCTAGAATGGTACTTTCAATTTCAACTTCATCCCATTCTTCCCCATTTCCTAATTCGGATCTACGTTGTAAAGCTAGATAAAGCAAACCTCTCGTTTGATCTTTATCCATACCTTTTTTGTATTTTGCATAAGAAGCTATACGAAGCAAAGCACTATTGCGCTCACCAGGACCAAAATGTCCTAATTCCAAAAGATAATTGCATCTGCGCATACCCTCTGGAACTTCAATTTTCGAAGTATCTTGAGTTAAACCGCCATTATCAAATTTCTTAAAATCAACTACATTACTTTTTTCACGCTCTTTATATTTTTCTTTTAGAAAATCAGCATTTAAAGCTTCAGCTGTTTCTTCCACATTAAACCGAGGATTTTTAGCAAGTTCTCTGATTTTAATAGAATCAAAATTAGAGTCACTAAACTCTTCTGTTTTTAATTGAATTTTATACAAACCTGAGACTTGATGTTTAGTATTTATCACCCTGAAAATTCGAGTCGGATTATAAACTACGGTATCAAAAACAGAATCAGCTCCAGCTTCTACGGCAAGATTATAGCAAATCCTAGAAGTTTCAGTAGGGGAGAATTTATTTGTAGTCTTAAGGGTAACGTGTACACCCTTATTTCCAGAAAAGAAAATCTCAACCCCTTTACCAAGACCTAAATCGTGTAATTTTTCTACCAGATTTCCGGCAGCTCTTAAAACTTTTTCTAGATCTGTTTTAGAATCCAAATCCCAATATAAAGTATCAGTCCAAATTTGACCCTTAAAATCGGAGATTGATCCGGTAACTTTAAAATGTTCTTGAGCATCGTCGCTATAATAGAAAGGCGAATAGTACCAGTCAACTTCTCGCTTTTTACTAACAATTGCGTTTAGTTCTTCTGGCGCTATTAGCCGTCCTTTATCTTTGACGGTCTCGGTAACACGTATTAACACGGTTAGCCTTCAGTATTGTCGTTAGCTATCGATAGTGTCCCCAACACAAAATCAAGATCTTCAGCTTTATCCCCTGTTCTAAAAGTTAAAAGTAATGTTTTTCCGTCTTCAAAAGAAACAGTTTCAATACCTCTAGGTAAATAGACCTGAACCACAAAATCAAATTCAGCAATAGTTCCCATACCCTTTAAAAAGCTAACTAAATCTTCAGCGGTTTTCTGAGTTGCTGTTAAAGATCCAATTGGAATAACAACTTGACCTAATACATAATCCTTATCAGAATCACGTTTACCTAAATTTATACCTATAGTAGCTCCATTTCCAAGTACCAATTTAGGTATATTAGGCATATAAAGTTTAATCTTTAAAGATTCTTTACATCCTTTAAGTTCTTTGGAGTCTTTGTCAGAAAGATTCCTTCCTTGCTTAACAGATCCAACGTTTGTAAAGGGGAACTGTTTATTTCCATAGCTAGAGCTAGTGCTAGAACGCTCAGAATTATTAGTACGCTCTCTATTAGGACGTTCTGTTTTTTCACCGCTTTGACTCCCTCTTTCGCTTCTATTAGTCTTACTTTCTCTTCTAAATCCCATGTTTCCTCCTATAAAAATTTTTTACTAAATTGTTCAAATCCACCATCCCTGATAATTCTCTCAAGCATGGCCACACTCGCTAAACTATAGAACTGATTTTCATTCTCGTCAAGTAAAGATTGTGCTAATACTGGACCAGTCACAACTTTACCGCTCTCTTTTTCAACTATCTGAACTCGACATCCTGAACGTACCATAGCGAGAATTTTACTACCTGTAACATAAGAACTATTTGTACGGTCGTAAAGTTTTCTATTTTGATACTTAAGAATTAGAACCTCAACCATAATTAATTCCTTTTAAAACGAGAGCCTCTTTGAAATTTAGGAGTGCCTTCAATATCAGTTTGGTCTGAATCCCCTTCAGATACTTTTTTGCTATCAGAATCTTTAGAGCCAAAACGAGATTTAGGCTTTTCTTCCGGCTCTTCAATCTCTTTAGCCACATTTTTAGGTTCTTCACGTTTAAAAGATTTTCGTTCCTCTTTAGGAGCACTTTTAGGAGCCTCTTCCACTTCCTCGTCCGATTCAACAGAGTCATAGCCTAGCGTAAGTAAGGCTCTTCTGATAGCCCCCGATTCAGCTTTCTGAACCTCTTTTTCTTCTTGAATATCCGCTTCCGATATACCACTCCCAACTGCGCCATCGTCAGAGGTAATTTTAGCAGTAATTAAAATAAAACCATCTCCAACTAATACGGGAGCGGTTTCAATTTTACCTTTAGGATTTTTATCCCTAAATTCCTTAATAAGTTTTTCTACTCCACGATAACCTTCCGGTAATTTTCCTTTAGCCATTTATTTGCTCCATTTCTTTTTTGGTTGTATAGTTGTTAATTTCTCAATAGCTTTACCTTTATGACAAGCATCATAAAATTCGCATCTACGTCCAAATGAAAAACAATTCTCAGGATTCTTGTATCTTATCTTATTTCTAATTGCATCAGCTAGCTGTGAATAATCATTTAACTGAGAATCCATTTCGGCCTCAGAAATAGGTCTTCTAAGTAATTGAACTTCACCTGAATACGAAACGGCTTCATATTTACCTTCACCACAAGCTACGCAATTCTTTAATTTTGAATTTTCACGCAAAGCGCCGCAATTAGTACAAGATTTCTCAGTATTAAGCTTTTTAACTAGGACTAGATACCCAATATCAGGAATAACGTCAAAATGTTTGGCTAAAGCTGCAGCATAGGTTCTCAATTGTTCTGAGGTATCTATTTTATGATTATCATATTCTGCTGCAGCTGTTTTACAATCCAAAATAACAATAGTCCCATCCATCATCTCAACTACATAATCCACAAAGCCTATTATGTTATCTCCAGTCTCCGATTTAATATCAATACGCAATTGAGCTGCAGGTTTACCTTCAATAAGAGCTAAACCTTTAATATCTTTAAGCTTAGTGTCAAAAAAGGAATTTAGCATAAACTCCCCTTTTTTCTTCATTGATAACCAAGCTACTCTTTTATAAAAAATATCATCAGGACCATTTAATTTTTCTTTCGCTTTAAGTTTAGAGAAAAGATCAAACATAACGGGTTTCCAAGTTCTAGTAACATCGTTATAGATTTCGTTAACCCATTCGTCAAGTCGAACATCCTCATCCTCAACTAAATCTAAATCTACATCTCCCATAGAATATTCAATCTCATGATTATCAAAGATGGGTTTAGATTTTTCCACATCAGCAGCATTTTCAGTAGTCCAATTTAAATTAAAGGTATTCAGCATCTTATCTCTATCTCTATCAATTAAAGCAGAAGTAATACCTTGTTCTACAGCTGTACCAAATACGAAGTAACTGAAATTGCCTTTAGCTTGCCATTCCTTACTTAAATAAAATTTCTCAGGACAAGCTTTAAAGGTACTTGCGCCTGAATAACTAAGCCATACGGCATTAGGATTCCATTTAGCCATTAGCCCCCCATCAATGCATGCAAAGGATTAGCTACCGGACCGCTATCATCATCTAGCACAATAGCACCACCTGTAGTTAATAACAACCCAGCAATACTCACAGCATTCTCTAGTGCTGATTTAGTCACCTTAGCGGGGTCAATAATACCTTCTTCTAATAGATCCACATACTGCTTAGTTCTAGCGTTATATCCTAAGCCTTCAGGCATTAAAGCTAATACAACATCAGCATTCTCCCCTACATTGGTAATGATCTGTTTAATAGGAGCTTGTAAAGCTTCCTTCATTATTTGATTGGCCACGGAAGTATCAGGTAATAGTTGACTAATTTGGTAGAGTGTATAACCTCCACCTGCGACCACCCCATCTTGAATGGCAACTCGGGCGGCGCATAAAGCATCTTCGATACGATCTTTTTTCTCTAGGATTTCTAATTCTGAATTACCACCTACTCGAATGACTGCAATACCGCCAGTTAATTTACCTATTCTGATTCGTAGATTTTCTTGATCGAAGTCGTGTAGCTTAGTAGCTAGGAGTTTTTTAAGATCGGAAACTCTAGCAAGAACTGCTTGTTCTTCACCGCATGCCTCATAAATTATAGTTTCATTTCTTGAGATTTCAATTTTGGCAGCGGAACCTAAATGCTCTTCAGTTACATCTTTTAATTCTAGGATACCTTTGGCTGCTACTTTAGCTCCAACTAAACAGGCTAAGTCCTCCAACATTTCCGTACGAGAATTAGGAGAACCGTCAAAAGGTGATTTGATAGCAGCTATTGGGTAGCCTCCTTGCAATCTATTTTGAAGTATGAATTCTTTAATGGAATCTGAGAAATCATTGGCTATTAACAATACTGGAACTACATTAGTAGCTTTGCCATCACTAACACGATATAATTTTTGAATGAGAGCACCTAAAGCATGAACATCATCTAAATGGCCTGCGAATAGTAGAATTGCGGGATCTTGCATGACACAAAGATCACGAGTACGATCTGAAACTAAATGAGATCCGGCTGGCCCAAAAGAGGTCCAACCTTGTTTATAGACTGCTCCTTCGATGTGGGTAAGTTCAGTTTGTCTAGAGGAGCCCTCTTCTAAAGCTATATGCCCACTTTCACCTACTGCTACTATCGCTTTTTGAACTATGCCAGCAATTTCACGATCACCATTGGAAGATATAAGAGCTACATCGAGAATTTCATCTTCTGCAATATTTTTCTTAACAGCATCAATTTGAGAGAGAATTTGATTCTTCACTGCATTAAGCTCATCATAAAGTTGAATTGAATTTCTACCTTGTTCAATATGTCGATAACCAGCACGATAAATAGCTTCTGCAAGTACTATACTCGAAGTCGTGCCATCGCCACTTTGATTTACAGTATTTTGAGCTACTTGAATAATAGCTTTTGCTATAGTATCTTTAGTTGGATCTTTGTATGAAATATGTTGCGCACAAGTAATACCATCTTTTGTTATTAAAGGGCCAAGTACTGTACCATCAGGATTTTGCCCTTGACGTTGCAAAATAATAGGATTCCCTCCTGGCCCTAAAGTCTTTTTAACTATAGCAGAGACTTCTGTTATAGTTTGTAAAGCTAATTCTTTTACTTGATTTGAATTTAGAATTTTTTTACTCACGCATCTCTCCTAACGTTTTAAATTTGTCTCTGAAATAGTAAATTTTCCAGTTCCATCTAGTATCTTTACTGTACCTGAAGCTACTTTTGCTTGTTCTTGAGTTTCTACTTCACTAATTCTGGCAGCATGTTCCATACGATTAGCTATTATCCTAGAGGCATCCTCTTGCCTAATACCTTCAACTAAACCAATAAGATCTTCGAGCATCCCAGGACGTATTTGTGGAATAACTTTTTTCTCAAGTTGAGAATATAAAAATTCCATACATTTTACTCTTATAGGATCGTTAGTCATTGATTTTCCCCCTTTAAAATGAGACAATAGGTCATGATCAATATTAAATTAAGTAATTCCACTTGTCAAGTTTTTAATCTAGGTAAATCAGATTATGCCGCCTTACAAGAACATTTATCCTATATAGATCAAGCTATTGATTATTCCTTCCAAAGGATAATCAAAAACCTCAGATATATCAATACAATGTTACAAAATAAAAATTTAGGAACTGATGAAGGGGCTTTAAAACGTCAACGAATACTTCTTATAAAAGAAGCAGATGAGATTGACAAACTCAGAAAAATAACTTTGATAAATGACAATATATTTCCTTCAGGTCTTCTGCCTAGGGTTTTAGATTGGTTAACTGTTAGAGAACTTAAATACGATTTAGAAGATCTGAGAATTGAGCCTAAACGTAATTCAGTGAAGATCATGACTAAAGTACCTTTTCCTGAACTTAGATATTATCAATTAGACGCTATTGATAAATTTAATTTAGACGGTAGGGGTATAGTAGTACTTCCAACAGGTACCGGAAAAAGTATCCTGTGCGCTAAGATCATCTGGGAATTAGGAGTAAAAACTCTTATAATAACTCCTAATAAAAGCATTACAGACATGATGGAAGAAGTCATGTCAAAACATTTTGGTACCGGACTTGTTGAAGTTCTTAATACTAAAACTACTAAAATTAAAAAAGCAATTAGTATATGTAATATACAGGCTTTAATAAAAATAAATCCTGAAGTATTTATTAATCAAGATGCTGTAATCATTGACGAATTTCATCATAGTTCGGCGTCAACTTATCAAGAAGTAAATCTAAAACATCTAAAAAATGTATATTTCCGTTTAGGACTTACTGCAACAAATTTTAGAAATGATGGTTCTGATCTTGCTCTAGAAGGAGTATTAAGTGAAGTTCTTTATGAATATGAAATTCCAAAAGCTATTAAAGATGGTTTCTTAGTTAAACCTGAATTTATTATTATGGCTAACGGTATCCAAATTCAAGAGACTAATTATCAGAAAGTATACAAAAAAGGTATAGTATTAAATGAGGATAGGAATTCTACGATTGCAGAAATAGCAGAGCGTGAGAAGGATGCTAAGACTATTATTCTGGTTCAATACAAAGAGCATGGTGAAATATTAAAAGGATTAATACCCTGGGCTGAATTTATTCATGGAGAAGAGAAGGATTCTGACAGGGAAAGAATGATGAAGGACTTTAAGGATGGGGATTTGAAGTGTTTAATTGGTACTTCTGTGATAGGAGAAGGGGTTGATCTGCCTTGTGCTGAAGTGCTGATAATGGCGGGTGGTGGCAAGGCTAGATCCCAGGTAATTCAAAATATAGGTAGAGTTTTAAGGATATATCCAGGAAAAGAAAAAGCTATTATTTACGACTTTAGAGATTTAGATGGGGGCTTTCTAGAAGAACATTCGATTGAACGCTCTTTGATTTATACGGATTATATAGTAACTTAAACTTGAAATCAGACAAATTAATATTTAATCGTCAGGTTGTAGGCTTACAGAATATTTGATTTTGTAAGCTTATAGCCTTACAATTTTTATACAGTTAAACTACAGCTAATCATTTTATCAATAATTCAGAAGTATATAGATAAAGCCTAAATAACAATAGCGGAATTAATTTAATAAAGTTGGATCAAAATTTAAAACTATATTTCCTAATGATAACCAAACTAAGTATTCCTTATAATCTTTATTATCTTCAGTCATAGGAATAAATGCCTTATCCGCTAATCTAATGATTAGATTTCCATCTTCACTTAACATATACATAAATTACTCCTTATAATTCCGATTCAGCAACCCAATGAAACCAATATGATTGATTTACTGTAAATGCAGTTCCACCAGTCCTTCTAATA
>ERZ1292625.828-Hain-H41-01um-R1-828-length-41889-cov-16_pt2 | contig 14882 bp, 29 predicted proteins | sample MGYA00564400_ERZ1292625 | MGnify/ENA primary metagenome ERZ1292625 (study PRJEB36523, sample SAMEA6512639) | groundwater metagenome | collected 2019-01-08 | study: AquaDiva: Metagenomics assemblies of 32 groundwater samples | reverse complement strand
CATTACTGGAAGCCAAAGCACCGGAGGCTCTTACGTCTTGTGATGCACTCATATTAGTAATCCTCCTTTGTGAAAAATTTTCCTCTGTGAATAGATTGATGACATTGATTGCATAAGGTTATGAGATTGTTCATGTCCTCATCTCCTCCATTACGTTTGTATTTAATATGGTGGATATGAAGTCCCTTGCCATCAAAACCACAAGTCTTACATTGATTATCATCACGTTCAAGAACTTTAAGACGAATCTCTTTCCATTCTGCCAAATTGTAGAATTCTGGTGCAGTAGCATTGTAAATTTGTTGAGATTTTGAGAGACATTTTTTAGAACAGAATTTACCTTTACCGACTCGTATTTGATTTTGTTTAACCCAGAATTCTTTTCCGCATTGTTGACATTCTTTAAGTTCTTTTGTCCATGTTGGCCAATCTGATGTATTTTGTCGTGCAACTCTGCATTTCCAAGAACAGCAAATATCTGTAGCAGTCCTTTTAATCTCAAAAGATTCTCCGCAATAAGAACAGATACGGGATTCAATTTTTCTTTTAGCCTTTCCCGCACATTCCTTTGAACAAAATTCATTATTCTGTGATTTAAAAGTTTGAAACTTTTTATCGCAAAATTTACAATTTCGCTCAATCGTGCCACCCTTGAGATGCTTCCCGACCCAATATTGATATTTGCATTTTGGATTACAATATTTTGCATTCTGCACCCTTGATGGTGAAACCTTAAAATCTCTACCACATTGAATACATTTAATGATTGATCCCTTAAATGTTGCCATTGTATATCCTCCCTGAAATTATCAGACAAGATATTATGGCTTATTTGCTTGATATTGTCAATCATAAAATTCATAACGTAGCCGCTGACTCAATTCTAATGAGGAAATTATCATTTAAAATTTTAGTTGTTGTTTTAGCTTTCCAGCCTATAGTGCCTATCTGTTCCAATGGATCGCTTGTTCCGCCTGTGCCACGTGCCTTTAAATGAGTGGTTAACGCTGCTCCCCTTAATGGCACAATACCAAACGCATTCATGCCGAAAATCAGGGTACCGTATACATCGGCCACGCTGGAAGTGTTTACCATTGTGGTAGAACCCTGACCCGCCCCTGCCCATTTCTTCGCATTGGGGTTAATCAGGAATCTAATGCGTACTGCTGGCAAAGCACCTATTTCGGACTCATGTATTGACCTCATCTGACCATAATCTTCTATGCCTACGAATCCAGTCATCTGTCTCACATCAAGGGCGACATCAGGATGTATGATTGCCACAAAAGACATTGGCACGGCATCGCTGCCGACATTAGGAGACCCGGAAAGAACCGAGGTGATGTATCTGACCTTATTTCTTTCCATAGTTCTTAACACCGAACGCAATGTTGCTATCGTAAGTGCAGCATTCTGATTTGATCGTACTGTGCCTGTCTGGTATACGACATTAGTTCCAGTAACCAACACATCACGACGGAGAATATCTATTGTTTCCCCGGATTGTTCCCCCAGTAGTTCATCGAACTCTGTCAGAATTGGATCGGGATTAGTCAATTCCACATCATCGGAATACTCGATATATGCCCCATAGGTCGCTATGGTAGCCAATACATCGGTATATGTCGGGTCTGTGGAACTTGGCGGCACTCCTTCCGTGAGTGGAGTGGTCGCAGTTCCAAGTGATTCATATCGCCTGAATTTTGCGGTTTTACTGTTTTTCTGAGGCAATGGCCTTATCTGACCGAATAAGTCATGGTTCATAAAAGGCAATGCCCGCTCTAAAAGCTGTCTGTTATAGAATTCCGTTAGAGCGGATGGAATTTCTACGGTTGTCGTTTGCATTTATTATCACCTTCCTTTATTTCTTAAACTCGCCAAGTTTTATGCTTTCCACATATTTCCTGAAATCGTCTTTTGGCATTGACATAAACGACGGTGGTGAAACCGAAGCCTGATTATCTGATCCCGGTGCTAATACTGATGCGGATTGCATATTCTGGACAAGTTTAGTTCGTGCATTGGAAGCAGTATTATTGCCGCCGATGCGGTATTTGGCAAGTTCTATAACGTCTGAGAGTATTTCCTTTTGAGGTCTGTTTTGAGTCATTATCTTTGCTACTTCTTTGCCAAGCGGAGTACCGGGATCGAATGCCTCGGAATTTCCTGATCTTAGTTCCGAAACGCCTACTTCACCCAATATCTCGGATTTGAGTGCTGATCTATCCCTTCTCCGTATTTCCGCCAATGCAGCCGGTGCATGATCTGGGTACTCGCTTGAATGGGTCACGATGTAGTTTAAATCCTGTTCTGGTATCTGCTCCCATGTCCGTTGCCCTGATGTCTGTCTTGTTTTGCCCTCAAGTTCCGCTACTTTGGCTTCTAATGCCCTGGTTGTCTCAAGTACCTGATCGAAACGTTCTCTTGGTATGAACTCGCTACGTTGCTCAACTTTCTGATCCTTAGATGACGGCGACTCATCTTTACTACCGCCCGAATTATCCGGTATCTGGCTACCAGCTGCCGCAGGTGCAGGCGACACATCTGCTTGTTTTCCGCCCTGTTGTAAATCTTCTGGCATGATTATTTGCCTCCCTTTTTGGTTGCTTTTTTAATCGTTCTTTTATTTTCAGATTTATAAAATACTTCACGTCCCTTTTTTTCTCCATATTCTTTAACCATCTCATTCATAATCTTTTTACCTTTTTTATTGAGTGGCATCAGGCTTTCCTCCTTCCTTTTGAGGTTGCATCGTTGACGCTTGCCTCATTTGTGCCAGCATCGCATCCTTACCCGGCCAATCGGAGACCTGGACAAGCAGTTCAAGTAACGGCATTGGCGGTGGGATACCTACTTTAGCCAGCACCGCTATTAAATCCAATGCCTGCTGGAACTGTCTATCTCTATCTGAACCCAATAAAGGGGTCACATCCACTATTACATCGTATTTGGCTTCAAGTATTCTTTCTATGAATTCATTAACATTATTAATCGTTAATCCCATATTAGAAATACCTGATATTCCCAATATGTCAATTATCTTCTCCGGAGTATAATATTGCTGAATAAGAGAAATTGTTAATTGACCCAGAATTTTCTGGGATCGTACAAGTGAATCAAAAAGTGGTGCAAGTATAGTTGCACCTGATTGTTGCAGGGTTCTTATGGCTTTACCTGATTGATCACCTGTGCGGGCGAGACCCAATAATTCCTGGTTAGCGCCAGAGGTTTTCTTTATCTCATCCTCTGCTATCTGCATTAGTGTTACAAACGATGTCGGAATATTTTGGCCATCTATTTCTTTAGGCTCGCCGATTATAGGGTTATATTCAAACCAGAAGCCTGGTTTACCCGATTCTGTAGACCAACGAGATAATTGATCAGACGATACGGAACGTTTAGGTATTTTCCATCCACCCTTAGACATAGTATTAATCATGTGAAGCATTTGAGACCAGCGTTTATTTTTCTCACGTTGCGGGTCTTTAAGCGATCTAACAATTCCCATGACCTTTTCATCGAAATTATAAGCTGTCAGGGGAATAATCGGGTATTTATTATGCTTATATGGCGATGGAGAATCCTTTAATATTTTCCATGCCGTAACGTGAGCGATACGAGTTTGCTTAATTACCCGATGGACTATTTCCATATCAGGCACAGAAGCAGATCGGCTCACAGCCATACGGGTAACGTCTTCTATGGCTTGTTTGGCTTCCTTTTCATTATTAAATCTCTGTATCCCTGTTTCCGTTATGACAAAGGCTACGGATTTAGGGATTTTGTACCAGAATTCGAGTATACGGAGTTTCCCTGTGCGTTTATCACGCCAGTTATAATCAAGTGTTTTCTCACCTACGAGGTCTGCGGGCATATTCAGCCATTCACCGTGTTTTATTTCAGACATGGAGCCGGGATAATAAATTCTCAGCATGTCTTCAGAGACCCATTTAGCCCAGATCATGTAATTTGCATCCTGCATATCGTATTGAGTAGCGTTTTCATCCCAGAAGACGGATAACGGGTGTATGCGTTTAACGGCTATTTCGCCCAGGGGTTCATCCTGCTGATGATAATCAATCATGGTATACAGGAATCCTCTTCCACAGATCGTCATATCCTGGAAGGCGTCGGATACTTCATATATAAGGTTTGAATTATCCGATGCGAACCTATATAGTTGGTTTGCAATTTGTGAGGCCCTGTCATCATCGAAACCACGAGGTTTGTAGGTAATGCCGAGTCTTGAGGCTCGTTCCTGACCTGATATGAGGTTTACTACCGGAAGGATGGCATTCATGACAAGTGCCGGCCGGTCTTGTCTATTTAATTCATCTTTTTGTTTCTGATTCCACTGGCCATGTCCTTCGACAAATGAGTAATCTTCTTTAGCATCCACCCGCCATAGTTCTGAGGTCTTCTTTGCCTGCTCAAAGAATGTCTGGAATCTTTCTAACCTGTCTTCAGGTAATTCGTCTGCCATAATTATTCCTATTCTGGTGGTATGGGATGTCCTTGTAATTTAAATTCGTCAGGCCACATATAATCATCGGGATTGATTTGTTCTCTTTGCCCAAACCAAACCTGCATCATATCTTGTTTCTGATCTTTAACAGGTAAATCCTTCCATTTCAAAGGAACAACTTTTTTTAAAAATGCACCACGATAATCATAGAAATGTTTTGGATTATCAACATCGTTGATATTATATTTCTTCGCCCATTCCTGAAATTCCTGTTCAAGTTTCATATCATTAAAAGGCATTATACTCCCATATAAGCCAATTCGTTTATCGGGCCTGGGTCATGCGCAACCGTTACCGGCTTTTCATATTGAGGACATCTGATATGTCCTTGCAATGCAAGCCCTAAAGCCATCACCCGGTCATCTTTGCAACCTGCCTGAGCCTCGGCCCGGCCTTTCTCGTTTATAATAAATGTAGACATCTCATCTATTGTGTCAATATCGTATATTTCCAGGGCATTATCCCTTACTGCCTGAGCTATTGCGTCAACGAGTATCGGGCGAGTTAAAAGGTTGGTATTCCAGCCCCATTTCCTTGATTCTTTAAGTCCCCATTTATCAAATGTTTTCTCGCTATACATATTGCCATAACCGGCAGCCCGGACTATAGATATTACTGCAAAGCCGTGATTATTGGTTTCTATAACGAGCCATGCGTCGTTATATTCTTCGGCTAAGATAATGGCATGAGTGCCGAATGTATCAGGATCAATTTTACCGATTAATATTGCGCTGACGGTTGGCGGAATATCTCTTTTAAGTATTACCGCAACGGAGTTATCTCCATGCTCAAGCCCTTCTGCGGTATCTATACCGATACAGTAGCCGACATCGTTTAACCGTTCCTCGTAAATATAGAGATTTGCCGAATCGGATATTTTTCTTATTTCAAGCGGTTCTTTTGCGTTATCTTTTAGACGAAGAAGGCCATCCTGATTAAATGCACATCGGCCTAAACCCATCGCATAGTTTCCGAATATACGGACTTCCTGCTCCCACGTTTCCATCTTGGATTTAAGTCTGCGGATAATGTTTTCAGACAGGCCCGGATTATCCGTTGTCGCTCCAGTCCATATGCGAAGATTTGTGGGGTCTGCCTGCCTTTGAGTATTTTTCAGTATATCCTTATATGTCCAGGTAAGACCCTTGAATGGGTCTGGTGTCATGGAACCTCTTATTAAAAGATTTCTTCCTGCCTCCACTCTTATACTTGCCTCTGAGTATACTTCTTTAGGTGGTTCCTCATCGAAACATATCAAATCTTTACCAGCGCCTCTGAATTTTTCTATACCGGAATCCGCTGATTTAAAACCTACTTCACTTTTATTGAAGAGTTTGGCTATGAGATCGGTTTTATTGAAATTCCATAAATCAATATCTTCATTCCATTTCATACCAAGTTCCGGCATTTGTCTCTTAAATTTGGGGACTAAAATATCTCTGACCATAGGAAAATCAAGCCCTACAATCCAGATATTTTGCGGTGTGGGATACAGTTCGTTTGTAAGAGGATTATAGCCATTGGCCTGGCAGACTGCACGGAATACCAGGGCATCTGTTTTACCCCAGCGGTTCCCAGTAATAACCCAGGATTCATCGCCATTCCAAGCTATGTATTCAGCCTGTTTGGGATGAAAAAACAGTCTGGCCTCGTCATAACCGCAATCGCCTGGACAGCCTCGTTTAATACAGTCTTTAGAGTGCATTCTCCAGGCATAGGTTTGAAGATGGGTGATACATTTAATCCATGTTTCAGCTACATCATCGGAAAGACTGGCTAATTTACTATACAGATCATCTGCATCCCATGATTTAATGAGGTACGGGTTTTTGGATTTATCGTTAATGGTCTGTGAGATGATTTGGAGACTGATTGATATATCATCGGCCATATTACCGATAAGATACATTAAACAGGGAAGTTGTCAAATAATTACATGCGGATAAGTTTGGAAATATGAGATAGAGTAAACGGATTACCCCGGCGAGTCAGATAACCTTCTGATGATAATGTTGTTGCAATAGCCTGCAATGGCAATCCTGTGGTTCTTAAATCCTTTATTCTATGCACAGCATTCTGTTCATCGGGATTATCTTCAATATGCAGGCTATCTGATGACAATTTCTTCCCATATGGGATATTGCCACACCGCTGGCCAATACTTTTTTTTTGAGCCATACCCCGTTTGACACGCTCACCTGTTGCCTCTCTTTCGTATTGCGCTACGGAGATAAGAATATTAAGCACGAACCGGCCATTTGCGGATGATGTATCAATTTTCTCCGATACCGAAATCAGATTAGACTTCTGAAAATATTTATCCAGTAGGTGACCTAAATCCTTGACAGACCGGGTGAGCCGGTCGAGTTTGGCCACAATCAATCCGTCAACCTCTCCATTCTTGAGCATCGAGAGAACCCTGCACAATCCGGGCCGATCCATATTCTTGGCGCTCTTGCCCTCGTCAGATACAATCTCTACCAACTCCATTTTGTAGAGATTGCAGTATTGCGTAATATCTTCCCTCTGTGCATCAAGGGAATATCCTTCATCCGCCTGCATCTCAGTAGAGACCCTGCAATACCCTACCATTCTCATGATTTCTCCTTTCCAAGCAATTGAATCACCAACTCCTTCAAGGTCAATCCCTCCTTAACAGCCATTATCTTTAATTTCTTATATAAACCTTCGGGAAAATTCCTGATATTCATATCCATAATGATTAATGTAACAGATGTTACATATCTTGTCAAGGAATGTTTGACAAAAACAGGAATTTAAGTATATTAAAATCATGCCAATACCTGATGACTCCATCCAAAGTGATGTCAGACCGCTCATCAGCAATATAAACAAAGTATTGGGGCTTGATAAATATTCAATCCCTGGGCAGGCAGGCAATAGCCAAACCAATAATAAGCTGGTCGCTTATAATCATGGGAGGCGGTACTTGTCGAAAAGATCATACAAACCCGCTCGCTTCAGAGATAATATCTCCCATGTTGAGAGACTTAATTCATTCTACACAACGTAGAATATTAAATCTCAATAATCTCTATTAAGATTTAATGTCATGTTACATTCTACACAACGTAGTATCAATGACCACATTACAATTATACATATCACACTTTCTACACAACGTAGAACGTCAACACTCAAAATATTATACAGAAACATGGCAAGTCAATAAGTTGCCTGTTGTCTGAATATCAAAAAATTGTGTGGAGAGAATGGGGAACAGGGCTGAGACTCCTGAAAGCCAGATGGGACCCTACCGGTTTTCGGGATTTCCGGGATCAGAATCGGGAAGCACAACAGATTGTGTGTCAATCTGTTGACTCACAAGGACTGGTAGTAATTGATTGTCATCAGGAGGTGGTGATGACAATGATTGCCCTGATAGAATCTGAACAAGTAGATTGACTTGGCCCGCCGGACGGCTCAGGGACTTCTCCCCATCACCATATGTCACCTTCCAGGCCCAAGGTAATGCCTCACCTGGTTTCTGCTTGCACCAGCGCCTGAAGTCACGGACGCTGTCGGTGGATTCAAGGTACATTTTGGCCCAGACCTTCATTGATCCCGCAAGACGCCATCGTCGTCTGCCTGTCAGAGGGTTAATTTTAGAGTAGTCAATTTTGTTAGGTTTTTCCTGGATTACTGGTGATGTAAACTCAACATTGGTAGCAGTGATGATTTCCTGACTAATTTCCTTTGACACCTCACTAACTATTTTCTTCATTTTCCGTTTATCTGCGGTGGCGTGAAAGAGTTTTCTTGCTTCTTCAGTGTTGATTTTCTTAAGTTTTGGCATATCGCATATATATTATTTATTTATGATTTTGTCAAGTAATAGTGTTCAAATGTTTGACGTTGTGCCATATAATGTATACTTGACAACTGTAACTGTAGGTGATAAGATTAGCAACATCAGCAATGGTGCTGAATCATATAAGGGGGTGACAAAATGACAGTCAAGGAAATGATAAATGAAATGAAGGGCCGACAAGCCCTGTGGTCTGTGGATACCCTGAAGGTACTGGTAGACATTCGGGACATCCGTGACGTATTTGGGCGGGTAGATTTTCTCATCTCTCCGGTGAGCGGGAGCGGGGAGAAATGGGTGCAGAAGGGATCACTTATATTTATTAAACAGGAGGTGATAAATGGAGAAATGTGAAAAAGATAATGTGAGGGTGGACGTTCCTCACACAGAGAATTACCCTGTAGAGTTATGCTGTGCAGGGGAATGGGCCCACATGGGTAACAGGGGCAACCCATATGATGGGTTGACCTCAGTTTTAAGGTGGCTATGTTATGGCCACGCTACCAAGTCAATCCCCGCTCAGGAGGTCTCGAAATGAAGAAGAAAATCATAAGTAACGGCAATATGAACTGGTCTGAGACGAAGGGGGATATAATCTCCATATCAGGTGGTGGCAGCATCCACATGGAAGGGGATGTTGATGTGACCGGCGACTCGGAGAGTGAAGATACTCGTGTCATCGGCACTGTCTCCATCACCCTACCAATAGAAATGAGGGGTAGTGGAAAGGCGTATGAAATAGTGCAGGAGTCTATCCGATACCAGTTGGCAGAACTTCTGAAAAATTGGGGGCATACGAGGATGCTCAGGAAGCTGTGAGAAAGCTCTTAAATGGCATGAGTGACCTGGTGGAGATGACTTCTAACGGTGGCAGGGAGAAGGCGATAGATGATAGGGTTAACAAGGCGATACGTTCCGGTATGCTGGACGTATTGGAAGTCAAGGAGGGAGAATGAAGAGAAAGCTCTCATGGCGGGCAAGGAAGGGGTCGGAGGCTAACCCGATAAGGACACTTGAATGTGGTTGCAGGATTTACGTCTACGATAAAACTGTTGTCCATTATTGCGATAAACATAACCCGGCTAATAGGGAGGGCTTGAAATGAAATTCTTAAAAAAATACTCATATGAAGATGCTGAAGAATTGAAATGGGTATGGAATTATACATTTGACCGACATGTATGCTTTGTACGATTTGCCGATGGCGAAGAGACTTGGAGTTATCCGCAAGATACCGGATATAATCCGGCAGGTTTATTTAATTGCTTTCGAGATGAAAATCAATGCGTGAACATTGATGTACTAAATCAGTGACTGATACCTGATACCCCTGATCTAATCCGGTCAGGGGTTTTTCCTTTGCCATATATTCAACCCCTTATGCCGGTTCTTCTGCTTTCTCTTCCTGAATTCTTCCACGCTAATCGGCTTTCCATTCACAATAACCTGATCCCCGTATCGTCCTGTGTCCCACTCGTTAACGGTGAGTTGTTTCTTGCGGCCCTTTAAATATGTGTCTGACATTAACCTTAACCTATTCCTTTAATTCGCTGCTCAAAGTCCTTCAGTATCGCCATCAATTCCAATATCTCATCCACCGCCCATCGGTCGGTCTTGAGCACTGTGTAATTCCCAGCCCCTCCGTTAACACTGGATACCTCAAGTGTCTGACCGAGTTGGCGGTCGTCGTTGCCGTCTGAATCCTGCGTGTATGTGGCGGATAGCTCCCATAAAATCCATGCTTTCTTTTTCACTCAAGTTTCTCCTCACAACTCCCGATAACATACCATGATCACAACAGACGACCTCCGCAAACAGTGTGATGAGACCGACCGCCTGACTGCCCTGCTCAGGGAACGGAACAACCCGTATCAGTGGATGCTTCAGTGGGCAAAGCGTCAGGAAGAGTCTCAGGACGCTCAACAGACGCCTTGATCGCTTGCCATAAATCTACAGCTAATTCAAGTGTCCATTTTGGAGATGGCCCATACTGCTCATACACCTCCCTCATCTCATTCAACGGACACTGACACGGCTCGACAGATATTTCTGATCTATTCCACGTACATTGCAAGTATGTTCCGCAATCCCTGCAATAAACCTCAATTTGTAATGGTTTCGGTGTTATCGGCATGATTATTTCTCCTCCTGCTCTAACATTATGCAATATTTTTCAACCATCTGTTCATAAGTTTCCGTATCGCCTTCAGAACTTGCGGTTGTCAACCATCGGTTTCTGAATCCCACAAATCTGATATGCTGATTATATCCACACCCATCTGTAGGCCATGCCCAATGGCGACGCTTATGTTGTGTACGCATAAACTCCCGTATATGAGCAGCAGTTTCTTTGTTTGTTTTTTCTTTTTCTGTCGGCATAATTATTTCTCCTTCGATACAGAACATCCCCATTGGTGCCATTATTTCGCCTACTTAATTACGACCCCTTATATTGCTCAAACATTTCTTTTCTGTATTTTTCTATAGAATCTTGCTTGTATCCTTGTATACACCGTAGACATAATTTCTTATTGTAAATAGGATTAATACCACATTTCTGACACTTTCTATAGCCGTTATAATTCCTATATATCTTTTTGCTCATCCTTTTGACTCCTTTGATCTGATAGAAAATGGTACAATTTTACACCAATGGGTTGCTTGTAAGTGCCATGGCAGAACTACCTGACCATTTTCATTCCAGTATTTATGTACCCTATCCCAAAATATCAAGCTCTTAACTCCCCCCTGCCGTGCATTTGCAGTGATGATTACCTCTCCTGTTTTTGGTGCTGTTTCAATGGGATGCCATTCGTATGGCATGAATTCTTCAGTATCAGTTGGTTCTGCTAAGAACTTCTTAAAATCCTTTATGAATTTAGTTGGGTCAGTCATTTGTTCTCCTTCCATACCAGTTTGTATTTTAATGGGTTCATATTTACTACTGCCTTGTCCCATACTTTGTTTGCAGCATATAATGATTTTCGTGTTTCCGTCTGGACGACTTCCCCAGTGTCCCTATTAATTACCTGAATTGTGTATATCATTCCTCCGTCTCCCCCGGCGGTTCCGGTAACGGCATCCAATGGGAGACTTCCAGCTTATCCCCAGTATGGGCACAATAGAAACGTCCATCAGAAACATATATTGCTACTGTAATCCATCCATCATCTATACTCCACACCAGCATATCACCCTTCTTTTCGGGTAATCTGTCTTTTACATTTATCCATTTCATTTCCCGCCGCATGGTTTCTAACGCCTCACTCATCCCCTGCACCCTGCCCCACTGATAGATGTTTTCGCATGATGCCGTGATTAAGTCAGCTTCAACCGGATCACCCGCAAACCGCAGGCGTAGCGCATCTATCACAGTGTTTTTATTCGTCTCCATATTCCCCCTCCCCCTCCCCCTCCATTTCCGCCTGTTCCCGCCTGTCACACTCTGCATCGTCCCGCAATTTCTCGTGATACGGACAGTTGCACACCCTCGTTGCAACTCTGTCTAAACAGTGCTTATCATTATCCCACCACTCGCCTGCTATCACCTGCTTATCAGTGTTATCAGCCATAATATCCCCCATATGATCACACCACTTACCATCGCACTGGCTAATAGGTACAAAACCGCTTCAGTATAGCTTTCAAACATCCCGTATTTCATGTATATGCCCCCTCTCGTCCTTTTCCCTTTTTCTTTTTACTCCGGCACACCCTTAACCTGTGCAGTCCTTGTCTCTATCGGCCAATATCTACCGCACATAAGACAGCGACGCTCCCTGTACCAGACACCGTGATCGTAAAACTCTTCAGGGACTACAAGGCCGAAACAATATTTGCATTTCATATCTTCCCCCATTTCCCGCCACGTAACTGTCCGGCAGCTATCCAGTAAGACATTGACTGCCTGAGCCTGCGGTTGGTGTTTTCCCTGAGCCACCTGCGAAATAACCATAGTCTGATTCTGTTCATGATTCCCCCCTTTTTGATGTTATCGCTTATCATTATTGTACGGAAAATATAGCCCTGCAAGCAGTTAAAACTATCATCACAAATACACCAGCAGGTATTGACTCTTGCCATATACCGAAGGTAATACCAGCCATTACAGGCATTATGATACGTCCGACCAATTCCATAAATTCTTCCATGTGATCCCCCCCCTTTATGTGGATGTTTGTCATGTCTAAATCCCCCGTTAATACTTCCGCCTACGTGTAGACCTCAAAATTCCTACAGATTGACAGTTACGTTGCTGTGCAGAATTTAAAAGCATTTTGAGATGGTATCCGCACGCTACTTTTCACTCCTCATCTTCCTCAACCGTTCCGATAACTCTTTTTTCCGCTCATCGGTCATATTTACAACCCTTTTTGTCCGGTTTGGATTATATGGCATGAATGGATAAAGACTGCACTGCTTGTTTTGGCAATCTCCTGTACCGTCAGCGTAATAACCCATGCAGTCGTAACACTTACCAGCAATGGCCTGCTTCATGGTGTTTGTCTCATGATTTAAGTGCTTGAATAATTCCTTCCGTCCCTTTGCCTTAATGCCTACATTTTCGATGATGTCAAGATTACTCATAAAGCCCTCCCCTTCAGTTAAACAGAAAAAGGGATGCCAGCGTGAACCAGCATCCCTCCCTGTACTGAGCGCAGACGGCAGAAGTGATCTTCGGGGGATCGCAGACCGTCCGGCTCAATGTGATTTAATTGTTTTGTTTGTAAGTTCATCGCAATCCCCCGTTTGCAAGTTTTATTTATACCAAAAGTTCAGGAACGTGTCAAGGAAATTATTTACCAGACTATTGCGTCCTTGAACCATGCCGGGAATAACCGGGGTTTCTGGATTAACCGGGTAAATTGAGAATCAAGTATATAGCTCTTGCAATGGTCCGTATTACTCCTTACCCCTCTGCCGCACATCTGCACTATCCGCTGCGCCGCATCTGCCTGATACCAATCCTGCCCGAATGTCCCGGAATATAGCCGGGCTGAAACTATACGATCCTGAGTAGACTGGAATGGCACTTTCGCGATAATAACGAACCGTGCCAGGTCATCATCGAACGATACCCCTCGCTCGATTGACGGAGATACAAGCACTAATGGCCTGTCTGACCGCTTAAACGCCTCTATAACCTGTTCTTTGTCTTGAGGGGTGTGAGTAAGTAGCCTTGAACTGTTTAAACCCATTAAGCGGGCAGTGAGGGCGTATGACGTGGCATGTATAACCCCTTTCACGTCCGGGTTTTCGTTCAGGATGGTTTTTATGGCAGATAACATCTTCGGTAATTCAGCTGGTTGCGTCTTGTATGACATATTAGCAACGGGGTTATAGTATACCGGACGGTTCTCCAAGGGGAAGGGTGACGGGAGGTCAATATAGTTGGTTTCCGTCTGCGGGATGCCTAATAACCGGCAATATGTGGAATATTCCGGGAAGGTCGCTGACATGAATATCCAGTTATCGGCATGACGGAATAAGAATTGCTCAGACAATGCCGGGGTTAACCATGTGGGTTTGTAGATTATTTTATCTCCGGATTCGTACCTGAGCCATGTGGAATCGGAATACTTAGAGATGATCTCCATTTTCGCGAGTAACCGTTTCACCCGACGGTAATTCTTGATCAACTCCTCCGGCGGTGACGATGTGTTGGATAATGCGGCCTTGTACCGGTTAATGTCCTTCGTCAGATAGGTTATGCACTGGTCGGCCCACGGCTTCCATGTTTCCGGTTTGGTGTAATATTCCGGTTCAAGGAGGTTATAGCCGGACAATACGGACTGATCACGCTTGCCGAGATCGAGGGAGATGAAATCCACTAACCCCTGCTCAAGGTGATCTGCCTCGTCTACGATGATTGTATCCTGCCCGCTGAAAACCCCCCGGGATAAATTGGTCTCGGCTAACAGGTAGCTGAGATTGAATACCCGGTACTTGGATTGCATCGCTGCGGACTTGGCAAGTTCGTAAGGGCACTCGACCTCGTACTCGCAACCCTTTTTTACGCAACTATCAGCAAAGACACCGAACTCCTCGAACCTGGGACAAGGATAATTTGACCGGCCTTTCAAAACTACCGCTTCTGGAAAGTCGGACAATATCTGGTCTTGTAACATTTTCGTGGAGACTGTGTAGAGGGAGGGTTGTTTGTGATGGCTGAGTAGCATCCCGATAATTGTCTTTCCGACTCCAGTTGGCGCACTGATAATATTGTACTTAGCATCGGAGGAAAGAACATCGTTGATGACCCCTTCCTGACCCTCACGAAATATCTTGAATTTACTGAATGGAATTTGCATTATTTTCTCCCATATTCCTTTATTCCCATATATCATCATTCCTTATTTTGTACTTCCATGTGCCAACATTTTCCCTGACATTTTCCGTATAATAATAAAGACTATATAGTACAACTTTTTTTTCAAGTTAGTCCCTTATTCCTTTATTCCTATTCCTTTATACCTTTATACCTTTATACCTTTATACCTTTATACCTTTATACCTTTATACCTTTAT
>ERZ1292625.2883-Hain-H41-01um-R1-2883-length-14892-cov-12_pt1 | contig 14892 bp, 13 predicted proteins | sample MGYA00564400_ERZ1292625 | MGnify/ENA primary metagenome ERZ1292625 (study PRJEB36523, sample SAMEA6512639) | groundwater metagenome | collected 2019-01-08 | study: AquaDiva: Metagenomics assemblies of 32 groundwater samples | reverse complement strand
GACAAAGATGATTTATTCCTGTTTAAAGATGCCAAGGAGATTGAGCTTTTGTAATTGGATTGGACTAATTTGTCAAATTGGATTAACTTGATAAGAGATGGGGAAAGAAACATTTGCTAAAAGCTGGTTAACGAAATTGTGGCGGCCGAGTGATGCGGATAACAAATTTGGCGCCGGACAGGTGATGATAGTGGGCGGCAGCAGCCTGTTTCATGGAGCGCCGATCCTGGCCTTGAAGGCGGCCAGCCGGTTGGTCTCGATGGTTTATTTTGCGACGCCGGAGGCGGACCACACCATTGCGGAAAAGCTGAAGGCCGGCTTGGGCTCCTTTATCTGGGTGCCGTTTGATCAACTATCTGACTATGTAGCGAAGTCGGATGCGGTCCTAATCGGGCCGGGAATGATGAGAAACAGAGTTGAGGGTGAGGGCCTGGTGATAGACGAGGCCGGTAAGGAAAGCAGGCAAGTGACGTTGGCGGTGGTGACCAAATATCCGGCTCAAAAATATGTCATCGACGGCGGGGCCCTCCAGGTGATGGCCGCGAATGAGCTGCCGAGGGGAGCGATAATTACACCAAATCGGAAAGAGTTCGCCATGCTTTTTGGTGAGGAATTAAGTGCTGGAAAAGAAGTAGAACAATTGAGCAGGGCGGCGAAAAAATACAGAGTAGTAATTGCCCACAAGGCGCCGACGAGTATTGTGACGGATGGGGAGAGGGTTGTTTCCATTGAAGGCGGCAATCCGGGGCTGGTAAAGGGGGGCGTCGGTGATGTGGTGGCGGGTTTGGCCGTGGGGCTGGCCGCCAAGAATGAGGCCATACTGGCGGCGGCGAGCGCCATCTATCTAACTAAACGGGCGGCTGATCGTTTGGACGACCGAGTGGGTTTCATGTATAACGCCGATGATTTGGCGGATGAAGTTGGAAGGGTTTATCGAGAAGAGGTGTGAAGCTAGTACACCCGTCGGGTGTACTGTACATTAGTCTAGTTGGATTTTTACCGCAAAATACGCGATAATTGGGTTTGAAATGTTCAAGCCCAAGTACAGCATTACTAATAAGATTCTGTCGAACATTGGCGCGGTTGAGGCAGCCCGTGAAGTGGTGGAGAATGCGCCTTTGGTTCCCGACTGGGAGGCGAAATTTCGTCAGGATGCCCTGATTCGGACGGTGCACTTCGGGACGCACGTTGAAGGAAACGATCTGACCCTGAACCAGGCGGAAAAAATAGTCAAGGAAGATCCGGGAAGAGATGAGTCGGCGGAGGAGGTAGCGAAAAGAACCGGCATCGTGGCTCGGGAACGTGACGTTCAGGAAGTAATTAACTATCGAAACGTGATTCGGTTTGTCGACCAGTTGGCGCGGTTGGGCAAAAAAACCGGGACGCTTTTTGGGGAGAAGGAATTACTACAGATCCATTCGTTGACAACGGAGAAGTTGCTCCCGTCGCACCAATTGGGAGTCTATCGGACTTTGCCGGTCACGGTCCGTGGAGTAGTGGATGGTGAAGTGGTTGGGAGGCCGCCTCTGCCGGTGGAAGTGCCCTACCAGATGGAAGATTACTGGCGCTGGCTTGCCGGAGTAGCCAAGGATGAAATCCATCCGGTAATTAAAGCGGCGATCACTCACTACGAATTGGTGCGGATTCACCCCTTTATCGAAGGCAATGGCCGGGTGGCGAGGGCCTTTGCCCTGCTGGTTCTGGCGGCGGAGGGGTATAACTTCAAACACTTTTTCAGCATCGAGGAATTTTTTGATAAAAATCTGGAGAGTTACTATGCCGCTTTGGCGAGCGTCGAAAAGAATAATAATGATCTGACCGAGTGGATCTCCTTTTTTTGCGAGGCTTTAGCGATCGAACTGACTAAGTTGAAGGAAAGGGTCAGGCGGTTGTCGGTCGACATGGCGATCAAGACCAAGCTGGGGGGAAAGCAGATCGCCCTATCGGAGCGACAGGTGGCCCTGATGGAGGCCTTGGAAATGCGGGAGGTGTTGACGATGGCGGACGCGAGAAGCGTCTTACCAATGGTTTCCGATGACACGATACTGCGGGACTTAACCTCGCTGACCGATAAAAAATTGGTGAGGAAAAAAGGGAAAACAAAAGGGGCGCGGTATATACTTCGTAAATAATATGAGGTTTAAAGAATTTGCAGAACAGCTAGAGAAACTGGAGAAGATATCTTCGCGGCTGGAGATCACCGATGAAGTGGTCAGGCTATTGGCGAAACTTTCTACCGAAGAGGTGGCCGGTGCAATTTATATCCTGATGGGGCGCCTGGAGCCGACTTATACCGGTTTGGAGTTCAATCTCGGTTGGAAGATGCTCCTGCGATCAATCGGCGAACTTTCGGGTGAGAAGAACGAAAAGGTCCTGGCGGACTTTAAAAAGAAGGGCGACGTTGGTGAGGTGATGATGGATTTGCCCGAGAAGGTGTTTAGCGACAAAAAATTATCGGTCAAAGAGGTTTACGAGCGGCTGATCCTGATCGCTAAATACGCCGGAGGAGGGAGTCAGGAAAAAAAGGTATCGGAATTGGCGAAGCTGTTCGCCGATCTGCCCCAATTGTCGGCGAAGTTTGTGGCGAGAATAGTTTTGGGCCGCTTGCGGCTGGGGTTCTCCGACAAGACAATTTTGGACGCCCTTTCCGTAGCCGAGAGGGGTGACAAAAGCGCGCGCAAGAAATTGGATGAAGCCTATCAAATCAGGCCGGATGCGGGGCATTTGGGGCGGATGGTGCTTTCCAAAGGACTGGATAAGGCGCTCGTGCGTTTGGAGGTCGAAGTAGGAGTGCCGGTGATGCCGGCCTTATGCCAGCGGTTGAACCACGCGGCGGAGATTATCGAAAAAATGGGGGCGGTGGCGGCCGAACAAAAATTTGACGGGACGCGGGTTCAAATCCATTTCAAACGAAAAGGCTTTAGCGACGGATCGAAAGTGAAGACGTATACCCGTAATTTGGAAGAGAACAGCCAGATGTTTCCAGAGCTTTCGAGTTTGGCGGATTGGATTGCCGGAGATGAGGTAGTTCTCGATGCCGAAGCGGTGGGAATTGATATCAAGACCGGTAAGATTTTACCCTTTCAGATGACGATAACCAGGAAAAGGAAACATGGGATCCCCGAAGCCGCTAGTGCCATCCCCTTGCGTTTTTTCGTTTTCGATATCTTGGCCCGTGACGGTAAGACTTTTCTTGCCGAACCATATTTTGAGCGAAGAAAGATTCTTTCGGAAACGATAAAGGAGAATAAGACCGTTGTCGTTGACGAAACACACAGGACGACTGACGCGGGGGAGCTGCATAAGTGGCATGAAGAGTTTCTGGCAGAAGGATTTGAGGGGGCGGTCATCAAAAAGTGGGACGGTTTTTATCTCCCCGGGCGGCAGGGCTGGAACTGGGTGAAGATCAAGGAAAAAGAGGGGAGTACCGGGAAGCTTTCAGACACCTTGGACTTAGTGGTAATGGGCTACTATCGCGGTCGGGGCAAGAGAACTGATTTTGGTTTGGGGGCATTTTTGGCGGGGGTAAGAAAAGGGGAAAAGGTGGTGACGATTGCCAAGATCGGGACCGGGTTATCAGACGAACAGTTTCGGGATTTGAAGAAAAGGCTGGATGGTTTGGTGGTCGCCGAAATGCCAAAGGAATATGAGGTGGATAAGGCCCTCATCGCCGATGTCTGGACGACGCCGAAAGTGGTGGTCGAAATTGCGGCTGATGAGATTACCAAAAGCCCGGTCCATAGCGCCGGGGTGGCGCTGCGGTTTCCGCGGCTTATCAAGTTTCGCGATGATAAAGATCTGGCCGGGGTGACAACGCTCTCCGAGGTGGAGGAAATCAGTTAGAATAATCCCTATGACAGAAATTCTTAGGCAGGTCGTAGATTTATTTCTCAATATTGATCAGAATTTGGCGAGAATCGTAGCCAACTTCGGGGTTTGGTCTTATGCCCTTTTGTTTTTGGTGATCTTCATGGAAACGGGGTTGGTAGTAACCCCGTTTTTGCCGGGGGATTCATTGATTTTTGCCGCCGGGGCATTGGCGGCCAGCAATGCCTTTTCGATCCTCTGGTTATTTATCTTGTTGGTGGCGGCGGCTATTATTGGGGACACGGTCAACTATTGGATCGGGCACTACATAGGGCCAAGAGTTTTTGAGGGTAACCACCGGTTGTTGAAAAAGGAGTATTTACATAAGGCGCAAGCCTTTTATGACAAGCATGGCGGGGCGGCGATTGTGTTGGCTCGTTTCGTCCCCATTGTCCGGACCTTTGCCCCTTTTGTGGCCGGGGTTTCCAAGATGAATTATTCGCAGTTTATTTATTACAACATCATGGGTGGCGCTTTTTGGGTAACACTATTTCTTTTTACGGGCTACTTTTTTGGCAACCTACCTTGGGTGAAACATAACTTCGAGTATCTGATTATCGCTATCGTCCTGATTTCGGTGGTACCGATGGCGATCGAAGTCTACAAGGCGAAGACGGATAAACATCACTATGATTAGTGTCGGTTTTAAAATTGAGCCAGCGAGGAGTGGAATAAAATGAGAATGTGTATGTTTCGAATGATCCACTTTTGAAAGAGCGAAGAAGGTTGTTGAGGAATAGTTTAACGAAAGCCGAAAAATTAATTTGGAATAAACTGAAGAGAAAACATCTGGGTTTTCAATTTAGAAGACAGTTTGGGGTGGAGGGTTATATCTTGGATTTTTACTGTCCAGAAAAGAAATTGGCTGTTGAGCTAGATGGAGGATTTCATCGAAAAAGAAAGGAATATGACAAGGAAAGGGATGTGTGCCTGAATAAATTAGGTATAAATGTTTTGAGGTTTTGGAACGATGAAGTATTGAATAATGTTGACAGTGTTGTAGAGATAATCGGAAATGAGTTAAGGAAGAGACATACGCCCTCTGTCGTGAGTACACGACATCTCCCTCTAACTTAGAGGGAGAGGATAGGGTAGGATTTATTTATATGGAGTGGAGAAAAGGTCTATCCGAAGAAGAGGCGAGACAGGCACGGCTACGATACGGACGCAACGAAGTCAGGGTTGATGAAGGAAAGGTTTGGTTAAGAATACTGATAAACCAACTGCGTTCGCCCTTGGTTTATGTGCTTTTGATCGCCAGCGGGGTCTCTTTTTTGTTGGCTAATTGGGTTGACGCGGGGGTAATCCTGGCGGCAGTGCTGATCAATACTTTTTTTGGCTTTGCTTTGGAGTACAAGGCGGAGAAATCGATGGAGGCCCTGGCCAAGCTTCTGACGCCAAGGGCGAGGGTCAAACGAGGTGACGAGTGGAAGGAGATTGATGCCACCTTGCTGGCCCCCGGGGATGTAGTGAAACTGACGATTGGTTGGAGGGCGCCCGCCGACGGACTACTGATAGTCGAAGATGACATGTATCTGAACGAGGCAATCTTGACGGGAGAGTCGATGCCGATGATAAAAAAAAGTTGGCAGCCGACGGATACGTTTACTCTCGATAATGGCGCTTTTGACGAAATAGGCTCTGATTACAAGGGTTTTACGGGCACAATAGTGGAGAGGGGAATCGGCGAGATGCTGGTGGTAAAGACGGGAGCCGGGACAAAAATAGGAGGGATCGCGAAGGTGACGCGAGAGAAGGGGGCCGACAGGACGCCGCTCCAGAAGAGACTTGACAGGTTGGTCGGGTATTTGACGTTGGTAGTCTCGGCGATTGCCGGAATGGTGTTTATCTATGGTTTGTTGACGGGCAAATCGTTTTTGGAATTTCTTAACACCTCGGCGGCCTTGGCGGTATCGGCGATTCCCGAAGGACTGGTGGTGGGCCTGACGGTAATTTTGGCGGTGGGAATGAAGCGAATCTTAAAGAAAAAAGCGATTGTCCGTGGTTTGGTGGCGACAGAAACCTTGGGGAGCGTGTCGGTGATCTGCCTGGACAAGACGGGAACAATTACCGAGGGAAAAATGACGGCGGTGGGAGCGGTGACCGACCTAAAAGAAGAAGTGGATGAACAAATCGCCGATGAGGGAAAACACGACCCCGCGCGAATGAAGTGGTTAATTGAGATAGCGCTTCTTTGTAATGATTTGCGCGATCCGTTGGATATTTCGATGCGGGACTGGGCGGTTCTGCGGCTAGAAAAGCGAGTCGGGTTGCATGCCATTTCCGAATTTACCCGCATCGATGAAATACCATTTGATCACAAGTTCAAGTATGTGGTGACGCGGCATGTGACTGGGGCGGGGGAGGTGGTGGAGTTTATCAGCGGCGCTCCCGAGGTGGTTCTGTCTCTTTCAAAATTCAAGACGGCGGCGGAAAGAAAGAAGTGGCTGGAGCGATTCGCGGAGCTGGGCATTAGGGGGTATCGGATGGTGGCCATTGGCATGAAAAAACTAAACGCAGTTGACGGAAAAAAGAAGATCATCAGAGCTGAAGTCCGCGATTACGAGTGGTTGGGGCTGGTGCTTTTTACCGATCCGGTCCGTGACGGGGTGGCCGAATCACTGCGGCGGGCGATTAGCGCTGGAATGAAACTGAAAGTGATTACGGGGGACTACAAAGAGACCGCCTGGGCGGTGGTCAGGGAGGCGGGTTTGGTGGAGGGATTCGCCGTTGACGAGAAATTAGTAATGACGGGGGACGAGTTTACAACCCTGGCTCCGGCCGAAAAGAAGGGCAAAATCATCGACGCGGTCCTTTTTGCCAGAACCTCGCCGGAACAGAAGCTTTTTATCGTGGAGACGCTTCAGAAAGAAGGGGAGACGGTGGCGATGATGGGCGACGGGGTGAATGACGTGCCGGCCCTCAAAAGGGCAGACATCGGCATCGTGGTGGATAGCGCCAGTGATTTGGCCCGGGAGGTGAGCGATCTGATTCTTTTGGATAATAATTTTATGACGATTCTTTCCGCAGTGGAGGAAGGTCGAGGCATTTTTGATAACTTGCGCAAGGTGATTTTGTTTTTGCTTTCGGATTCGTTCGCGGCAATTGTGGTGGTGGTGGTTTCGATTTATTTCGGTTGGCCGTTGCCGCTTCTGGCCTCCCAGATACTGTGGATTAACCTGATTAGCGATTGTTTTCCCTATATAGCCCTAACGGTAGAGCCCAAAGAAAAAGACTTGTTGTCAAGGAGGCCGATTGCCAGAAATGAGCCGATTTTGGAGCCAAAAAGAATCGCCTTGATCGCGGTAATCTCGCTGACGGCGGGGGTTTTGGCACTTTTTGTTTTTTGGTTTTCGTACTTCGTGGCGGGTTATGATTTGGTTTACGCGCGAACGCTGGCTTTCACGATGCAGGGAATCAGTTCACTGGTTTATGTTTTTTCTAGCCGGTCTCTATCGCGGCCAATTTGGAAGGAGAACTTTTTCAAAAATCCTTTCCTGAACCTGGGGGTGTTTGGCGGCTTGGCTTTGCAGGCGCTGGCAATTTACTGGCGGCCGCTGCAGACGATTTTTGAGACGGTTGCCATTTCTATCACCGAGTGGGGCTACCTGTTTTTGGGCGGCTTGCTTCTTATCGCGACGGTGGAGACAGTGAAGAGTCTTTTTTTCAGGAATGGTGACTAAAAGAAAGTGGCGCAGTGTCACGGTGACACGGTATAGTTAAGTTGTGCTCTTAAAGATAGTCGTTTTGATTTTACTTTTTGTTTTTTTGGCGATCGGGACGGGGATGGTGGTGTCGGCGTTTGATAAATTGGTCTTGGGTTTATCCAATCGGGGGAAATTGGCAGCAGCGACGATTTTGGTCGCTTTGTTGACTTCGCTACCGGAGCTATCGATCGCTGTTGTTTCGGGGACTGCCGGGCGACCGGAAATTTCTTTGGCGAACCTACTGGGAGCGAATGTAGCTAATTTGAGTATGGTCATCGGGGGGGCGACAATAGTGGCCGGGGCATTACCGGTAGTCGGTAATTATTTTCGTTGGGAGTTAGCGGCAATGTTTTTTGCCGGGATCGCGCCAATTTTACTTTTGCTGGATGGCGGATTATCGCGTCTGGATGGTTTAATTTTGGTGGTGATCTATTTGATTTACTTACGAGGAGTGGTCATCGATGGGAGAGGTGGTAGTTTGGCCCAGGCGAGTGCCGCTCACAAAAGGGGTATCCTGGCTCGGGTCAAAGAGTGGCATAAAGAGAAAAAGGATGGCTCACTGCTGTTTATGTTTTTGGGAATTGTGATACTGGTGCTTTCGGCAGAAATGATTGTAAGATTGGTAGTTCAGTTGGCTCCGGCGCTAGGAATATCAACGGTGGTTTTGAGTTTGATTGGCGTGGCGTTAGGGACGACCTTACCTGAACTGACACTGGCGATGGCGGCGGCGGCAAAGAAAGAGGTGGCTTTGATCATGGGCAACCTTTTTGGCAGTATCGTCACCAACGCGACCCTGATCGTTGGTCTGTTGGCCCTGATTTCTCCTTTTGAAACCGAGAGGATGGCCAATTATTCATTGGTGAACATGGCCTTTGTCGTTGTTTTTGGTTTGTTCTGGCTTTTCACTTCGACCAAGCGGAGACTTGATCGTTTCGAAGGGGTAATCCTAATCGGAGTTTTCCTGGGTTTTGTTGGTTTGGAGCTAATGCTTACCGTCTGACTCTTCTTCGGCAAAGAGGAAGGAGCGGGCCAAGGCGGTAAGGCGATCCTTTTGTTCTTGGAACTTGATTTTGGTGCGGAGGTTAGCAAAGAAACTTTGGCGCATTGCTTCAGTTTCGTAGAAGTTGCCGCCGTTCATGGGATAAAGAGAGGCGGCTTTCTTTCTCGGCAACGCCAGGTCCAAGAGTCGGTAGATTTCGGTGACGGCGTAGCGGCTGATGGCATTAAAGGTGCCCAATTTTCGGACGCGACGGAGAGAGTAGCTATAGGTGGGGTCCTTGAAAACAGCAAAAGTCATTTTTTTGGCAACGGCTCTTTTGAGTAGACGGGCGCCTTCGTAAGGAGAGCGGTCAAAACCTTTTAGTTTTAGAAACTTGGTCCGGTCGGCGCCGAAAGCGGCTTCGACACCAAAGGGAGAGGGGGTGTTTTTCTGGCTTTCCATATAGAGATTAATTAGAGTATCGGCGGCCTGCGAGGCGAGACTGTTTTCTTCGGCCTTGACCCAAGTGGTGAAAAAGTCGGTTCTTGACTGTTCCTGGCGGTATTTAAGTCCCAAGAGAAAGTGGGGCGCAATTCGGTTATCGGCGTCGAGAAAGAGGAGGGTCTCGGCCTGGGCTTCTCCGGCGCCCAAATTTCTTTGCCGGCAGACGTCGCGGACAGGGCTGGCAACGATCTTGAAAAGAGGCAGACGGTGGGCGAAGAGGTTCGCCTTGGCCACGGTTCGGTCAGTGGAATGACCGTCGACAATGATAACCTCGAAGTCGCGGTAAGTTTGCCGGGAAAGGTCGGTCAGAAGGGTGGGGAGATACCTTTCCTCGTTGAGGGTGGGGATGATTATCGAAAGCGCAGGATTGGTCATAATCGAAAGTGATTATACCAATGCTATGATAAAACAGATGAAATTGATTGTCGGTTTGGGGAACCCCGGAGACGAGCATAAGGAGAACCGTCACAATGTTGGTTTTATGGTGGTCGATCGGTTAGCCGAAGAGGCAGAGTGGGAGTCGAAGTTTGAGGCGCTGATACTAAAGTCGAGAGATTGTCTGTTGGTGAAGCCGCAGATGTTTATGAACCGGTCGGGTGAGGTAGTCGCAAAACTGGTTAATTTTTACAAAGTTACGACTGACGACCTGATGGTGATCCACGATGACCTGGATATCAGGTTGGGGGAATACAAAATCCAAAAGGGGGTTGGCCCGAAAATCCATAACGGTCTGACTTCGGTTGAGGAACAGCTGGGAACGGCCAATTTTTGGCGGCTGAGGCTGGGGGTAGATAACCGGCCGGCGGGGCAGGCGCGAACACCGGGAGACGAGTATGTTTTATCTGATTTTCTGCCGGGGGAAAAAGAGATTATCGAGGGGGTGATGGAGAAAGCGGTTAAAGAATTAGAAAGGATATGATTTTAGAGCACTACTGGCAGCGGAAGGTCGTTCATCAGGCGGTCAAGATTTCTGGCGTGCGAGCGCTCTATTTAAATAATCTGCTCCGGGAGATGGCGGGGTCGATGGTGGCGATCTTCTTTCCGGCGTACGTCTTTTTGTGGGGCTTTGAGAGCGGTGGATTGACGTTGGGTTTTCGGGTGTTGATTTTGTCCCTGGTTATTGAGAGGGGAGGAGTCTTCCTCCTGGCCGGGCCCCTGGGGCGTCTGGTTAACCGGATTGGTTTCAAGATGTCGATCTTGTTGTCGTCTTTGCTTTTATCAGTGTGGTTTATTTTGCCCGCCATTTTTGACCGAAGCCTGGTACTAATTATTGCTTTGTCGGTCGTGGCGGCGATACTCATCCCGATTTATTGGCTAGCGAGGCTGTCGATCCTGTCGCTGGATGGAGACAAGGACCGTTATGGCGGAGAGGTCAGTTTTCTGGCCCTGCTCGATCAGGTTTCTTCGATTTTGGGGCCGTTTGTCGGAGGGGTGTTGGTGGCGACTTCGGGCTTTGGCCTGCTTTTCGCGGTCGCGACTTTTATCTGTCTGCTGTCGGCGATACCGATCTTTTTCGTTGGCGATTATCAAATTAAAAATGGAATAAGTCTCTCTCGTTTCGAGAAGTGGATGGAGAACAAGAAGGAACGGCACCTCCATTGGTCGTTTATTGGTCAGGGATTGGCGAACATGGTCGATGCTAACTTTTGGCCGCTATATGTTTACCTCATTGTTGGTAGTTTCACCGTTCTTGGTGCCCTAACCTCGATTACCTTCGCCCTATCGGCGGTAGCAATTTATTTGGCCGGCAGGGTGTTTGACAAAAAACGGGCACTTGGTGGAACTGAGGATGAGAAAGAATACTCTCTGGCCACCATCTTTTTGGGATTATTGACGCTGTTGCGCCCCCTCATTCGGGGCGTTCTAGGCTTACTTTCTTTTGATGCCGTTTTCCGGATGAGCCTGCCTTTTTGGGGGGTTGATTATGACGCTTATTTGTATAGTGCCGGCAAGAGGGCGAAAAGCGTGTTGGAATTTTTTACTTATCGCGAAGTGATTTACTCGCTCTCGCGGGTGGTGGGACCAATGTTCCTTTTGCTTTTTGTCGGGACAAATTATTTCTGGTGGGTGGTTTTTGGGCTAGGGAGCGTTGGCACCTGGCTGACCCTGGGGATGCAGAAAGAGAGTTGAAGAGCAGTGGCACAGTGGCACAGTGTCACGTAAGATGGGGGCATGACGGGATTTAGTCCTCTGAGCAAGATTCTGGATAAGTACCAAGTCGATAGCGATAAACAAAGGCGGATCAGCCGTGAATGGCAGGACTATGCTTATCGGTTGGCGCTAGAATTGGACGACAAAGCCCACACCAGTTTGTATATGCGGCTTTGTAAAAATACAGCCCGACCGATTCTTGAGGAAGCCAGGGTCTTTGTCAAAGGAGCGACTAATGCGAAAAGTAAGGGACGGCTGTTTATGTGGAAGGTAGGGGAGCTGAAGAATGGTGCCATTCCCAAGGAAATTAAAATTGCCCCAGAAAGAAATAGCGACTTGGGGTTAGAATAGACCGATGCGAAGTACGCTGTTTGATTACCAACTGGATATTGAGAAAATTGCCCAGGAACCGGCGGATCCAAGGGATAGCGCGAAATTGATGCTCGTCGATAGGGAGACGGGAAAAATAGTTGATCGGCGGTTTTCTGACTTGGTGGCGATCCTTTCGACTAACGATGTTCTGGTTTTTAATCAGACCAAAGTGATTCCGGTCCGTTTGTTGGGAATGAAGTCAACCGGTGGAAAGGTCGAGTTACTTCTGGTGAAACAGCTGGAAAGTGACACTTGGGAGGCGATTAGTAAACCGGGGTTAAGGGTGGGGCAGAAGATTGAAGTGGAGGCTTTGCGTGCCGAGGTAATTGAGAAGAAGGAGGAGACGGTGATTCTCAAATTCAGCGACAGAGGTGAGTTTTTGCGGGAGAGGATTTTCGAATTTGGCAAGACGCCGATACCACCCTACATTCACAGCCATAAAACCGAAAGGGAATTGCGCCGGGTTTATCAAACGGTCTATGCCAAGAAGGAGGGTTCGGTAGCGGCGCCGACGGCCGGACTCCATTTTAGCCGTGATTTACTGGCGGCTCTCTCCAAAAAAGGAGTTCAAACCGAATTTTTAACTCTGCACGTTGGTTTGGGGACTTTCCGGGGGGTAAAGACAGAAAGAGTCGAAGACCACGAAATGCATGCGGAGTGGTTTTCTCTCGATGAGGGAACGGCGGCGAGGTTGAATCAGGCAAGAAGGGAAGGTAAAAAAATTATTGCCGTCGGGACGACGACGACGCGGGTACTGGAGAGTTGTGTCGCGGAGGATGGTAGCTTGAGACCCGGTGACGGCGAAACAAATATTTTCATTTATCCGCCGTATAAGTTTAAATTTGTCGATCAGGTGCTGACCAACTTTCATTTGCCGAAGAGTACCCTGGTGATGTTGGTTTCCGCTTTTGTTTCTTTCCCGAACACAAAAGATAAATTTACTTCTTTCAAATCCAGTCTGACGGGAAAGGCCTACCAGCGGGCGATCGAAAACGACTACCGTTTCTTCAGCTTTGGCGACGCGATGCTAATTGTTTAGCGTCTTCAACGGTTTTTAACATCAGCCGTAAATTGTGGACACTGGCGAGGGAGTAATAGAGCAGTTCTTTGGATCGGAATAGGTGGTGGAGATAGGCACGGCTGAAATTTTTGCAGGTGGGGCAATCACAGTTCTCGTCAATGGGGCCGCCGGCGGTGGCGAATTCTTTATTGCCGATATTGATCCTTTCGTTGGGATAGTTACTCTCGAAACGGTATGCGCTATTTTTGCTTATTACCTTGCCGGTATAAAGGGCGCCGTTTCGGGCGAGCCGAGTGGGGGCGACGCAATCGAACATATCAATGCCCAGAGAGATGGCAGTGAGGACATCGGAGGGTTTTAGTCCCAGGCCCATGGTATAGCGGGGTTTGTTTTCGGGGAGAGTCTCGGCAATCCAGTCGAGGACCTGTTTAGTGCCGGTCATGTTGTAGCCGATGGTTTCACCGCCGATGGCAATGCCGGGGAGATTTTTGGAAACAACAAACTGGGCGGCTTCACGGCGTAGATCCTCATGGAGAGCACCTTGGATGATGCCGAAGAGAGCTTGCTTTTCGGTACCGTGTCTTTGCCATTCTTTGACAGAGCGAAGCAGCCAGGTATTGGTCAGTTCGAGGGCGGTTCGGGCCGCATCTTTTTTGGCGGTATCGGAAGTGCATTGATCAAAAGCCATGATGATATCGGCGCCGAGCTTTACTTCAGAGTCGATGGCGATCTCGGGGGAAAGAAAGTTGATGGAGCCGTCCAGGTGGGAGCGGAACTCGACGCCGTCCTCCTTGACTCTGGCCAAGCCCGCTTTCTCTTGGCCAAGTGACCAGACTTGAAAACCGCCGCTGTCGGTGAGAATTGGTTTGTCCCAATTCATGAAGGCGTGCAGTCCGCCGAGCTTGGCGATAACGTCGCTGCCTGGGCGAAGAAAGAGGTGATAGTTGTTGGCCAGAATGATTTGAGCGCCGATCTCCTCCAGTTCCCTGGGGTTAACCGATTTGACCGAGGCGTGGGTGCCAACGGGCATGAAAACGGGAGTGGCGAGGTCGCCGTGGGGCGTAGAAAAGACGCCGGTGCGACCGCGGCCCAGAAGCTTGCCGGTGACCTTGAAGTCAAACATTGGCTAGATTATACCGTTTAGCTTTGAAAAATGGTGGTTTTTTGTGCCTAGCGAGGAAAAATTTTAGGTTCAAGTATTTTGATGAACTTAGCCTCGAAATAGGCATAAAACATTGATGTAAAGCTAAAAGTGCCTATTTTAGCCTGCTATAATAGGTTTTATGAGTGATTTTGTAAAACCGGCGGCACTGGCGAAAGGAGACGTCATCGGAGTAATCGCTCCATCGGATGCGATTGAGAAAAAATATATCAGTCCGAACATCAAGCTGGTGGCTGAATGGGGCCTGAAAGCAAAGCTGGGGAAACATTTGTATTCGATGGTTGGAGACTTTGCGGCCGGGACGCCCGAAGAAAGACGCGAGGATATTTTGAAGATGATTGATGATCCGGAAGTGAAGGTGATTTGGGCGGCCGAGGGTGGTTACGCGGCGACAGAGGTGTTACCGGTTTTTTCCAAAGAGGTGATTCAAAAACTACGCCAGAATCCAAAATGGTTTATCGGTTACTCTGATGTTTGTATTTTGTTAAACGCCCTGATGAGTTTTCGGATTGCTTCAATCCAGGGCCCGAACTTTTCCGGAATAATCGACAAAGATCAAAAGAGCCAAGACTGGCTCCGGCGGATGCTTTTCGGTGAAACGGGTCTCGAGATCGGGAGTGAAGCCAATTGGAGAAGTTTTATTTCCGGTCAGGCCGAAGGAAAGTTGTTGGTCTCAAATTTGGATAGTTTGGTGGCAACGCTGGGGACGCGTTTTGATCCCTTGATGCATGGATCGGGGGATCTTATTCTGGGGCTCGAGGAATGGTGGATTGAGAAAAGCACTCTCCAACGACAGATCGACATGATCCTTAATCACAAAAGAGCTAGTCGGATTAAAGGAATTATTTTGGGGAGATTTGTTGGAATCGGTGAATACTCATACCCGGCCTGGGGTAAGAAAGTAACCGCCGAATCGTTAATTGAGGCACGGGTAAGATTTCGCAGTGCCGGGGTACCATTGGCCCAACTCTTGGATTTTGGTCACCCTGTAAGTCAAAATTGGCTAGAAGAGAAATGGCCGAAATTGGCTAAACCGCAGAGATTTTTGGCGTTACCCAATGGTATTAAAGTGAGATTTACAGTCGATGCATCTTCCGGAAGACTGCAGTTTTTGGAATCGATAACTGCT
>ERZ1292625.2881-Hain-H41-01um-R1-2881-length-14909-cov-7_pt1 | contig 14909 bp, 16 predicted proteins | sample MGYA00564400_ERZ1292625 | MGnify/ENA primary metagenome ERZ1292625 (study PRJEB36523, sample SAMEA6512639) | groundwater metagenome | collected 2019-01-08 | study: AquaDiva: Metagenomics assemblies of 32 groundwater samples | reverse complement strand
TTAAAAATAATCGTTAGCTGGCAGTTTTTCCTACTTTTTGCTGCCAAAAAGTAGATGATATATAAAAAATACAGCTGTATAATACAGATTCTGGACAGGCCAGAATGACGAGAAAGGGATTCCTCCGCTTCGGTCGGAATGACAAGGTTGGTATAGCTACTTTATCCCTAAGATAAAGGCTCCTATTAATATAAGTGAGCTTAAGCCCATAAATATCATCGCTATAGTCCCAAATATCTTGACCCAACCAGGGTTTGTGTGCACACCCATTATTTCCTTGTCATTTCCTATTTTGAATATAAATATGAGAAGCACGGAAGCAACAAGCCCATTTATAACTGCCGCATAATAAAGGGCTGTAATAGGATTTATGCCAACTAAGTTCATGAGAAGTCCCACAAAAGTTGAAATAATAATTATCCCATAGAATCCATGTGCGTGCTTGAACTTGAGACTCAAGCCCTCGTGCCATTTCAATACTTCTGAGATAGCATAGGCCGACGCACCGGCTAGTACAGGTATAGCAAGTAGGCCCGTACCAACTATGCCTAGAGTAAATATCAAAGACGCAAACTCACCAGCCAAAGGCTCCAGCGCTGCAGCAGCTTGCTCTGCAGTTTCTATATTTGTAATACCATTTTTGAAGAGAACGAAGGCAGTTGTGATAACAATAAAGAGAAAGACAAGATTAGCTATAGACATACCTGAAATAACGTCTTTTCTCATTTCATGAACCTCTTCATTTATAATCGCTGCATGATGGTCACCCAAAGTCCCATCATCCCTTTTTTCTTCAACTTCTTGAGAGCTTTGCCAGAAAAAAAGATAGGGAGATATAGTTGTACCAATAACAGCAACTATGGCAAATATGTAGTCTAAGTTAAACTGAACTTTTGGAACGGCGAGTGAACGCAAGACCTCCATCCAGTCAGGCTTAATGATAATTCCTGTTATTATGTATGCGAGAAGTGAGAGGACAAGCCATCTGAGTATCTTTGCATATTGGTGATATTTAACAAAAACCTCAAGGCAGATAATTATTACTGTGAAGAGAATTGCAGCGACATAGAAGTTCATACCTGTTATCATCCTGACAGAGGCTGCTATTGCACCAATATCAGCTCCTATATTGATAGTATTGGCTATGACTAGCATGGAAACTAGTATAAATACGGTTACGTTGCCAAACTTTTTCTTGAGTGCTCCTGCTAGTCCCTTGCCGGTAACTATACCTATACGAGCACAAGTTTCCTGCACTGCCGACATCATGGGTAAAAGGTATAGTGCCATCCAAGAAAGACCAAGACCAAACTTTGCTCCGACAGTGGAATACGTACCAATTCCGGATGGATCATCGTCAGCAGCACCAGTTATAATTCCCGGACCTATTTTCTTCAAAAAACCTTTATGATGTTCTTTTCTTTCTTTCTTTGGCTTAGAAAGAAATTTTTTCAAACTTTCTTCAGTTACAAATACTCGGCCATTTTTAACAACTGCCTCAAGATGTTTGTTTAAGATTAGATGTTTAGCATAACGAATAGATATCTTATGCTTTTTTTCTAATTGTTTTAAACTATATAGTCCAAACATATTATGTCTTTGAATAGTTAACTGCGTTCCCGCTTGGAACAACCTCTATCCATGTCTGAGCGCTATTTAACTTGATTTCATTACCCAAGGTGTCTTTAAATACCGTTTTAGAGCTCTTGGCAGCCTTTTCCCAGGTTCCTTCTACTTGCTCACCATCTATATAGAAAAGTGCGCGACCGGAGCCAGTAGTCTTTATTGTTGTTAGTTGAGCCCCGTCTCTAGAGTTACCATAAGAAAAACCGGTAAATTCAACTATTACATTTTTGGGCGCAATCTGTTGACCCGTCTTTCTATCTTTGAATGGTGCCCCTGACTGAGACCTAAGCCATACATTGTTATTTCTGTCATACGTGTAAGTGGGATTATATGATCCTCCGGAAAAATCTACAGTGAAAGTAGCTGTTTGAGGTCTTAGCTCTGCCTTTGCATCATCCTTGAAGGTAAGACCGGAAAAGTTACTCATAGAAGGATATTTTGCCTTTTCTCCACCCGCTTTCAACTTATCTGTTGTTGTATAAACATTGTGAGGGGCATATCGGGAGTTGTCACGCCAGAAGTAGTTAGAGTTATAAAACTGGTTTAAATCCTGTATTTTAAGAGGTCCTATTTGATCAAGAGCTGCTATGTTACCCCCGACATGGGCAAAAAGAGCATCATACTCCAGCACCCAGTCTAGAAAATATATCCTTGCCGAGCGAACCGGTCCGATCTCTGCTACATCATTTTCCTGAAAAATAGCCAAAAATCGTGTAATCCCACCTTCTGCTAATGTTTCATAAACTATACTTGCCTTATCTAGGCCTGACTGCGGTCTAGCATCGGGATGATTTTCTATAACAACAGCTTCAATCTTTTTATTTAACACTGACGGGTCAACTTTGATACCCATAAGCTTTGACGGCACTCTCGTATCAACTGCTTCTGTCTTTTTTTCTGATTTAATCTCTACTGGTTTTTCAACCGGCTTTGTTAGTTCAATGTAAACTATAACGCCACCAGCGATAATGAGAACTGCGGCGATAAGAAGAAAGTATTTGTTTTTCACAACTTTCTTTACTTTTCCTAGAAAGATCTTTAGCTTGTCCATTGAGTACTATTCTACAATATAAAAAGACTCTATACCACCCTATGTCATTCCCGACCCGATCGGGAATCTAGAGCTCCAATTATTATGATTCTGGACCCTCCTTCACTAAAGCTACGGAACGGGCAGGCAAGCCAGAATGACGGAAAAAGAACACTAAACAAATAATATAAAAAGACTCCCGAAAAGAAGTCTTTTTATGTATAAATTATTCTTTTTTTGATTCTGGCGATTCGGTAGGCTTAGCTTCTTCTGTCTCTTCGGCGACCTCTTCAGTCTCTTCTACTTGTCCCTGTTCGGCCTCCGGCATTTCGCCCTCTTCTACGGGCTCTTCAAGCTCTGCAAGCTCTTCTTCACTTCTGGGAGGCTCTACAAGAGCAACCGTTTCCTCTAAATCATCTTTTATCTCTACACCTTCCGGTACTTTTATATCTTTAACGTGAATAACTGCTTCAAAATCTTCTAAAACTGATATGTCTACTTCTATCTCATGAGGTAGGTCCGCCGGCAAACACTCAACTTCAACTTCGCTTTTGTTTGTAATAAGACTTCCGCTTAAGTCAATAACAGCTTTTGAGTCACCAGTAAAGTTTAAAGGAATAGAAGCCGTAATCTTTTCGCTCATCCTTACTTGGTAGAAGTCTGCATGGCGTATGCTGTCGTTAACAGGGTGTTTGTCGACATCTTTTATAAGGACATTTTTTGTTTTTTCCCCTTCAATCTCTATTTGAATAATAGTGCTTCCACCAGACATTTTGTAGGCCCGGTCAAACTCTTTTTTATTTACACTTAAAGACAAGTTATCTTTACCCTTGCCATACAAAACAACAGGGACAAGACCTTCTCTCCTCAAGGCGGAGACTTTCTTGCCTAAAACTTCCCTCTTAGTTGCTTGTAGTTTTATCTTTTCCATTTTTTGTATTTAAAACAGAATCTATCTTACCAAAAAAAGACCTGAGCGTCAACGCTTTCGTCTTATGGGGGATAGTTTAGAAATTATTTTCCCAAAGATTTTTTAAGGTCGCCGTTGAATATTTTCAAACTAGAATGAAAGTCTATTACCTCATTTGTTGAGATCGGCTCTTGAGAAAGATTTTTAAGGTCTTTCATGGTCAAGTCACTCGTTATCTCTTTGGATTTGTCTTTAGCATAGAAGTTCACAGAAACAGGCAGTTTACACTTCGAACATGTCATCTGTATAAGGAAAAGGCCATCAAACTGCCCAACAAACTGTATTTCGTTAATCTCATATACTTCTCCGCAAGCAGGACACTTGAGAGCCGTATAGATATTTTTGATTAATTCAAAAAACTGATTTCCGTCAAGATTTCCATCCATTTGTTTCACCCCGCTTACTTACTCGTATTATATCACACTCAAAGAAAATCAATAATTATTTATCAATTATAACTTTTGACTTTCTAACTTTTGGAGTTATAAACCACTCCAGATATTTCCCAAACATCAGCCTCGTTTGAGCATCTAGCGATGGTATTGAACTGAGAAGAATCGCGACTAATGGTGTAAAAATCCACTGGGTTAGCATACCAATATAGCGAAAATGCGAGTATTTTAGTGGTTTTTTGGGTAGTAGTGCCATATAGGTCCAAACACTGAAAAATACTCCTATCCAAGCGGTTATTGCAAGCTTAGAACTATATGTTGTCACATTATGAGCAATGACAGAGTCCATAAACTGCTGGTTGAAAAGAAGCGGTAACCAAGCAGTAGCAAGAAGAAGCGATGATGATGCCCAAGATAGATGAGATATATACTGTCGAAACGTCTGGATAAACTTTTCCCTTAAAGGTATTTCGGGATGTTTCAGGAAGTTTTTTACGACAAACGGAAAATCACTCGCCCCCCAAGCCCAACGCCTTCTCTGTAGATATTGGCTCTTGAACGTTTTATAAATGTTTTCATCTAAAACACAGTCTTGATAAACAGGCAAAAGTAAGGGCACCATCTCTATGTTTCCATTGAATGCGAAGTATGTCCTAAAGTACTGATGGCCATCCTCTACAATGGTTTGAGTAGACCAAAAGTCAGTAACTAAAAGAGTCTTTAAGCTCTGTGTGTGAGCAGCAAACGTGCGCAACCTATATGGTCTCATTGACTCTACAATAATCCAAAAAGATGAGGCTATCGCTGCTACCCTGTTCGGTGCCGGCGCATCCCAGATATTGTTGAAAAGAAGTGCTACCGGTTGGTAAGTTTTTCTATCTCTATCTGGATCTATGATGTACTTGTAGGTCAGCTTTGAAAAATATTCTCGATGAGGTATGTGGTCAGCATCCAAGGTGGTAACTAACACATTCTCTGGATCTATACCTTCTTCTTCTATGTATTTTACGACCTTCTTTCCTGCCGAGACTAGATTTGCCCCCTTTCCCCTTACCTCACCCACTTTGTCTTGATGTACATAGCACAAAAGTTTTAGGAAGTCATTTCCATATTTCTTCTCTATTTTTCCTGCAATCATTTTATAGTTTTCTTCAGCTCTCCCTTCACCCGTTAAAACCACTATAAGTTTGTCTGAGGGATAGTTCGCCATTTTTAAGTAACCAAAAGTTTCGTCAAGAATTCTAAAGCTTTCATCCCAAAACGGAATGATAACAAGGTGGATAATATCGTCAATATTCTTCACAAGGCTTTGTCTGCCGGCAAGGTTGTCAAGTTCCTCAATGTCTTTTTTCAAATCCCTACATCTGGTTCCCAAAAAAATATTTTTCGTTTTTTTCTTGTATTCACTTTTCAGTTCCTTTAAAAGCTTATTTGTATCCCTTGACGCTATTTGTGCCCGCTTATACCAGTTTGTCCTCATGCTATATTTCATATGATAGAGACCATTTATAAGATGACGGGCTATGTTGAATGCCTTTAGAAACCAGTAAAGGTTGAAAATGAGAATAAAATAAGCCACCATCAGCGGAAAGGAATAAGCAAAAGCGAAGGGAAAAATTATCACAATCCAAACCGAAAGTCCCGGAATAACTTCCAGGAATCTTTGAAACCATCGGGCATCTACCCAGCTTCTCATATTTTTAAGAACCTCTCACATTAAGCGCTATAATTTCAAGAAATGTGATAACACATAAGAAAAGATTGATACCTAAAAATACATATGTCAGAAACCTATCTTTTCTATAGAAATACTCCGCTGCTACGACGTTGGCAATTATGATAATTACTAACAAGGATGGGATCAAAAAAGAACCCGTCCATGAACCTGTCCTAACAATACCAAAAAGGTAGTTATACTTTAGAGGAACAGAGGCTTGATCTGTTTTTAGATGAGTTAAAACAAAGGCTAGGTTTACAACAACTAGCACCCCAACACCCATCAAAATGTATTTGAAAGGTTTTTCCTGAAGAAAAGACTTCTCATGAACTTTTCTTGCTCTTTTTTGAAGTTTGGTTGTGTCTATTTTTTTTACTATTTTTTTATACATAACTTATAACTTTTCTATTATACCATGCGTTTCTGGAGCCGATAGTCGGAGTCGAACCGACGACCTACTCTTTACGAAAGAGTTGCTCTACCAACTGAGCTATATCGGCTCAAAATTATCCTTTGGAGCGGGTAGCGGGAATCCCCGCCAGACCTGCATGGAGCGAGAGAGGAGAATCGAACTCCCGTTATCAGCTTGGGAAGCTGATGTTCTACCACTGAACTACTCTCGCGAATGTCGGGCAGGGAACCCGCCACTCGACCTTGGGAAGGTCACGTTATACCACTTAACTATACCCGCAGGGACCAAACACTTTCAGCCAAAGGCTGATCCCGACTGAAACGTCGGGAAACTATACCCGCAAAACTTTAAGTTTAACTTGCATATTTTAGCATAAATCCACCCTATTTTCAATTATAGATGGTGATATAATAAAATTATGAAAATCAAAAAAGAAAACCTCATACATGATGCCTTTGATATAGGTATCTCCATTAAAGGGATTGATGGTGTTCTAGAGATTATTGGGGGAATAATTCTTCTTTTTGCCAGTCCGATAAGAGTCAATAAAATTATTGATATTTTGACCCGCCATGAGCTCAGCCAAGACCCAAACGACATCATCGCCCACTATCTAACGAACTTTGCCCATAATTTTTCAGCCAGTGCCCAACTTTTCGGAAGTTTTTTCCTGCTTTCACACGGCATTATCAAGGTTTTCCTAGTAGTCTCTCTATGGAAAGGCAAACATTGGGCATATCCCTTGGCTGTAAGCATCTTTAGCCTTTTCACTGTTTACCAAATGTACCGTTATTTTTTGAAGCCCTCACCTCTTCTAATCATCCTCTCAGTTCTCGATATATTTGTTATTGTTCTGACCTGGCTTGAATATAAGAGGGTTAAATCTGAAATTACCAAATCCATTGATAAATAGGCCCTTTTCTGTTAAAATATGTAAGTTCGCGGCCCGGTAGCTCAGTTGGTTAGAGCGCCTGCCTGTCACGCAGGAGGTCGGCGGTTCGAGTCCGCTCCGGGTCGCCAAATGGAACGCATATTTAATAAGCTGGCTTAGTCAACTTATTTATATTGATGACCCTCCTTCGCTAAAGCAGAGTTTATCCGACCTCTGGTGGAGAACGGGCAGGCGCAGATTTGACTAGAATGTAAGAGCTTTTTATAAAAAGCTCTTTACTCTTCGGATGTAATCATATATAATCGTATGTAGTTAAGGAGATACTATTATGCATACAAATCGCTTCGAAAAAAGAATAAAAATTACCTCAGAAGTATTAAATAAAATTGCCGAGATAGATCGGATTAAGGGACAATGGAAGGGTGGCCTTAAGATAAGTCCACAAATTTTAGGACGTTTAAAGACTTCGGTGATTATTACCTCTTCTGGTGCTTCGACCAGGATTGAAGGCTCCAAACTAAGCGATGCGGAAGTCACTCGGCTTTTGCGTGGACTAAAAACGAAATTACCGAAGAATCGGGACGAACAGGAGGTAGCCGGTTATGCAGATCTCTTGGGTCGAATATTTGATAATTATCACAATTTAAAATTGACTGGGAATAATATTTTACATTTTCACTCGATTCTCTTGGGTTTCTCAGATAAAGATACTTCTCACCGCGGTAAATACAAGACTGCGGACAATAAAGTGATTATCCAGAATGACGCTGGACAGACTTCGGTTTTATTTGAGGCCACAAAGTCTTATCTTGTAAAGCCAGAGATGGATGTTCTGATGCCGTGGGCGGAAGAGAACCTCGCATCGGGAACTATACATCCTCTTTTGGTAATCGCCAGTTTTGTCTTTGAGTTTCTAGCGATTCACCCTTTTCTAGATGGAAATGGACGCTTAAGCCGATCACTGACAAATCTTCTACTTCTTCGGGCGGGTTATTCTTACGTTCCGTATGTTGCACTGGATGAAATTATCGAAGACACCAAAAATGAGTATTATATGGCTCTAAGGGAGACCCAGAAAGTCCACAAAACCAAAAAAGAGGATCTTTCGCCTTGGCTAAACTATTTCTTGGATTCTCTCTTGACCCAGGGCCATAAAGCAATCGATCTGATGGAAAATGAAAAATCAGAAAAATTACTTTCCGAAAATCAGCGCAGGGTCCTTGCTCTCTTCGACGATCATGGGAGCCTATCAGTTTCGGAAATCGATAGTTTGCTGAAGCAAGAAATACCGCTTCCAACGTTGAAACAACTACTAGCTAGACTAACATCTTTGGGTTTAATTGAGAAAATTGGCCAGGGCAGGGCAACAAAATATCGAATTATCTGAGTGTTCTAAAATATACCTAACTACTGTCTCATTTCGTGCCTGTATCGGGTTCAAGCGTTCGTCGGCTCGCCAAATGGAACATACTTAATAGGCTATCTTTAAGGTAGCCTAGTTATATTAATGACGCAAAACGGCTAATCTGCTAAGCATTTTTTGTGGTATAGTTCTAGTAGATGAAAGTGGACAACAAGCTAGAAATAAATAATCCTTCAGGTGAAAAACCTTTTCTAAAAAAGTATTGGTGGATAGTGATTGTTGTTATTGCAGTTGTTTTGGCGGGACTTGTGATAACGAAAATGGTTGCAAAAAAACAGAACCAAAAACCGACATCTGACTCTGCATACTCGCCAGCGTCTATTCCGACTATTCCCGCAACAAGTGCATCTGCCATCACATCACCACCACCAAGTATGAAAGGCATTAATACTCATACGGAATTATATAGCGGTACTGGAGCTGATCAAAACCTAATTACGCTTGGTCCCAAAGTTGATAGTTATTCAAGATCGATGCCCTATTCTGGCAAGCGTGGATTTGAATTCGAACTTGATAGTAAAACGCCACTGCTTGCGCCCATGGATATGACGTTAACAGGTTTTCAAAATAATAGTACCGAATACGGGATTGGAGCAGACGGGCAAAAACACACCCCGATGAACGATCTTATGTTGTCTTTTGAATCTGACAGTCCTGATTGGCCAGGTGTGGTCATTGTTTTGTACCATTTATACACTTCACCTTTAATACCAGGGCACTATCAAAATCCAGATTGTAGTGAAGTTGAAATAGGGACTAAAAATGCTCAGGCTGAGGGACATCTCTATTTTCCCTATAATGATAATGTGACTGCATCAACAGGTAATGCGAAGACCTGTAAGGCACTAATCGGTCGCAAGGTAAAGCGCGGAGAGCTGGTCGGGTATGCAGGAAATGTGGGCGAGCATTCCTTTGCTTCATTCTGTTTCAAGGTGCCAGATAAGTCGATAAGTCCAATCGTTAAAAAGGGGAATCGCAACTTGCACTGGGTTCAGCCAGCCTCATTTTTCTATTGGAAGAGCTATAGCCCCGACGCGAATTTCCCCAATGGGGTGCTTGCTGATCCCTTTGAAAGTGACGGTTATCAGCTTCCCGCCGAACAACGTAATGCAAACTTTAAGTACACTTCAAAGGAGTAAATACTGAATAGTTTCTGCGCTGAGTGGCTCGCCAATAGTTTTGGTTCTGTGCGACCATAATGCCTGAAATCAAGCACAAAAAATAACACGTTTTCATCAGAATCCGTGTTATTTTATTGCAACCGCGGGGTGGTTGATTGAAGAAATCTATTTTATTTGAAGCAAGTCGGCAAGCTGCTTATCGGACTCTAATGTACCACTTCCGGCTGTCCCAGAGTAGTTCGCTATGATGTACCAGTTTCCCCCTTTTAATACATTGAGCTGACCATATGCTGGGTTAAAGAAAGCTTTATCCCCAATGCCGTCGACGTCTTGTACACCAGCAGGCTTGTTGGTTCCAAACTGAGATTTGTTCGAATCACTCCCAGCATTGGTTTTAGCAGCTCGCACTAGCACGCTGGCCCCCTTGGTATTACTAATGCTGACAGCTCCATTGGCATCTATTCTTGCTGTATATACACAACTGCTCACAGACACGTCTTTGGTCGAGGCTTGACTCTCGGGAAGATCGCCCTTTTTAGCAGCATCACCCAAAATATTTTTTGCTATATCTTGCGTTAAAATATCGCACGCGTCTACGCTCACTATCGCGTTATCACCTGTTTTTACCTCAGTCGTTTGTCCGGTATCAGTGTTGGTAATATTGACACTCTTGTTCGTATAAACAAATACTGCCGCTATCCCGCCGACTACGATGATACCGCCTATTATCCAGACTGCTATTTTGTTCATATTTGTTCCTTTGCTATGGGCATTATTATACACATTTTTTTATTGAACCCGTTGTTAGAACTGTCATTAGGGTCTTACAATAGAGAAAATAAGCAAAGGTAGACTAATTCGTTTGTTGTTTCTCGCCAGAGAATATTCGTATCAGCTTAACAATTCCCCAAGCCAAAAGAGCATAGACGATAATTGCAACCAGTGTTGCCGGCTCGAAAACTGCGGTTGTTTCTATTCCTTCTGAAGTACCTTTACGAAATATTCCCTCAAATGGCAAGATGAAAATTCTGCTGAAATCATAGATTGAACTCACAAAGCCGCTTGAAAGACTCGCTCCTAACAACTGGAGGATAAATCGGAAGGCCAAAAGTATTTCTAGTACTCCAAAAATAAAATAGACCAAATATTCAACCGTTTGTGAACCGGTTGCCTCCCTCTTGACTGGTGTCTTCTCGCTTGGGTCAACATTACCTTCTTGGGTAGTTACTGTTTCTTTTGTTTGTTTTTCCATTTTTATTCCTTTTATTATAATTTTAGACATTTCTATTATTACAAGTATACTCCTTATGTGTCAAGAGTAGTTTTGATTTTAAGTCCACCGGTCGATATTAAACTTTTTTATTTTTGTTTCCTGTACTACCCGCTTCGCTCTTCGAGTCTGCCTTCGATTATCACTCAGGCCCTGAGCTCGTCGAACGGGAGCGATGAGGTTTCGCTATTCGACTATGCTCATAGTCATGACAAATAGAACATACTCAGGTAGACTATCGACGGTGAGCCTTCTTTCTTTATTATAAATAGATAAAAAAGACCTGATTTACAGGTCTTTTTTTGCTTGCTTGAAGGCGACCCCGTCGTACGTGGGTTAATCAGCCAAGTCTGACTTGGCGACCCTCGAAAAGGTCGGCTCTCAATCACCCTTATGTTATATACTACAAGTCAGCAAAACAGGATGCAATACTTTTATCAAAAAACTCCGAGAGATTTCTCCTTCGGAGTTTATTTTTTATTTTATAACTCTTAACCTATTTTATCCAAGAGTTAACTTTTGCATTTTTTACCTGTTCTTCCATCCAAGTATCAAAGTCTTTTGTTTTAATGAGTATATGGCTAGCCGTTCTTTCTTCGCCATTTATTGCTGTCAACTTTATGATATGGTAACCATAAACTGTTTTGACAAGCTCACTCGTTTGACCTGGGGTTGTAAGTTTCCAGAGAGCGTCTTCAAACTCCGGTACAAGTGTGCCCTTTTTCACAGAACCTAGGTCACCACCTTTTGCAGCCGTTGTATCTTCGCTGTATTTTTTCGCTAGTTCGGCGAAGTCCTCACCAGCTTTTACCTTTGCTAAAACCTCATTAGCTTTCTTTTCAGCATCTGCATTCATGGACTTGTCTTCCTGGATAGCATTTTGTAGTTTACCGGAAAGGAATGTGTCTATAAAGAACTCTGACTTAAACCTTTCTACTGTCAAACCATAGTATTTTTTAAGATTATTTTTAACCTCTTCATCGCCACCAGTTCTTTTTACGAATTCTTGAAATGAATCGTCAAGTTCTTTTTGAGTGTATTTGATTTTCCTTTTCTTTACTTCACTTTTAACGATGGTGTTTTTAACGAGCAGTTCTTTTACTCTACCCTTTGCATCGTTCAATATTGTTTTCGCTTCATCAGAGTTAGGGTCTATTTTTTTCTCACCTTTGATGTAAAACTCTGTTATGTAAGTTGAGTATGCTTTGTTGTAATCTTGATATTTGGCATATGTGACAGGAGTACCATTTACAAAAAATGCCGGGAAAGGAACGATTCTAGAAAGTTCCATAGTAGCGTTATCATTCCAACCAAACTTATAGATACCAACCGAAAATACTCCAATCATCATGACAGCCAAAAGAACTATTACAGCAATGACCATATATACCTTATTGGCCATTAACTCAGCAATACGACCCCCACCTGAAGCCTTTTTTTCACTACTGGTTTTACCCGGGTTTTTTATTTTATTTTTTAAACCATCAAAAGCCTTTTTGGCTTCTTTCTTTTTCTCTGCCATTTTAAACATCCCTTAAATTATTTTCTAAACTAATAACTACTATAGCTTTTTTTATTTACCCACGCAACCACTATTTTCAACCCTATATTAATCTTGATGTGATTCTGATAATACTTAATGCGACCGTCAAGTTGCAAGAGGTCTATATCCTCCGGTATGATTTTTTTAAAGACTCTTAGTGCGACTATCGGATTGAAAGATGCCTATTTTCCCCAGCGTGATTTTTTGAAAGAAAGGATGAGCCGAATAAAGACTTTAAAAATAATTTTGTTTGAGTGAAACGAGTTAATTTTTTTAAACCTGAAATAAGATGATATCCGACACTTTAAAAAGAATCGTTAGCTGGCAGTTTTTCCTACTTTTTGCTGCCAAAAAGTTGAAATTATTTAAAGACTGGATTCCCGCCTCCGCGGGAATGACAAAAGAAAGAAATTCCTCCGGCAAGGTCGGAATAACCCGCGCACTATTTCAAAGTGCGGGGCAAGCAAGAAAATTTATTTTACACTTAACCTCTGTGCTAAAGCCTCTGCTATATCATCTGCCGATAACTCTTTTTTACTTTTACTCTTTTTTTCTATCAGTTTCATTATCACTTCTCTCACAACCGAGGGCTTCCCGATGTTTTCCATTTCTATTTCCATACCCGAAGACGATTTTATTTTTACATTACCAAGTTCCATCACCGTAGATAGAAAACCCGACACACTATAGGTTATGTCCTGTACCTTTTCCAGGTCTATCTCTTTCACCTCACGGTTAAATACCCCCTTTTGTTTGGCCTCTATCATTCTTTCGCTTGTAAGGATATAAACATCGTAATACCAAGTCATCCAAACATAGAAGCCATAGGAAAGGGAAAAAATGATACCGAGAAGAGCCGCTATATTTATATAGTTTGATATAACCGACAGAATCTCAAGCTGACTAATATAAGTCATAAAAAAGATTGAAACACCAAGTAATACTAAAAACTTTAATCCCTTCCTGTAAAGAGTCAGGATATTTTTCCTGAAAGTTTTAATCATTTTTTCTTTTTTCTTTTGTCCCGGAAAGTCTTCTTTCATAAGAAAATTATAGCACAAAAAGAATCATCTAATACAGTGACAGATTTTTATACTTCGGGTGGTCTATTTTTACCATCTCTACAAGTTCTAACCTCATCTCCGTTTCTAAATCTTTCGGCAACACAAAAAATGAAACATTTTCACCACCGATTCTCATACCAAACATCCCGTTTTCTGTTTCTGTGTCATACTTTAAAAATTGACAATGTGAACCAACCATGAATCCAAGGTAGAATGGAGTTTTTGGAGAAACTTTCAAAACAGCAATATCTTTCCAACTCACAACAATCTTTTCCCCTTCTTCCATAGACAAGCCAGAAGTCAACTTCTTTGCACCTTCAATGCTTTTTATCTTTACAATTGGGATTTTAGGCCAGTGTTTCTTATTTATTAAATTTTTATCTTTTTTCATGTCTCTCATACTCGCTCCTTAATTCCTCCCACACTATTAACCCCTAAACTATGCTCCAAATAAGCTGCCAGATGTTTTATTCTAGCCCTTTCCTGATCACTCAAATATTTGAATCCATTGATCACGGTGTAGCAATTCTCAGCGCCACAATCACATTCAAACTTATTACTCATGTCATATTCAGTGGCAAGATAGTTAACTGTGATTTCTGCCCCCTCATCCAAATCTCTCATTGACTTGATACAGAGTTCTTGAGCATCAAAATATGACGTGGGCTCACATTCGTGATTTAAAAAGGCTACATTGTTTGGCGTTCCATCGACGTGTTTGTCAAAAGAAATTTGTAGAGACTCTCTTGTCGGTCTGCCTAAAAATTTTAGTTCATCCCTAAAATCTATTAAAATCTCGTCTTTAAAAACAGACTCCAAGAGAAATATGCTTTGATGATTACTAATTTTCTTTACTTTTACTTTTTCAGATAAACCCATAATAATTATGTTTCTAATAAATTATCGCGCCAATAATAACCAAAGATTGCCAGAAAAGCCAAAAACAATTGCTTATAATAATAGGTTTATTCCTGTGAGCTATACCGTAGAGAAGCCAGAATCCCTGTACCAGCATAAATAAAAGCCAAGTTGTTATAGAAATATCTTGTGCATTGTGAGTCTGAAAGATTCGGAAGACCTGAGGAGCAGTAGTCAGAGGCCCCACAAAGGCAACTATAAAAACGGCTTTATCTATAAACCTAACAAACGGCTTCTCATGAAGTTTCGCCTGTTTTTCTTTGTCTATCTCGTGAGTGTGAATAAAATGATGCAATGAAAATGACATATTCCTATTATAATGCTTTGAGATAAAAGTAAAAGAGGCGATCTGGGGGATCGCCTCCTCTTTCTGCTTAGAGCACTCGGGGAGTATGGAGCGTTAAAGCTCCATATCGTCGTAGAGAGGAACCCTCTCTCCCTCACTAACCGAGTACCCCGTGTAGGAGAACCGTACGGAGCAGTCGTTCTGACATATGATGCTATGCTCCGGCAGTACGATGATACGCAGAT
>ERZ1292625.2880-Hain-H41-01um-R1-2880-length-14922-cov-5_pt1 | contig 14922 bp, 15 predicted proteins | sample MGYA00564400_ERZ1292625 | MGnify/ENA primary metagenome ERZ1292625 (study PRJEB36523, sample SAMEA6512639) | groundwater metagenome | collected 2019-01-08 | study: AquaDiva: Metagenomics assemblies of 32 groundwater samples | reverse complement strand
CAACGTAACGGTTTACACTGGAACTTTGAACGCTGGTTTTGATACTGCAATTTTCACATCTGTTACAACTACGGACACAACCGTATTTAGGAATTTTGCGATTTATGCACGTGTTTTGACACGTACCGACATAATAGACGCTACCCCAACATTTGACATCCCAGTACCAGACATCGTTTCAGACCACGGGAACTACACAAAGGTTTTAGGCATTGGCAATAGCGACCCGGCAGCTTACGGTACTGCTTGGCAAGATACAATCTACGCAAGAGACGACCATAGCACAACAGCCGAAAGATGGGGTAAATTTTCAAGCACCTCATTCCTATTTGCAAATGAATATTTTGTTTCGCCAACGGGTGACAATCAAGATTCTATTTATCCAATTTCACGTTCTGAATGGACTGAGGCTTCGTGTTGGTGGGAATACGATGCAGTATTGAGGGCATTTCAAGAGTCGGGAGCTTTTCCGGTTACGGTAGTTGGCTACAAACTAGCCGACGTAATCAATTCCCTTTTAACCGAAATAGGCGCAACGGTTGTCCACCAAGACGACCCTAGTTATTCAGACTTCCTTTACGCTGCAACGAATGCAATCCGTGGCAGTCGCCTAGTTCCGGTCATTACACCAAAATCAAACGTACTTATCGGCGAATACGACCAACCAGCACAGAAAGCACCAATACGATTGAGGGAGGTTTTTGACCTGCTAAAAATATTCCATAACGCCTATTGGTACATTTTGGAGACGAAGTTGATAGTCGAGCATCGGCATTATTTCGACAATGGGAAAAGCTACACAACGCCGGGGGTTGGGGTTGACCTAACCACGTCGTTAGAACCAAGGACGGGGCTACCGTGGAGCTACCGAACCAGCAGCTATAAATACGACAAGGATAGGCTTGCGGAAAGGTTGGAATTTAAATGGATGGACAACGTAAGCAAGCCATTTGAGGGATACCCTATACAGGTCAATTCGGATTATGTCAACCGTGGGCAGGTCGAACAAAAGCAGCTAACGAGGTTCACTAGCGACATTGACTTTTTCAACGTGGCGGCAAGCGACATTAGTAAGGAGGGATTTGTGCTATTTGAGTGCGACGAAGATGGGGCGGATTTGAACGTGCCATTTCTGGAAATAACGGTTGATACCGATGAAACGTACAAACTTCAAAATGGGTATGCCTCTTTTCTTCATGCCCACGAAACCTATCACAAACACGGCTTGCCAGCTACCGACGTAAACCTGAACAGGCAGGACATTACAGCGACCACAACGATAAGGACAAAAAACCAAGAGCTAGAAATAGCATTGGGTTCAGACGTTGACCCATACGAACTCATAACGTCAAACCTCGGAAATGCCAAGATTGAAAGCATTGAACAAAATCTTTCATCAAAAAGCCTTAAATTGCGCCTTAAATTGGACACGGAATGATAACAAATTCAGGGGTACTTTCATTTTTGGAGGCTGAGAAATTTTTAATCCATAACCGGGCTTACAGTTACGGGCAAATTCTTCCATTGGTGGAGGAAGTTGGGGTAGTGCCTCCGTTCCAATTTTCAAGGGCATTGACAGAAACCGGATTCCAGAATCCCACGTTGATACGGTACTCCGATGGAACGGAATATAGCGCACAGATACCAATGCTTTTGACCGGATTGACAGGTGAAACGGTTGCGACGGTTGGCAATGAAATAGGGTACATCCTGATTGTTTATCCCGGTTCGGCGGCATTGCCGATTACCGGGCTAACAGAAGGGGTTTATAGCCTACGCTTTGAGGCCGACAACGCCAACCTGTTTTATTCCGAATACTTTTCGTGGGTGCAGGGGCTTCACTACCGTAACGACTTTGTAAAGGTTGAATGGTGGCACAATGAGGATGTGACGTTTTCGGGCGGCAAAATACAGTACACCTTCCCTTACAAAAACCGGGTTTGGCTACAAAGCGACATTGGCAAGCCGGATTACCCAGTGATTGAAAAGGTAGTGAACCGTGACGGGGTTGACTTCGCCCTGCAAACCATTTCCTACAAACTGCACAAATTCCAGTTTCTTGCGACAGAACACATGCTGGATTCCATGTACCTAATTAGGGCGCACGATTCTAAGGTAGTGACGCACATGGGGAAAATAATCGGGGAGGGCGACTTCGACAAAATCTATTCCTTCCTTTTGACGCCGGAATGGCAGGAACAGGGAGATATTGCAGTTGTGGACGTAGAGTTTCGCACCAACAAAGTCGTAATCGTGAACGGACGGGATTACGAGACATTGACATACGAAGTTGCGGAATGTGGGTGCTTTGTTTCCAACTACGACGCAACGGCATGGATAACCGAGGGTAGCGCCGAATACCTTGGCGGCTACTGGACTGATGAATTTGGAGCAAATCACAGCTTTGACCCCGGAAACTACGTTATTGTTGACGGGCTTTTCAACACGCTTGAACAATGGAACGGGGCAACGTTCATATCAGTAGGGATATTGGCAAGGGAAACAGTTTGTATCGTCCATGACAGCCGAAACCCATACGCAAGGGAATCAAACTACTTTTTCCGGTTGTCGGGCATTGGGCTTTCCTTGTCGCAAGTCCCGGTAGTGCTTTCAGAAACGGCAGTTGATAGCGTTTACACCATTTCGGGAGACACTTTTGAAAACACGCTTATCGAAATTTGGCTCCGTACCGACACGGAGGATATTTTACAAGGAACGTACACGGATGACGATTTTGAGACAGGAATCACGTTCGATGCAAGCGGTTCAAACGCCTATCAGGTAATCGCAAGGACGGCAGCTTGTCCGAACATTGGAGAGGCCGATTGGGTTGGGTTTGAGGGGATTGGATGGTGGGAGATAGAAAACACCTTTGAAATTCCTTAGAGTTGAAAAAATTAATTACTTTTGCAGTAGGTATCAAAGATTAGCCAAAGAAGCACAAAAAAGCCCGATTCAATGTAACAGCACTGAATCGGGCGCATGTCAGAAATTTATCATCACTAAATTTAAGACTTATGGCAAAGTTAGGGAAATTCCCAATTGTTTGCAGTTGTTCTTTGAAATCTTTTAGCAAGAAAACCATTCCTCACGAAAGGCCGGGCATCTACGCTATCCAAAACACTCTCAATGATAAGGTTTACATTGGGCAAAGCGGCAATCTATTTTCAAGGCTCAAAGAGCATAGAAGCAAATTGAAAAATGGGAAACACAAAAATAGGCCGCTTCAATCATCCTACAATAAATACGGGGAATCAAACTTCAAATTGGTTGTGATTGAGTTTTGCGCTTTTCACCTACTTTGTGAAAGAGAATTGCTTTACATAAACCTGTTTGGCAAGGAAAACATTTTCAACACTGTGATTAATGGGGAACAGGTTACAAGTGGGTCTAAACAAAAGAACGAGACTGTAAAGCGAATCAAGGAGAATAGTGCATTTAGTGAAAAAGTAGAACAGTTTGATAAGTCGTGGAATTACATTCAAACATTCCCATCAATGTCAGAGGCAGCACGACAATTAGGGGTTCTTCAAAGCCCAATAAGGGCTGCTGCAAATGGTAGGAGTTATGGGGCTTACGGGTTTTTATGGAAATTTGTAAATATTGAAAAGAGAAAGACAGCGGATGAAAGATTGGAACTAAAGCGTAAAAAAAGAGATATTTTCATTACTAATATCACAAAGCATTTAAGAGGATTAGCAGAAAATAGGCAAGGGAAAAAAGAGTGTGAATATTTAGGCGAAGAAAAAGCATTGGAACTTTCAATAAGACGCTCAGAGCGTATGAAGCAATATGACTACTCTAAAAATTATAAAAAAGTTTGCCAGTACGACTTGAATGGTAACTTGCTAAAGATTTTTGATAGCATCAAAGAGGCAAAACAAAGTTTGGGGATAAATTACTCAACTCAAATAATCAATGTTTGCAGGGGAAATCAAAAAACTGGGCATAGATTTATTTGGAAATATTTCAACGATGAATAAGAGAATTTTTCTGTTTTTCTGTTTTTCTATTCTAGCGCTAACCGCATTTTCTCAGGAAGACCCGGCAACTGTCAGAACCCGTGAAGTTCTGCAAAATTGGTTTCAAACAGGAGATAAGCCAACACAACAACAGTTTTACGACTGGATGTATTCATTTTGGCATAAAACGCAAGATACAATTCCGCTTACCAACATCGTCGGTATTGACGGCACACTTTCCACAGACGCTACACTTTCCACGGCTTCAAATAGGCAGGTATCTAGCACATTGGCGCTAAAGACCTACATTGACGCAGCTACGGCGGCAGCGGGCGTAAACTCTTTCAATAGTCGAACGGGTACGGTAGTTCCGGCATCAAACGACTACCAAGCCAATCAAATAACGTTCACGCCGATTTCTGGAATAGTTGCCACGAACACGCAGTCCGCAATAGCCGAATTACAGGCAGAAAAGGCAGACACGGCACGGATGGCGGGAGGCGACGTTTCCGGTACACTAAGTTCCATGCAATTGAGAACGGGCGTAGTCGGAGCAACGGAACTAGCGGCAACGTCGGTAGTTGCTGGCACTTACGGCAACTCAACAAATTACCCGCAAGTCACGGTTGATGCTGACGGGCGAGTAACGGCAATTACCAATCAATCTTTTACGGGATTAACGGATGGCGACAAGGTAGATGTTGATGTTTCTGCTAGTGGTGCAACTTGGACGGTTGACACGGCTGCTATCACATTGGTAAAAATGGCCGCAAATTCGGTTGACAGCACCAAGATAGCAGCCGGAACGTTGGGGGTGACAGACCCAAGCGCCGCACTGTTGACTTACATTCGACAGCCAGCATTAGATTCAATCACAGCCCACCGAACCGACATAACTAATCTGCAAACATTGTCGGGAAGGCCGGACGGGGCTACCAACCTCGGCACAATGTCACAGGGTACGCAATACCCTGACAACTTGAATATCAAGGTTTTTGCGGATAGTACGGATGCAAAACTTGGCAGGGTTCAACCTTCGATAGCTACATTGCCAGCAGGTTTTGCGATTACAACTACTGAAAAAATGGCCTCGTCAGATTCAACTTACACCTTTCAAAAGCAAGTAAACCAACTTAGGGACAGTACCATTTTCAGCGCCCCGACCTATACGGACATCCGAAAAATTTCTACAACCCTAAAGGTAGGAGATAGGATAAAAGTAAAGGATACTGGCGCTGAATACAAAGTACAAGCGTCGGCGGTAAGTGGGTACACCACCGATACGATTGCAGTCATTCCGGTAGCCGGAGGAAATTATGCAGTAATGGAGTACGGAAATGCGTACCTTCTAAGCGCATTTAATGTGAAAAGCACCAACGACAGCATAACCAACAGAATCAACCTGCAACGTGCAATGAACTTCGCTGGGGCTACCAGCAACCCTAATATCCTATGCGACCAAACGGCGGCGGTAAAACTGCTTTCTACTACTTCTATCACTTGGCTTTGGCCGGGCAAGAGCCTTCACATGATAGGGCGGGACACGAGTATCACGCAGTTTGATATTTACCCGAAAAACGTAGGAACAACCATAACCGTTGTTTTTGCCTTTGCACAATCAGCCAATTCAGACCAACTTGGAACGGTGGAATTCTCGGATGTTAAGATATTGATGCCAACGGCTTTTACCTTGCCTGTTTCAAATGTTTCGGCTTTTACTTTACTGGCTGGTGGCATGGACTTGACCCTTCGCCGGGTAGCTATTCGCAACGGCGGGAAAATGTCTATTTATTTTGGCGGTGCTAATACCGACGACAACCTAACCCGAAGGGTATTGACCATTATTGATAGCCACATCGAAGCATCCACGGCAACGGAGGCTGTAAATATTCAATACACAGGCGGCAGGTGGGAGAACTATCTATACTGCACCAACACCAAATTCACAGGCGGTGGCTCAACTGGCCATCAATTGTATGTTCAGCCGTGGCTAAACTGGAATTTGGATAACTGTACTTTTGGTGTAGGTACGGCGGTTGGGTCAGCGCAGTTGTTTCAAGCAAATCAATCACTTGGCGGAACTTGGCCTTCATGGGTTCCAACCAAATTCCAGATATTTAAAAACTGCACGTTTGTAGCGGGTAGTTATGCTGGTATTAATCTGGATAAAAACTATTTTCCTGGATTGCTCGTGGACGGTTGTAATTTTTACAACACGGGGTATCACATGGATGTAAAAAATTATGGAACTGTTTCTAATTGTCTATTTAATGGCGGCTATGGGATTCGGTTCAACACTGACGAAGGAGCAGGGGGGATAAATGTTACCAATTGCCAATTTATCAACGATAGCGGTGTAGGGGTGTCGGGTGGCACTGCACTAAAAAGCATAAAAGTTGATATTTCAAATTCAACATTCTTTGTAACGACTGAACCAATTTTTTCAAGCACCCTTAGTTCCACTGACACAACATCGGTATTTTTCAACATTTCCAACTGCTCTATAATTTCAAGCGGTTCAGTTATACACCCAATTTATATTGGCAATGACGTTGCTGGCACAAAAGCAGTAATAAATTTAAATAACTGCCTTTTTGAGGGCGAAACTACATTGATGCGTAGTGGCTCTAATTTTAAGGTTTATGTGAACGGAGGCACTTTTGTTGGGTCAAGTGATTTTTACACTAACACTATAACTACTCCGACAGGAAGTGAAATTGAAATCAGAAATTTAAGACTGAACACATACACAAATACCCCAGCTGAAGATAGAGCGCCTTACACCGATAAAACGTGTGCAAGAGCAAAATGGTATCTTCCTGAATACGTTTGGCCACAAAACGTGACAATACCATCCGACAATGTACCCGACAGCCTTAATATAGGTTATGGCCTTTATAATATTTCAGACCCATCTACAAGGGATAGCATTACTTCTATTCAAATGACGAATGAAGTTACAGCATATTCAGTTTCAACAAATGATAGGTATTGGGGAAAATACCTAAGAGGTAATATTAAGCTAAGGGCTATAAATGCTTTTAAGCTTGGCGTTTCTGGCAATATCAACTTGACAACACCCTATCAGGTGGCGCAAAATGAAATCGTGGAACTGCGTTGGGATTTCAATACACTTGAATGGCAGTGCCTTAATTGCGATGATGGGATAAGTAGTTTATTTTACGGAAATACGCCACTGGCGAATGGTGACACAATACCCGTGGCAGGAGACGGTATATATGGCGGCGACGGGACAACCCCAACAGATGTTGATGTCGCAGTCACGGATAGTATTAATTTTGATAATGGAACACTCTTTTTAAATGGTGTACTAAATACGATTGGAATAGGGACTGTTTCGCCACTCGCTAGGTTGTCAATTAGGACGGACGCAATCGGGGTAACACAAGCAGAATCAAACGGGCTATTGCTGCGAAACGCAACGGCAGCAACTAGCGGCAACCAGCAAACAAGCCCACCTATTACGCTGGAAAGTCAAGGTTGGAAAACAACGGCAACGGCGGCTAGCCAAACCGTTAAAGCTCAAATGGATTTATTGCCAGTGCAAGGTTCAACCAGTCCGGCGGGCATATTAAGATTAAGGTTTTCAGTCAACGGTGGTGCTTATGAAGATTTATTTCAGGTAAGGAATGATGGCAGTTATTTTTTAGGGTCAAACGCCACTAGGCCAATTATAATGACCGTAAATGGCCAATCGTCGCCAGTATCAAGCGGTACGGCTCTGCAATTCGCAGTTGATAATTCTTCGAGTAGAACGTCAACAGGGTTCGATTTTCTATTTACATCAGGAGAAAGGGCGTACACTTCTGGGAATGTTGATGTGTTTAGAATAATTGCGCCCTTTTCACCAACATCCGGGAGTGGTACATTTCGTGCATTGGCGTTGAATAATACTATCAACCAAACTGGGGGTGCGAGCGGCACTACCCGTGGAATATACATCAACCCAACCCTGACGGCAGCGGCAGATTGGAGGTCTATCGAAACAAGCAACAACACAGGTTATGCAATTTATGCAGCAGGGACAGCACCTTCATTTTTTGGCGGTAGCGTGACTTTGAGCAGCGGGATAATTCAGTCTGGCGTAAACACAATAACGGCATCAGGAACTACCGCAATTACTGACGTACATTATTACATTAGAATTGACGCAACCACTGGTGCGCAAACATACACCCTCCCAACTGCAACGCTTGGCAGGACGCTTGTTTTCAAGCGAATTGACAACAATGCGGCAACGGTAATAACCTTCACCGGAACAGTTGATGGAACGGTAAACCCGACAAGCACGGGCGGTGGTTCACCGATTGCGGCGCTTGCTTCGCAGTATGGTTCAATTACACTAATCGGCAACGGCACAAACTTCGACCAACTATGATGAAAAATATAATCGCACTCTTATTTTTTGCTACCTTTTCGGTAGCAGGTTGGGCGCACGGCGACCCAATAGATAGTACAAAAACCCGTCCCAACTACCGACCAATCCCGTTGGAAAAAGTGCCGTGGGTAATGGACGTCAGGGTACTGTCAACCGTTGCAATCAACAACACGCAGGACTATCTTAGCGTGTTCGACAGTTCAGCACTAAAATGGACTAAGATAAAGATTTCCGACTTTTTGGATGAAACCAGTGGCATTACAGGTAGCGGTACGGTTGGGCAAATTGCATATTGGGCAAGCACGTCCGGCCTTACGTCGCATAGCCTTTTACTTTACAATGGCAGCAATTTTTCGGTTGGGACTATTAGCAACCAACAAAAATTGAACGTTGGCAGCACAGCTCACAGCTACATGGAGACGGTGAGTAGTGGGGCTGCATTCAATGCTGGGGTAATCATTGGGAATACAGGAGACAGCACCAACACGGTAATGTTGAGGCGCAACGATGACGGGGTAATGATGCTGACGCAGAGTGATACATTCCCGTATGCTACCGACAATGATAGCATTCTTTTTCACTACCCGGCTACCAAAACGACAAGGATAGGGAACGGTAAAACAGGTTCGGTGCTTAGGATTGAGGCCGATACTGTGAAGCTGAACGGCACGGCAATAGCCCTTACTAGCAGCGACGGCGTTTGGACGCCAACACTGACGGGCGTCACCAACATAGCCGCAAGTACGGCCTACGAATGTCAGTGGCTTAAAGTAGGTAGTACCGTAACATTTTCCGGTAAATTGGACTTGGACGCAACCAGCACAGGATTGACCGCATTGGGAATATCCCTGCCAGTCGCCTCGAATTTCAGTGCAGCCGAAAAGGCGGGCGGTACGGCAAAAAGCACATCGGCAACGGAAAACACGGCAGCTATTTACGCAGATAGTGCTAACGATAGGCTTACACTTTACCTAACCGCCGCCGATACAGCAAACCAATCGTTTTGGTTTTCGGGTTCGTATCGGATTCAATAGAATAGGTAGCACCGCCTTTGTTGGTGCTAAGGGTTCGCCCTAAACGAAATGGAAGGGCATTCCCGGTGGGCTTGCTTGCCGGGTTTTTTAAATGAAGAAACAAAAACAAAGACAAAGCTGTGATATGCAAGCCCACACAACATCAAACACAGTGAAATATGAAAGAAATAATAATCCCAATGCTGACGGGGGTTCTTGGATTTGTCGCCGCAAATTGGAGCGCAATCTTAGGGTTTCGTCGCAAAACACAAAAGGAGGACTTGGAAATCGGCGAACAGTTGATGACTGCTATTGACGATGGTAGGGAGAAAATTTTGAAGATGTACGTTTTGGTTGACAGTATGGAGGCTGAAAACAAACGGCTAAAAAAGGAAAATATGACACTTACGATTGAACGTGACCAATTTAAGGAACTTGCCGACAAGTTGAGGGATGAGCTTACATTTGTCAAAAAAGACCTTGACGAATGCGCCAAAAAGGTACGTGAAAAATACCAAACCAAGCCGCCAGAGCATCCGAGGCAACAAAAATAAATTGTTCATAGGGAATATTGTGAGGGCTATCTACTTGCGTGGGTAGCCTTTTTCGTGGCTAAATTGTCAAAGAACTCCCTAAAGATACAAAAACCACGGCATTTTTAGTAGGAAATTGTTTTGTACCAATCCAAAAAAGATGAACAGGCAAACCAAGTAGCTTCCAACTTGGTATCGCCGTGAAATTCACTAAAATAGGCGTAATTTGGATTGTCCCCGCCAGTCCTTAGCCTAGTTCCTTGGATTGTGCAGGAATTACTAGAAATATAAACGCCGAACTTGCCATGAAACGGGTGTTCCGGTAATGCCTCGATTTTTTCAACTACGGGCATCATCCAATTCCAATACCGATGAAACGCTAATTCTTGCGGTGGACATTTTACAACGGGTTCAGGTTCAAATAGGCTGAAATAATACCTGCCATCTTCCAATTTTTCCCAGTTTAGGAAGTCTGCAAATTTACAGTTTGTTTCGATTTCACTAATTGTTGGGTTCATTGTTGCGTTGTTTATCCAGTCTGGACTTTCAGCCGGGGGATTGAATTGTCGTTTACCGAATGGTGTCATTGCTTTGGTGGTGTTGGGAGTGCTTGCCATCTAACAACAGGTTTATAGATTTCGCTATCAGAGCCGCCATGATTCCAATCGCACGAACAGTCGTAATGAACAACATCTTCATGCCATTTGCTATTTTTGTTTAAGTAACATCTAAATACCTCACCGTCCGAATCTTCACCCAAAACAGGGGTATTGTCATCCGGCAACCGTTCATCCACGCTTATCCATGCCGTTTCTTCGACGTGGGTGGCGTAGGCTTGCATCAAGGTGGCAGTGGTTATTCGCTGAAACGTCGGCTCAATAGTTTTGCTATCGGGATAAGTAACCGTTTTGGTGTAGTTTAACGAATCTAAAAATTCTTCCGGTGTTAGTCGTTGCATGATTTATTTATTAAGGTAGTCGAAAATTTCCTCTTGAATGTTATTTATTTGCTTTCCATCCGCTGGATTGCATTCAACAAATTGGGAGGCAAACATTCTGATAGTAGTCAATGTGCCTTCCTTGCTTACGATTTTTTGCCGATATAATTGCATTGCCTCAAATATTGAGAGTCTTTGACAATCTGGTAGCGATTGGAATTTTGTACTTGGCCAATTTTCAGTTCCTTTTAGTGGCTTCATTCAGTTGATTTGATTGTTAATAATCTCCATTATCAAAGTAGATGATTTTGCAATCATCAATTTCAAGTTCAGTAATTTCTTCTGATTCAATCCATGATTCGTGAAGGCCGCTATCAATCAGCTTTTTCTCTATCAATTCTTTGGCTGATTTCAAGCAGTCGGCGGTAACTATCAAAGTTGCGCCCAAGTAAACCCCGCTTCCTGTCCAAATGTAAATTTTCATCTTATTTTTGATTTTCAAAGAGGCCAGCTATCGGCGTCACTGGCCTCAATTTCCCCTGTTTGTCTTGGTAGTGCCGAGGTATTGAATTGAGTTGTGGTTAATCTTCGCTTTTTTCTGCCTCAATTTGCGCCGATATTTTCTCCATTTCATCGGAAATTGTTTTCACAGCGTTGCAGTAGGCATTTTGCATTCCATTTTGATAATTTTCAATGCCGATTGAATTTAGGCGTGTAGCAAGTTGATTGTAATGTTTAACCAATTGGTTAACTCTGGTTGTTTTTGAACTAATTGTACTTTTCATCTTTGAAATTTTTGATTGCGTTAAAAGATTCACAAATCTAAGGGCTATTTAAGCGAAAGTCAATAGGCACGAAAAATAACAATGAAAAAACATTTTCTTGGCAAGCTGGGCGGCTTTTTGTTTACCGCTTTGAAATCAAATATTTTTTATTACCTTTGTCCCGTGGCGAAAGTTCCCGGCTACATAACTATCAGTAGGAACGTTGAGGGAGCAAAACTTTTGCCTGATGTGGTGGGGTTTTCAAGCGCTCCCCTTCTAAAGGCAGAAAGCTGAACGCCTCACCACATTTAAGGAAACGAAAAAAGCCACCGTTTTTGGGCTGTAACCCCGGTGGCTTTGAAAATCATTTAAATCTTGGCAACAAAGGTACATAATCCTTGCGAAATTTGCAACAATTGGAGTATTCCAGTTGAAATTTTGAAAAGTTTTTTCGAGGCCAATCGCATGGCGTCACTTCCTTTGTACCTTTTTGCAACTCGCCAAGCCGGATTTCACGGCACACTACCAGAAAGAAAAATACCGGAAATAGCAAAGTTGATAGGTCGAAGCCCGGCCAGCACAAAGCGCCAACTGATACAATTGGCAGAGCTTGGCATGTGCGAAAAGAAGGGCAAAACGTGGATGTTTGTCAACGGCGAATTTTTCACGGCCACTTGCGGGCGCACACGGGTTAAAATGGTGCGTTTGGAGCAATTGGAACGCAGCTACCTAACAACCCTGTGCTATTCGGTATTCATTACGGAAAACGGGCGCAAAATAGCGCACAACGAATCGAAAAAACATGCCTCCACAAAGTCCGATGGCGTGAAAAATGTTTCGATTGCCTGTGCCTACACTGCGAACTATATTAAGAGGTCTATCCAGACCGTTTCTAAGCGGCGCAAAGCGGCGAAGTCATTAGGGCTAATAGATTACAGCCGAACGTTTAAGCACGTCCTTAGCGGCGGCGAAAACGTCAAGATGGAATTTTCGGCGGCACGTTCATCAGGAAACACAAAACCAGCCGATTTGCTTTTTGAGCAGAAAACCGGGTTTTTGTGGGTCAATGAACTACCCGCTACCTTTTCTTCTCTTTTACCGCTTAGAGTACATTCTATTCGTTCTATTCCACTAAAGAAAATGGCTAGGCAAAGATGGATTAATCGGTAGTTGAAAAACTGCCTGTTAGGACTTTTTTTGTTAGCTCAAAGTGGAATGGTAAAAATGGTTGGTTTGCATCAACCTTGTTTCCTATTTTACAGACCCCACAAAAGCGGTGAAAAGAAATATCATTGTTATTTTTCGCCGCCTATTGACAATGAATTAAGAAGGTTGTAGATTTGTAGGGTAATTAAGTAACAATCAAAAATAACAACGATGAAAAATTGGAATAAAATAAGCCCGGTACAAATCACAAGGACAAAAAACGGAACAGATATGAGCGTCTTCCAAAATTCAAAAAATATGTTCACCGCAACTATTCTTGACTTTAGGCTGGTAACGCTTCTTGATAAAGAGGAATTGCAAGCAGATAAGATATGCAAGACAAAAAAACAAGCGGTTGAGTTTTGCGAGAACCTCGCACTTGAGATTGAAAGCGCTGAATAAAAAAAACAAGGTGGGGTTAAAAGCCCCACCACAATACTTCAAAAATGGTTGATGGTAATAAATTAAGGAAGGGGGATTTTATTTTTAACCGGACGGATGAGGGTGTCTCAAGATGGGAAGTTTTAGAGATTCGTCAAAGCAAGAAACGGGGACATGGTGACATTGTAATTCTATTTTACGAAAACGAGGGGCCATTAAAAACCTATGTAGCCACTTTTTATGAGTTGTTTGGAGGCTGGTATTACACAAAGAATGAAGCACTTGTGAATTACCTAAATTTTTTAAAGGACAGGACTGAAATTATTAAGAGAATAGTTGAAAATGGACATTGTTTGCCTGAACCTCCTAACCCCAACCAATAACTAACAACAATAAAAATGGCAATGGAAATCAAATCCTTTTACATCCAAGACAGCGGCGACCCCGGCGTGGGATTGCCAGCAACCAGTTACGAACTTTCTGGCGGGTTTTCGTTCGACTGTGAGAAAAGCATTTCAGACTTCAAAGAAGATTTGAAAAACTTGTTTTACAGTTACTGCATTACCGAAGGCCGGGTTACAATCATAACAGACGTGGAGCATCAAAGCAGGTTGGAGGCTGAAACCGAAAACACTGACTTCGATTTTGCCGTTCCGCTATATTTTAAATCAGGTGGAAAATTTAAGCTAACATCAATTCAAAAATAACAATCATGGCGACTGAAATAAAATTCAAGGACATCAAAGTGGGTGATACGGTTTATATCAAAAAAGAGGTATCGTTTGGATGGAATAGCAATCGAGATTTTGAAATCCCTGTAAAGGTTGAACGTGTGACGCCAACTACATTTTTAGCCGATGGTAGGAAGTTCAAAAAAGACAATGGCTTGGAGTTTGGGAAATACGCTTCTTTTGCCAAACTTGAAGGTATTGACGAAACCTCAAAAATGGTTGCATTTGAAGAAAAAATGAAACTCATTTACAGCCTACAAAATGCAATCAAGGGAATTAAAATCTACACTGGCACTCCGATTGAGAAACTTTTGGCACTCGATGAAGCCATCAAACAATTTAACCAGTAATTCAAAGAGCTTATGACATTTGAGAAAATTCTAGAGAAAAAGCCAACGGACGGCACGGTATCAATGCAGGTGTTTATTCCAAAGGAAATCCACCAATTTGCAGCCGATTATGTTGCCAACCAACCACCAATCGAGTATGATTGGTGGCTTGCAACGGGTGACATCTACTTGAATTTTCTACTAAAAGGTATCGCCAATATACGGCGTTCACCGGAAAGTTTCACCGCAAAACGTGAAAAAAAAGAGGTATTTGAGCAAGGCAAAGTGTACACAGTGATTTACTGCCCATCCCATGTCAATACCCAAATTGAGGCAATTCGTGAAAAGTTTGGAGGTGTTTCGAGGCATGGAAAAAGCACTTCCAAAAAGTGGTCAGGACGTGTTCCGAAGCGGCAAATCTTTTCATTCCTTTTAGGGTTGGGTTTCAAAGAAACAAATCAATCAACAATCAAATATAATTGAAATGACAAAAATTACCCATCGTTGGACAGGTGCAACACTTTTTGAGTTGCCGGAAGATTTGACAATCAAAGAAATTGTTTTGGCAGCTATTAAGGCTAAGGCAAACCTCAAAGGGGCATACCTCGAAGGGGCATACCTCGAAGGGGCAAACCTCGAAGGGGCAAACCTCGAAGGGGCAAACCTC
>ERZ1292625.2878-Hain-H41-01um-R1-2878-length-14929-cov-4_pt1 | contig 14929 bp, 26 predicted proteins | sample MGYA00564400_ERZ1292625 | MGnify/ENA primary metagenome ERZ1292625 (study PRJEB36523, sample SAMEA6512639) | groundwater metagenome | collected 2019-01-08 | study: AquaDiva: Metagenomics assemblies of 32 groundwater samples | reverse complement strand
AATGCGCGCGCCCTCATAGTCATTTCCCAAAAAAACCAAAACGTCATCCTTGCCACTCGTAATATCCCAATAGTTACTTGCGACTTGGCAGCAAATTTAAATGCGCTCAAAGTACTTAAAAATTCGACCCTATTGTTTTCAAAGGAGGCCATAAGTTTCCTCACAGGAAGGCAGCTTTCTTAATGAACATTTCAGACGTTTTAAAAAAAGCTATACTTTCGGAAAAAGCTTATAAACAGATGGAAAAAGGCATCTACACTTTTTTGGTGAACGAAAGGTCAACAAAGGAGCAAGTTTCTCGCGCCGTCAAAAGCCAATTTAATGTAGATGCCACCAGAGTTAATATTGCCCGCGTTGCCCATAAAGCAAAACGCATTGGCACAACCAGAAAACAAACACTTGTCGGCGGTGGTAAAAAAGCCATCGTGCAGCTTAAATCCGGGCAATCAATCCCGATGTTATCGCCCAAGACGGAAAGTAAAAAAGGACAAAAATCTAAAAAAGCCGAAGGCCCTGAGCGAAGTCGAAGGGAAAAAGACACTCAAACGACAACTGCAGAAGGGAAAGAAGGTTAACGTGTCACTCAAAATCTACAGACCAATAACACCGGCTCAAAGATTTAAATCAGTTTTGATCTTTGACGAAATCACCAAGACCAAACCCGAAAGATCACTAATCACTCGCCTCAGAAGAGGTGCCGGTAGATCAAAAGGCCGAGTGACTACACGAGGCAAAGGCGGCGGGCACAGGCGCAATTACAGAATAATTGATTTCAAAAGAGACAAAAGAGATATAAAAGCGCGCGTTGCAGCCATCGAATATGATCCGAACCGCTCAGTCAATGTTGCTCTCCTCTTCTACGCTGATGGCGAAAAACGCTATATACTCGCGCCGGTTGGCCTGGCTGTTGGCCAAGAGACAGTGGCATCCCAAAAGGCACCGATTGCGCTCGGCAATGCCCTGCCGCTTGGCAAAATCCCCATAGGCACAACCGTCCATAACATTGAACTTGTCCCTGGAGCCGGTGGCCAAATTGTACGAAGCGCTGGAGCTGGTGCGCAAGTTGCGGCCCGTGAGGGTAACTATGTTCGTATCAAATTGCCATCAAAGGAAGTTAGAAAAATACATGATAGTGCTTACGCAACGATTGGACAACTTGGCAACGTCGACTGGAAAAATCTCTCACTTGGCAAAGCCGGCAGATCTCGTCACCTGGGCCGGCGTCCAAAAGTCCGTGGAGTAGCCATGGATCCAGGTTCCCATCCTCATGGTGGTGGAGAGGGTAGGTCCGGGACCGGTATGCATCCGAAAACCCCGTGGGGCAAACCGGCCATGGGCAAAAAACCCAGAAGCCGCAACAAACCATCGCCACGATTCATTTTATCTAGGAGTAAATCAAATGACGACTAGAGAAAATATAAAAATTAAATTTGAATCTGGCTCCGCCAGTTCAATAGGCCCGCAGCGAAGCGAGGACCGCATGGCACTGTATATTTTTCCACTAAAGGAGGGGAATATTAAGGGGAACCTTGGTGCCCCTTAAAGTTAGTTATGGCCAGATCGTCTAAAAAAGGTCCTTACGTGGACGAAAAATTATTAAAGAAAGTCATGGCGCAAAAGCAGTCCGGCCAAAAAGCTCCAATAAAAACTTGGGCAAGGCGGAGTCAAATTGCTCCGGAGTTTGTCAATCACACCTTCGTAGTCCATAACGGGCGAACATTTATTAATGTTTTCGTTTCAGAACCGATGGTTGGCCACCGACTTGGCGAATTTGCACCGACTAGGGTCTTTCGAGGACACGGCAAAATTACAGAGAAGTCAGGCGCCAAGAAATAAGTATGGAAATCACAGCAACCGCCAAAAATGTTAGGGTATCACCTGAAAAGGTTCGCCTTGTAGTCGCGCAAATCAAAAAGATGTCACCGTCAAAAGCGGTTTTGCTACTCGCCTTTATTAATAAATCATCTGCGCTTCCCTTGAAAAAAGTCATCTCCTCTGCAATCGCCAATGCCAAAAACAATTTTGGTCTGGAGGAATCCTCGCTTGCCTTCAAATCCGTTCTTGTGGGTAAAGGAATCGTTTTTAAGAGATATCGACGGGTTGCCCGAGGTCGTGCTCACTCAATCTTAAAGCGAACAAGCCACATTCAGGTGATCTTGGAAGGTGAACCAAAAACTGCAAAAGAAACAAAGAGACAGAGTGACAAAGAAGTAAAGGAGGTAGGGCCGACTAACGACAAACGACTAACGACTAAAGCAAAATAAGCAGAGCATATCTCACGAATAAAATTTTCTTATGCGTTAGTCTTTGGACATTAGTCATTAAGCGTCAAATATATGGGTCAAAAAGTTAGCCCAACGGGTTTCAGACTTGGCAATTTTTATAATTGGAGCTCCAGATGGTTTGCTGGCAAAGGGGACCTTTTTGCCCAGCAACTTTTAGAAGACCAAAAGATTAGACTTTATATTTTGGGAAATCTTAAAGTTGCTGGTGTATCCAAGGTAGAAATCGAAAGGTCATTTGATAAAAGGACAATCATCATCCATGTTTCAAGACCAGGAGTTGCTATCGGCCGCGGAGGAACAGGGCATGAGCAACTAAGAGATAACTTGATGAAAAAAATCAAAATCAAAGACGCATCAAAACTAGATATTAAATTTGAAGAAATTAAATCACCGGACCTTGATGCCTATTTGGTGGCTACCGCTATTGCCGATCAACTTGCCAGAAGAATCCCCTTCAGAAGAGTTATGGCCCAAGCTCTAGAACGAGTTAAGCGGTCCGGTGCCAAAGGAGTTAGGGTAACACTAGCCGGTAGACTCGGAGGATCAGAAATCGCCAGACGCGAGACATTAAAGGAAGGCGCAATTCCTCTACATACAATTCGCGCAGACATAGACTTTGCCAAGATTGACGCCAAAGTACCAAAAGCCGGCATAGTCGGCGTCAAAGTCTGGATACACAAAGGAGAATTCTAAAAATGCTTGCACCTAAACGAGCTAAATACCGAAAACAATTTAGAAACAAAATGAAAGGCTTGGCTACTCGAGGGACAAATCTTGTCTTCGGATCTGTAGGCCTCAAGAGTCTTGAGTCGGCGTGGATTACTGCCCGTCAAATTGAAGCCGCCAGACGCGCCATGACTCACTACACCAAAAGGGGTGGCAGAATTTGGATCAGAATTTTCCCCGATAAACCCATTACCAAAAAGCCTGCCGAAACCCGGATGGGTTCTGGCAAGGGTGATGTTGACCAATATGTAGCTGTGGTCAAACCGGGTACTGTACTTTTTGAAATGGGTGCAGTTCCAACAGAGACGGCCCAAGAGGCAATAAGACTTGCAGCACACAAATTACCAATTAAAACAAAATTAATAACCAAAATTTAAAAGATAGACTATGAAAAAGAAAGAGTTACAAGAAATTAAAAACAAGACAATTGAAAATTTACGGCAACTAGTGGCCGAAAAAGTTAAGGTGCGAGTCTCGCAAGCTATGGAGCAAAAGTTAGGGAAAATAAAAAACGTCCACAGTATCCGGGAGATTAAAAGAGATATCGCGGCGGTAAAAACGATTCTTGCAGAAAAAATGTTCGAGGAAAAAACTAAAAAAGAAAGTGTTAAAGGTTTACCCTTAAAGTAAATGAAAACAGGGACAGTTACATCCACAAAAATGGCAAAAACAGCGGTAGTCGCGGTAACGACTTACCGCAAACATCCACTTTATAAAAAACAAATTAAAAAAACGACAAATTTTAAAGCCCACGATGATCTAGGTGTTAAAGTTGGCCAAAAAGTCAAAATTGCAGAAACCAGACCGATTTCGCATGACGTACATTTCAAAATACTGGAGGTTATTGAATGAAAATCAATATAAAAGTTCGAAAATTGTATCAAGCTTTGCTTGGACATAGGCCCGCAGCGAAGCGAGGACCGCATGGCACTGTATATTTTCTCCACTAAGGGAAAGGGAATATTAAGGGAAAACCGTATTAGGTTTGCCCTTAAAGTCAAGTTATGCTTTTAAGAAGATCAAATTTGACAGTTGCAGATAACAGTGGCGCCAAAAATTTGGTGATCATCGGTCTTGGTCGCGGATCAGGAAAGAGATTTGTTGGTCTTGGGGAAGTCATTACCGGTGTCGTTCGCGGTGCCAGTCCTACCGGACAAGTAAAAGACCATGAAATAGTCAAAGCTGTTATTGTGCGAACTAAAAAAGAGTCAAGAAGACCAGACGGTTCTTATATTAGATTTTCCGACAATGCAGCAGTCATCATTGATAACACCAACAGTCCCAGGGCCACTAGAATCTTTGGGCCAATTGCCGCCGAGGTTAAAAATAAAGGGTTTACGAAGATTGCATCTGTTGCTAAGGAGGTTATCTAGAATGTTCAAATTTAAGGTTGGAGATGAAGTTGTTATCACCTCCGGTCGCGATAAAGGTAAACAGGGCAAGATTGAGAAAGTTCTAAAAACTGAAAATAAAATTGTGGTCGCTGGCGCCGCGATTTATAAAAGGCATCGTAAAGTTAGCCGTCAGTCACCCGCCGGTATTTACGAAATCACCAGACCCATCGACGTCGCCAAAGTTGCCATAATCTGCCCTAAATGCGGTAAACAAACACGAGTAGGTATAACACTTGAAGGCAAAACAAAAGTTAGAATTTGTAAAAAATGCCAAGGACGCATTTAAAATGGACTCTTTACAAGAAAAATATCAGAAGGAAATACGTCCTAAATTAAAAGAAGAATTTGGACTCAAAAATGACCTGGCCGCCCCGACCCTTAAAAAAATTGTTTTGAATATGGGACTAGCTGATGCGCTAACCAATAAAGATGTGCTTGTTAAGGCAAAATCACAACTGGCTCAAATTTCTGGTCAAATGCCGTCAGTCACCCGCGCCAAAGCGGCAATTTCAAACTTTAAGCTCAGAGCCGGTGATCTTATTGGAGCAATGGTCACACTGCGTGGCAGGCGTGCCTGGAGCTTTTTGACAAAACTCCAGAGCATAGTGCTTCCCAGAATGAGGGATTTTCGAGGGTTAGACAGCTCGAAATTCGATAAATTTGGTAATTATAATCTAGGCCTAGAAGAACAAATTCTATTTCCGGAGGTCGACTATTCAAAGATCGACAAGATTCGAGGGCTGGTAGTCTCAGTAGTTTTTAAAAACAGCAGTCCCGAGAAATCGAAAAAACTGATGGAACTTTTAGGCTTCCCTTTTAAGAAAAGTTAGATGGCTAAAAAATCAAAAATCGTCAAAAACGAAAAGAAACAGAAATTTGCCATAAGACATAGAAATAGATGTCATCTTTGCGGTCGTCCGAGAGGTTATATGCGCAAATTTGGCATTTGCCGCTTGTGCTTTCGCGACATTGTCCATAGAGGAGAAATTCCGGGAGTCAAAAAAGCATCATGGTGAGAATTGGAAATTGGAAAGGTCTCGTTCGCTTTCGCGAAGTGGAAATTGGAAATTCCCGACAAAGGAGGGCACATGGATCCTGTGGCTAATATGCTAACAATTATCAAAAACGGCTATATGGCCAAAAAACTTGAAGTTTTGGTGCCATATTCAAAACATAAGTTGACAATTGCCAAAATCCTGTCCGCTCAACAGTTCGTCGGTCTCGTAGAAAGATCAGGCAACATTATTAAAATCGAACTTGCTTATGAAAATCGAAAACCTAAAATCCATGATATTAAAAAAGTTTCAAAACCCGGTCTGAGAATTTACATCAAAAGCAAAAACGTCAAAAAAATCAAAGGTGGTAGCGGGCTTCTCATCATTTCTACGCCTTATGGAGTTATGAGTGGTGATGATGCCAAAGTCAAAAAGCTCGGAGGCGAAGTTATATGCAAAGTCTGGTAAAACCATGAGCAAAATAGGTAAACGACCAATTAAAATACCTGAAGGTGTAACTGTCACAACAGAAGGCAGTACTGTGGTTATAACAGGACCCCTGGGAACTCTTAATTTCCAAACAAGACCAGAGGTAAAAGTAGAAATTGCCGCACCTCTTGTAAAAGTTACTCGAAAATCGGATACAAAACTTGCCAAATCACTTCATGGAGTAACCAGAACGATCATCGCCAATATGATCAAGGGAGTGGTTGTTAAACATCAAAAAACTTTAGAAATCGTCGGAGTCGGGTACAGAGCAGCCAAAGACGGCGACAATCTCGTAGTAAATGTAGGTTATTCTCATCCGGTTATTTTTTCAAAAATAGACGGAATCGACTTCGAAACTCGCGAGAACAAGATAATTGTCTCGGGAATTGATAAAGCACAAGTTGGCGAGACAGCAGCCAGAATCAGAAGAATCAGACCACCGGAACCATATAAAGGCAAGGGTATTAAATATCTGGATGAGGTCATTAGGAGAAAACCCGGTAAGACCATTAAGACCGGTCCGGGAGTTTAAATGAAAAATATAATTAAAAGACCAAGACTTAGTGTTTTCAGATCAAACAAATATATCTATGCCCAACTTATAGATGACGAGGCAAAGTTCACAGTAGTTGCTACAAAGAGTAAGCTGAATAAGGCAGAAGAAGCCGGAACTCTTTTAGCCAAAAGGGCAATTGCCAAAAAGATAAAAGAGGTAGTTTTTGATAGACGTAGATACAAATACCATGGCCACGTCAAGGCTCTGGCCGTTGGTGCCAAAAAAGGAGGGCTGGTCTTTTAATGGCAAACCACACTCAGCAGTTCGAACCGAAAGAATTTGCAGAAAAAGTTATTCAGGTAAATCGAGTCTCAAAAAAAACCCAAGGTGGTAACAGAATCGGGTTTTCCGTTTTAATGGTAGTTGGCGACAAAAAAGGCAGAGTCGGGGTCGGCCTAGGCAAAGCCCGCGATGTCTCCTCGGCCATTAGAAAAGGGGTGGCTTACGCTAAAAAACATTTGATTACTGTGCCAATCACAGCAGGAACTATACCCAGTGACGTGCTGGTAAAAAGAGGTGCTGCCAAAATAATTTTAAAGCCAGCCCCTACTGGTTCCGGAGTCATTGCCGGTGGAGCGGTCAGAAGTGTCGTTGAAGCTGCCGGTATTAAAAATATTTCCGCAAAAGTTCTTGGTACTAGAAATAAAGCATCAAACGTTTATGCAACACTGGAGGCATTAAGGAGTTTTGTCAAATGAATCCTCTCGCCCTACCTAAAATAAAAACCAAAGGTGCCAAAAGGGTAGGTCGTGGCCAGTCAAGCGGTCGCGGCAAGACTAGTGGCCGTGGGACCAAAGGCCAAAATGCCCGAGGTAAACTCCCAATCACCCACCCTCACTATGAAGGCGGCGCCGGGCCCTTATTTAAACGTCTACCCATTAGACGTGGTAAGGGTCATGCCAGAATATCCAAAAAACCTCTTGCCATCAATTTGAAAGTACTTAATGTCCTACCCAGAAATTCCCAGGTGGACCTGGAGACTCTTGTAGAAGCAAGAATCGTTGATGCAAATGATGCCAAGGCTTATGGTGTCAAAATCCTTGGCGATGGTCAGTTGAATCGGCCACTTATTATCAAGCTCCCTACGTCTAAGAGTGCCAAAGTCAAAATTGAAAAAGCCGGAGGAAGAGTTGAGGTCAACCCAAAACCAAATTCAAATCCGAAAATTTCATCTGGCTCCGCCAGTGAAATTTTCTCCATTAAGGGAAAGGGGATCAAATGAATTGGTTAAAAACAATCACCAAAATCTTTAAAGTCCAGCAACTGCGCAATAAAATTCTCTTCACTGCCGCCATCTTTCTGGTCTTCAGAATTTTTGCTCATATTCCGGTACCGGGTGTTGACGTAGAGTCGTTGAAAAACCTATTCGCCCAAAGTCAACTCTTGTCACTTTTGGATATTTTCTCGGGAGGAACACTGGCTAACTTTTCCGTAATGTCACTAGGCCTCAACCCTTACATCAATGCCAGCATTATTATGCAACTCTTGCAGCTGGTAATTCCCAAACTCGAGGAGATGGCAAAAGAAGGCGAGTCGGGACGAGAAAAAATTAACCAATACACTAGGTATTTAACCGTGCCACTGACGGTTATCCAAGCCTTTGGCATGTACATACTGCTTAGGAATTCGGATGTCATCAAGACTGTTGATCCTCTCACCCTATTTTCTCTTATCGTCACAATATCTGCCGGTACTATATTGTTAATGTGGCTTGGTGAGCTTATTTCCGAAAAAGGCATTGGTAATGGTATCTCGATGGTGATTTTAGCAGGGATTGTCGGCAGATTGCCCATTGGTCTTGCTCAAACGGCCACAGTTTTCGATCCGAGCCAACTTAGAAATGTGGTAACTTTCCTGGTAATGGGGCTGGTAGTTATCGTATCAATAGTAATTGTGACAGAAGCCAGGCGTCCCATCCAAGTCAATTACTCCAGGCGTGCTACAGCAACTCAAACCAGCGTTACTAGTTTTATTCCACTGAGGGTAAACCAGGCAGGGGTTATTCCAATCATTTTCGCCGTCTCTCTCATCTTATTGCCAACCACTTTTACCAGTTTCTTCCAACGGTCCCCCAATATCACAATAGCCAATCTTGCCCAAGACATTCAAAAGATATTTAATCCAAACGATATACTCTACAACGCAGTTTATTTTATTTTAGTTGTAATTTTCACTTATTTTTATACAACGGTCGCTTTTAATACTAAGCAAATTTCAGAGATGCTTATGAAACAAGGAGGGTTCATTGCCGGCATCAGACCCGGTCAAACAACCAAAAAATATTTGGATTATGTATCACTACGAATTACACTTTTCGGTGCATTGTTTTTGGGTGCCATTGCAATCTTACCGGCCATTGGACAAAGTTTTACTGGTATTACCACACTTTTGATAGGCGGAACCGGACTTTTAATAGTTGTATCAGTTCTCTTGGAGACCATCAAGCAAATCGAATCGCAACTAGTCATGCGTGATTACGACGCCTTTTTAAGGAGGCAATGATGGGTAAAAAAATTTTAGTGTTAGGCGGTCAAGGTTCAGGCAAATCAACGCAAGCCAAAATGCTGGCTGCGAGTCTTGGCCTTCCCCATATTGCAATGGGCCAACTTTTCAGGGAAAAGTCAAAAGGCGAGGGTACCGAAGCCGGTGAAATCAGAGAGGCACTTGAAGCAGGCAATTTAGTTCCAGATCAAGTTGTCACTAAAATTTTAAACGAGAGAATTAACAAGAATGATTGCAAAAATGGTTTTGTTCTTGACGGTTATCCCAGAAATTACGCTCAGCTGGAAGGTTTACCCCGGGACATAACTCACGCCTTTTTCATAAAAGTCCCGGACAATATTGCTATCAAAAGATTAATTGAGCGAGGCAGACATGATGATAGCCTGGATGTAATAACCAGACGTTTTGAAGTTTTCCATACTGACACAGAACCTCTTTTAACCTACTTCAGACAGGGGAAAATTCTCGAGGAAATCGACGGCCTTGGAACTATTGAAGAAGTTCATCAAGATATAATCGCCAGATTACAAAATGAGCCAAATAAATAAATTTGTTGCTGGCGCAATAAAAAGCAGTAAGGAACAAGAACTCATGAAAATTTCAGGAAAGATCGCGGCCCAAGCTCTTAAAGCGGCACTAGTCCACGTCAAGCCAGGTGTTCTAATGTCACAGTTGGATCGTGTGGCCAAAAACTTTATAGAAAAATCGGGCGCCCAAAGCTCCTTTACTACTGTAGATGATTACAAATGGACTACCTGTATTACCAAAAACTCTGAAGTAGTTCATGGTGTACCCAGAGATATTCCTGTTAAAAATGGCGATATTATTAGTGTCGATATTGGCGCAGTTTATAAAGGTTTACACAGCGATATGGCCATTACAGTTCCGGTTGGTGAGGTTTCGCCGCAAGTTTTAAAATTTCTAAGATGCGGCAGATCTACTCTGGAGAAAGCCATAGAGAAAGCCAAAGTTGGTAACAGAATTGGAGATATATCGCAAGCTCTGCAAGAAAACATTGAAGGGGCAGGGTACTCGGTCGTTAAGAGTTTGACTGGGCATGGGGTTGGCCACGAGTTGCATGAAGAGCCCTTGATACCGGGGTTTGGCAAAAGGCATACTGGGCCGCTAGTGTTAGAAGGAATGGCTCTGGCGATTGAAGTAATTTATGCCCAAGGCTCCGGCGAGGTTTCTCTAGGGAAAGATGGCTGGACCATCTCTACCGTCGACGGTTCGCTAGCAGGACTGTTTGAAAAAACTGTACTGGTGACCAAAAGTGGCCCTATAGTCTTGACGCCCTACTTGTGAGAATGATAAAATTTAATTTCAAAATAAGTAAAGCTTTTCTACGAATAAAATTACTAAAATTGAATTTGAATCTGGCTCCGCCAGTTCCTTTTACGAAGCAAAACGACTCAATTTTTCAATCTAGGGAAAGGGGAATATTAAGGGGAAAACCGCCCTTAGGTTTTCCCCTTAAAGTTATTCTATGAGGAAACCTTTACAATATCGTCAAAGTACTAAAAGCGGTGTAATCGAGGTGGAAGGTGAAGTCACCGAAGCGCTGCCGAACACCATGTTTAGAGTCAAAGTGGCCGGCAGCTCCCTGCCGGGAGTTGCAGAAGATAAAATTGTACTTTGTCATCTTTCGGGCAAAATGCGCATTCACTATGTGCGAATTTTACCGGGAGATAAAGTTAAGCTGGAAATGACACCCTATGATCTGACTAAGGGGAGGATTACTTACAGGTTAAGATGAAAGTTCAAGCAAGTATTAAAAAAAGATGTGTCAATTGCAAAATCGTTAAGAGGCGAGGAGTGCTTTACGTGATCTGCATCAATCCTCGCCACAAGCAGAGGCAGGGATAGAAGTCATGGCGCGCATTGCAGGAGTAGATTTACCGGCAGAAAAACGAATCGAAGCAGCCCTTCCTTATATTTTTGGAATCGGGCCAACGCGAGCGCGGGAAATTCTAAAAATCTGCCAAATGGATCCCAATACTAGAGCCAAAAATTTAACAGAAGAACAAATTAACAAATTGCAGAAAGCACTTGAGAAGTACAAAATTGAAGGAGATCTTAGGCGCGAAATCCAGGCAAACATTAAAAGACTCCAGGAGATAGGATCTTATCGTGGCACCAGACACACCAAAAATTTGCCTACGAGAGGCCAACGGACACGGACCAATGCTCGAACCAAAAGAGGTAAACGAATGACAATTGGAACCGTCAGAAAAGAGATTGTCGCAAAAATGGGCAGTGCGCCTGCAAAACAAGAGCCAGCGAAAGGGGAAGCTAAGTGAAAACAAAAATCACTCGCGCCAAAAACGTTACTCACGGCAGAGCGTACGTCACGGCAACATTTAACAATACCCTGGTAACAATAACCGACACGGGCGGCAATGCCCTGCTTTGGGGATCAGCAGGAAGTAGCGGTTTTAAAGGTGCTCGTAAATCTACACCATTTGCCGCGACTACTGCTGTTGAACAAGTAGCCAGAAAAGCCAAAAATTTAGGCCTGTCGAGTGTCGAAGTTTACATCAAAGGCCCTGGCCCTGGAAGAGACGGCGCAATCAGAGCCCTCAAGTCAGCAGGTCTTGATATCACCATGATCGCCGATGTTACGCCGATTCCCCACAATGGCCCAAGGGCTTCCAAAAGGAGAAGAGTGTAGTGGCACGCTATACTGGTCCAAAACACAAATTATGTCGAGCAGAAGGAATTGCCCTTTGCGACTCACCTAAGTGTCCGGTCATCCGCAAAAACGCTGGTAGGCCGGGTCAACATGGCCCCAAGGGAAGAAAAAAACTCTCGGAATACGGCGTCCAGCTTAGGGAAAAACAAAAAGCCAAAAGGATGTACGGAGTGCTTGAAAGACAGTTTAAAAAATATTTTGACAGAGCTGCTGCCAAAAGAACTGCAACTGGCGCGGCCCTTCTCGAAATTTTAGAAACACGCCTCGATAATGTAGTTTATAAACTTGACTTTGCCGCCAGCCGCCAGCAAGCCAGGCAATTAGTTTCCCACGGACACATAATGGTTGGCGGTAAACGAATGACAATACCTTCATACAATGTTAAAATTGGCGACATTATAACCCTATCTGAGAAAGCTGCTAATTTTGGTTTCATCAAAAAATTGGCTCAAGACGAAAAAGATAAAACGCGACCGTCGTGGCTTAATAAGAAGGCACTTGTAGGCATTGTAGAAAGTCTTCCAAAACGCGAAGAAATTAAAGATGATATCAACGAACAGCTAATAGTCGAGTACTACTCGAGATAGGGGAGGTGAAAACCAAAAACAAAATTATATGCTAGACATTTCGCAAATTGAAGTTTCAACGGAAAAAGAAACTGCAGATTTTGGAAAATTTATTATTGAACCCTTGGACCAAGGCTATGGTCACACTGTCGGTAATTCCCTCAGGCGGGTTCTTTTAACTTCTCTTCCTGGAGCAGCAATTACATCAGCTAAAATTTCTGGCGTTCGTCATCAATTTTCGACCTTGGCCGGCATGGCCGAGGACGTCGTAGAGCTTATTTTAAATCTTAAAAAGGTTAGACTTAAGATCAGTCAAGATAAACCACAAAAGCTAACTCTCGATGTTCGTGGCCCAAGAGAGATCAAAGCCAAGGATATCACCAAAACTGCTGACTTGGAAATCGTCAATTCTGATTTAACTCTCGCGCATCTTGCTGATTCAAAAGCCAAGCTCACCGCTACCATAATCGCCGAGATTGGTAGTGGTTATTCGCTAGCTGATGATCGCAAAACCGGAGAAATCGGAGTTATCCCAATCGACGCCAATTTCTCACCAGTCGTCCGTGTTAACTATAAAGTTGAAGCCACACGTGTCGGGCGCTTAACCAACTACGACAAATTGACTCTGGAGATAACAACAGATGGTACCATTAAACCGTCTGCCGCCCTTAAACTTGCTAGCAAAATTTTGGTGGACCATTTCACCACGATCTATCAACCCAAAACCGCCCGGAAAAAAGCAGAAAAACTGCCGGCTGGTGTGCCCTTGACAGAGGAGCTTTTGAAAACTTCCCTGGAGGAATTGGATCTACCTGTCAGACTTACAAACAGCCTCAAAGCTGGCAAAATTGAAACCATAGGCGACTTTATGTCTCGTGACAAAAAAGATATCCTCAAGATGAAAAACATGGGTCCAAAGTCTATAGCCATGGTCGAAGAAAAAATGAAAGAGCGGGGAATTGAGGTTCAATGAGACACATGGTTAGCGGCAGAAAACTTAGCCGAGACAAGGACGCCAGACAAGCCTTACTGAAAAATATTGCCGGTGCCCTTTTTTCAAAGGGACGTATCAAGACGACCTTGGCAAAAGCTAAATTTGCTAGGCCTTATGTAGAAAAATTAATCACGGCCGCTAAAGCGAAGAAATTGGCAGAAAATCGAACTCTAGCATCAAAAGTGCCCGGAGATTTAAATAAGCTACTCTCAGAAATTGCTCCAAGCTTTGAAAAAAGGCAAGGTGGTTACACGCGCATTGTTAAAATTGCAAGAAGGCTTGGAGACGGCGCGCCAATGGCTCAACTCGAGTTATTACCGATCGAGAAAAAACCTAAGCCCCCCCAAAATATCTGAAAAGAAAGCATGAAAAAAATTAAACAGACTGATATCAAGAGCGAATGGCACTTGATAGATGCCAAAAACCAAATTTTAGGACGACTCGCCACGGGTGTCGCCCATCTTTTGATGGGCAAAAATAAAGCTTACTGGACACCGTATTTGGATAGCGGTGAGAGTGTTGTTGTCATCAATGCTGCCAAAGTCGTTCTATCAGGTAAAAAAGAAAAACAAAAAGTATACTGGCGACATTCCGGGTACCCCGGAGGTCTTAAATCAAAAACTGCCGCCACCGTAAGAGCGCAGAAACCGCAAGAGCTCGTAAGACTCGCCGTAGTGGGAATGCTGCCCAAAACAAAACTGGGAAGACTTATGCTCAAAAAACTCTACATTTATCCTGCCGGCGAGCATCCACACAAAGATAAATTCAAAGATAGCTGAATAATATGGAAGAAAAAACCAAACCAAAAACCGACTACATCTCTGCCCACGGCCGTCGCAAAGAAGCGGTGGCCAGAATCAGGCTTTATAAAGGCAAAGGTGAAATCTTAGTCAACAATAAACCGATAAACGTTTACTTTCCGGCAGAAACCCAAAAACTAATCTGGCAAAGGCCTTTTACTGTTACCAAATCAGAGGGCGAGTACTGGGCAACCATTAAAGTCGCCGGTTCCGGCAAAAGCAGCCAGCTTGACGCTATTGCCCATGGCCTCTCAAGAGCTTTAGTCTTACAAAACGCAGAATATAAAGCTCCCCTAAGACGCGCCGGGCTTTTAACTCGCGATTCTCGTGTCAAGGAACGCCGCAAATACGGCCTCGCCCAAAAAGCCAGAAAAGGCAAGCAGAGTCCTAAACGATAGTTTAGGACGATGTCCTGAGCTTATCGAAGGACGAAGTCCGAAACGTTAAGTTTTGGACTATGTCTCGTCGAGCCTGAGGCTCTCAGGGCCGAAGGTCTGAGCGAAGCCGAAGGAAAATCTCCCAAACGATAATCGAAAATATTGGGAATTGATTTAGTCTAATTTCTAATTAATAAGTTTAATCTTCAATGATTTCTATGTCGACAATACTGAACGAACAGTGATTCATATCTAAACTAAAAGTCCATTTTGCCCACTATTTTAGCACAATTGCGTTATTTATTGCTCAAAGTTCCTTCTGTCCTTGATGCAATAAGTTACAGTTGTTAGCCTCGCAAAAATCTGTCGGGGTGGGCGGACTCACCGCTCAAAAAATATTTTGAGTGAGCCTCGCCTCACTTTCAAAAGTGAGGCGGGAGCCTTTTGCATTGTTCAGTCGGGGAAGGCGGAATCGAACCGCCGATACACCCACCCCAAGGATGCGTATTACCACTATACTACTCCCCGTTTATTAAGATGCATTTTACAACCA
>ERZ1292625.2876-Hain-H41-01um-R1-2876-length-14939-cov-4_pt1 | contig 14939 bp, 10 predicted proteins | sample MGYA00564400_ERZ1292625 | MGnify/ENA primary metagenome ERZ1292625 (study PRJEB36523, sample SAMEA6512639) | groundwater metagenome | collected 2019-01-08 | study: AquaDiva: Metagenomics assemblies of 32 groundwater samples | reverse complement strand
TTCAGATCTTGATGTTGTGATTTTCAGTCATGTATATGAGCATTCCTAAGATACAAGTCTTTTGGTTGGGGAAATAAAACGGGTTCTCCGGCGTGGGGGGATTTGTTTTTTTGGGGCCAGGAATAGGTTTTGGATTTTCGACGGACACTACCCTTTGCCATTTTTATCCTGTCTCCCGCGTGCGTGGGAGAAGCGGTATTTCCAGATGTTTATGAAAGGACGAAATTATGATATTAAATTATTTTCCCATCACGATCTTGTTAATCTCGCCGAAAGCTCGGGCTTTAGAATTCACGATTATACACTGCGGATAATTAAAAATCCTAAAAAATATAGTGCGACTGACGTCGTACCAACTTTTTGGGGAGCGAATAATCTTTTATATTTTTTTGCAAAGATTTTTTATACTTTCGTACCAAATTATATCTGGGTCTTAAAGAAACGATGACTAAGCAATTGAAAAAATACTGGCCAGTACTCTTAGTTTTGGCGATCGTTTTGATTGCCTACGGGCAGACTTTGGGAATGTACTTTTGGCAGGATGACTCGGCCTTGATATTCAAGCTTCAGAATCCGGAAGGTCCGGCTGGGAGTTTTGGAAGTGGTCTTTGGGAAAGGGGGGCCTATCAATATTTGGTTATTCCCTTTGTTCCTTTCTATTCATTATTTAAACTCGAGCCTTTTGGCTATTTCCTGGTTGGTTTTATTACTTACATTTTGGCAACAGGAGCTTTTTGGCTTTTTGTTAAAAGACTTTTTGAAAGTAAAAAAACTGCTTTTATTGCTACATTAATCTTCGCAGCTGGTTTTGTAGGTAGCGATATTATGTTTAGGGTGATTAACTCTTGGCAAACAAATATCGGCCTAATCCTTGCGTTTTTAATGTTTGCAAGTTTTATCGGTTTCATAAAAACAAAAAAAATAAGTTTGTATTTTGTCGCATTGGTCCTTTATTGGCTGAATACAGAGTTAGTATATATAAGATCTCACTCCCTAATAATCCCAATCTTAACTTTAGACATCGTATTGTCGCTTGGGTTTTTAAGGCGGGATGTCATTAAGCTCGTGTTGCGTCAAATTCCGTTTTGGATTATTTTTAAAACTCGCTACCTTTCAGACCCGGGTTTCGGAGCCCCCACAATTTCTAAGTTGGCCAACGATATATTTTTAAAAGGTGAGATAGAAAAAACGGCTTCGTTCTTCGCAAACGTCGGCAATGTTTTTGTCCCAACAAATATTCAAGTAAAATTTCTTTCATTCTTCCCGGCAGGCGTCTATTTGACCAGCTTTCTTGTTTTCATTATCTTTGTAGTGATATTTATTTTGATAAAAAGAAAGCTCCATCCCGGTCTTTTGGCGCTTATAACTGGCTTTGTTTTTAATTTAGTTCTCTATGAAAAAGGAGCTTTCTGGTACCAAGATGCGGGGGTGGTTATCTCAGGACTTATAGGTATAGAGACATTGATTCTCACGCTTTTATCAAAAAGCCCCATTTTGATCCTTGGCGTTATTATAATTTCGTCTCAGGTCTTTGGCTATTATATTCAATATCCATATGCCATCCTTGCGACTACGCACCGCTATTTTAGTTATGCCTTAATTGGATACGCAATATTTTTTGCTTGGTTAGTTTCCCGAATTGTGCCAAAAAAGCGAGCGGGCATCCTTTTGCTCGCAGTCTTAATCCCAAATCTTTATTTTGGTGTGACGTATCAGGCAAAAATTCTTAGAGATAGAAGTGTTCCTACAAGGAATTTCTACAAAGCCTTGACAACCTTTGTACCAACCGTTGAGAAGGGTGACGTTTTTTATTTCGATGTGGCAAAGGAAGGAGGAATACCTACTCAATTTGGCGATTTCTTTTCGGTTGGTTCCATGCCCGAAACGACGGCTTTGGCGATTTATTACGGGGTTGATAGATATGACATTCAGATGTTCACCGAATTTGACGAACTGGCTTCGAAGCTTGCAAAAGGAGAATTTAAGATTGGCCAGATTCACTCTTTCTTTTATAGCAAAAGCGGACTTATAAATACAACCCATACTTTGAGGGATATTCTTGCTAGAGGCCAAGAGGAAGCAACACCGATGGCCCCCCTTTTGGGGAAAGTCAGGATTGGCGCATTTTTAAAAACAGAAAATTTAGATTTTAAGCAAAAATTGCCATTTTCCGAAAGAAAGAATATCTTAGAGTACTTGGCCAAAAGAAGAAGGTATTATAAAAATGTACGCATCACTTCTTCGTCAGAATGGAAATTTAGGGAAGTAAGAAATGTTTTTGATGACGACCTAGATACTACATGGCAAGGACACAGAATTAAGTGGGGAGATACCCATGACGAAAAGTTGACTGTTGATCTTGGGAGGATTGAAAATGTGAGTAGAGTTATTTGGGTCAATTGGAAAACTTCCTTATCGCCAACAAAATACAAAATATTGACCTCATTAGACGGAAGAACTTGGAAAGAGGTTAGAAATGTCTCCGATCCCGACGGGAAAAAAGACAGAGAAGTTGTAATCGATGAATTTGAACCAGTCTTTGTACGATTTATAACGATGGATTTTCAAGAGACGATTACCAACGACTCACCCGCCTTACTTGAATTTGAGGTCGTAGAGGAAAAGTTCAATAAGGTCGATCCAGCTGGCGCATGGAATTACTTAAGGAACCCAATGTCTTTGGTTGGACCCGGGGAGGTATCTCAACTATTACCACTTATATCTCCTCTTGCTACATTTACAGTATCTTGGGATACAGATAAAAATGATAAATATAACAACGCAGTTTCCTTACCTCTTTCATTGGGTACTAACAAAAAATACGAAATAATTATACCTGCGGGTGGTACTACATTAAGTAATTTGAAATTTACCTCAAATTTGCCTGTCGATTTAGACGTGGGGACTATAAATTTTCGAAACCTTTCGCTCGAAGAATTGAAAATGAGAGGTTTAGTAAAAAATTTTACAGAGAACTAATCTAAAGTCTCAACAATCGCTTGCTTTGCCTTCAGGATACAAGCACTTTCGCTATCTATGTGGAAATTTAAGTAACTTGCCGGTTTGGCCATAAAATAAAATTCATAAAGAGAAGAAAGTTCTTTTAGTTCGCTTCGGTTAAGTTGATCTCTTGCAATATCCTCGGGTTCTCTCGACCAATTTTTTCCGTCAACCGACGTCTCAACATAACCGGTTTTAACTGAGTCGCAACCTACTTTGGGATAAGTTATTTCTACCTTCATAACTTTTTGAATATTCGGAAGTCTGATTTGTAACACTTTATTCATGGCCGTTATTCTCGTAGCTACCCTATTAATTTTTAAGTACTCGGGCCTGACGTATTCGGAATCATTTTTCCAAACTTTGGCGATGGCGACTCCGTCTACTTTTATTTCGTATAAAGGACTCATTGCTTCATTTAGATATCTCAAAGCAAACCAGTTCATGGGCTGATATTCATAGGTAAGTTCGATTAAGTACTCGCCTTGGTGGGCGAGTCCAGACCAGTATTTTGGTGAGACGGCAATATCTGGGCGTAGCTTAAAGCGGGGAATGTTACTGGTGTTGGCGATGGGCAGACTGACTTTGGCGTTGGTCTCGGCGTGCTGGTTAAGCCAGAAGAGACCTTGGTAATAAGCGTTGCCATAGCTATCTCCCCAGGAAGGAAAGTCTTTTTCCTTAGCTCCAGCTAGTCCTCCAATGAGAAAATTGAAGTAGACATTTTCGTGAGGGTGGTATTTACTGATGGGGAAAAGCGACAAGAGTACTGCGGCGAGAATCAAAGGGGTTGCAAACTTTTTAAATAAGTAACCGGCCGCGACCCCCGCCAGCATCGCCACGGCGGGTACATATTCCATAATTAGTCTTGCCCCGCCGTAGTTTAAGGCACCAAATAGACTATTCCTACTAACTGCGATGAAGAACCATAAGAAGAGCAGGAAAACAATGCTATTTTTGCCTATAAGCCTTTTGATTGAGGCTATGCTTGTGAAGAATAGAGCCAGAGTTATCGGTGGAGTTGTAAAGAGAACCCATAAAAAGGGGTAGGGATTGAAAATTCCGAGTCGTTCGTTACTTTGTGTGTTAGGGTAGCCAACCTCCAAGTAATAATTGACAACTTCACTAATTCCAGTCGCTGGGTTACTCCAGAGACCGGGGAAAGAAACAAAGAATATTATCAGGCTAACGACTGAGCCTATGAGTATGGTAATGAATATATTTTTGAGCAAGCTTCTAAGGCTATTTTGAGGATCTAGTCTGTGCAAGTTAACATAATAGCCAAGCCAGATCACTAGGGGGACTAGCGCGAAGACGATGTTAAATTTAGTCGCAAACCCGAGGCCAAAGAATATACTAGCGCCAATCAACCAAGTTAGTTTGTTTCTGATAATGCCGATATAGGCGGTGAGGATAAAAAGTGTGTAAAAAGCCGTAACAACCGGGTCTTTGATATTAAAATGTTGGTGGCTGATGATTAGCGGATAAGTAGCAAATAACAGGCTTGAGATTATTGACTCGATCACTCCAAACTGTTTCCACATAAAAATCGCGATGGCAAGTGTCGCCAAAGAAACGGTGAGAATTGTGAATAGCTGATAGGACTCAAGGTCGTTCACAATTCCTAGTTTTTGGTAAAAAACATAATTGGAGAGTGCCGCCAAAACCCCATTTAATGCCGGGTGTCCGCGTGGCCCTTCGATATCGATGTGATATTCGCCATTGAAAGCATCGTCTTGATAGTAACTTCGGCGGGATTTGGGATCGGCCAAATTAGGATTTTCTTGCACATCGGCGAAATTCTTTTGGGAATCTCGAAAGTTGCCACTATCCGAATCGCCTTTTAATGGTGGATATTTAGGGATACCTTCATATGTTTTCTTGCCAGTAAGTAGATAATGAAGAAAGGCTTGACCTCGCCGGAAGTGATATGGTTCATCCCAACTTAACCCATAGTCAGAAATCGAATAGAGGGCATAAATAAAGAAGACTATCGGAACTATTAATACAATCAGTGGCTTCTTAACATAATTCACAGTTTCTATGTTACCATAAGGGGCTGTGAAATATTTCGGATCTATTCTTTCGGTTTCAGACATTAGTCCCAAAAATGCCCACGGGTGGGGTTTTAACTTAAGGAAAGGAAGTGTTTTTAGTCGATTGATTAGTGCTCTAGGTGTTCCCCACTCCAGCTCGAGAGTTCGAAATCGGATTGTCACTAAAATTATAAAATCAAAAAAAGGAATTAGAAACATTCTCGATGTTGGCAGTGGAATAGGGCTAACTGGCTTTTGCCTTAACCAGTTTGGTTATCGCTATATCGGAATTGACAAGTCAAAGTATAAAATAGATCTCGCTCGCCGTCTTTTGAAAAATGGGGAAGTTGTGAATGTTGAATTCATTCGTGCAGACATTTTTAAGAACATAGGGTTAGATGAGAAGTTTGATTGTGCATTGTGTATGGAGGTTTTAGAACACGTTAGGTATCCAAAAATGATCATTGAACGGATTTCAAAATTTGTTAAAAAAGGAGGAGTTGTTATTTTTTCTTTCCCCTCGACTCATTTTATAAACAGCCTGTCTGAAAAATACTTTGGTCATGTTCGGGTCGGTTTTGAGCCAGATGATATCAAGGAGTTAATCGAAGATGGTCCCCTTCAAATTGAGAGCGTCTATTCGTTTGGGAACAGTTTCCTTAGTAAACTACTTTTCTTGTTAGATTTTGTTTTGATAAAGTACCTGCCACTATTGGCGGGTGCGTTCTTTTTTTTGTTCTATCCGATAGCTGTTTTTGATCAGAAGTTTTCAAATAGCAAACACCCGCTCGGTTACGTAATTGTTTTGAAAAAATGATGAAGCAGATTTATTTTTTTGTAGGAACGACAGCTGAGCTACTCAAACTTTTTCCAGTAATTCGCGAGCTTGAACTGCGAAAGATTGACTTCAAAATAATCACATCTGGTCAGACTGGTATTAACTTTGACGAAGTCTCGCTTTATATAAAGAAAACAAAAGCAGACATTATTCTTCCCGGCAAAACAAATGATTCTTCGGTATTTCTTTTTTTGCTTTGGGCGCTTAAGACTTTGTTTTTTGGACCTTTTACGTTAGCTAAAGAATTTCGTAATATCGATAAATCAGAATCGTGGTTTATTGTCCATGGCGATACTGTCTCTTCCCTGATAGGAGCAATAATCGCCAAGTTATTTGGTTTAAGGCTAGTTCATATCGAAAGCGGCCTTAGATCTTTTGATTTTTTGGAACCCTTTCCGGAGGAACTGACCAGGTTTCTTGTGGCAAAGCTTACCGACGTGCATTTTTGTCCAAATAAATGGAGCTTAAATAATTTAGCGCAAGAAGGTGGAGCCAAAATTAATGCATTCCAGAACACCTTTATAGAAAGTTTACACTTTGCGCTCTCGCGAAGGTCAGTCGCCAAACTGCCCGGGAAGAAATATTTTATTCTGATTACCCACAGACAAGAACACGTCATTTTTGGAAAGAGACAAAATCAGAGGCAGGTGGAATTAATACTTAAGAATTTTCCAAGGAAACTAATCTGTCTTTTTATTACCCACTCGACCACTGAAAGTTTTCTTAAATCAGTTGGCTTTCGATTTGGGTTCTGGAGAAAAAGAAAAGTTAAATTTATCCCCCGACTTAAATATGGAGAATTTGTACGACTTTTAAAAAATGCTCAATTCATGGTTTCGGATGGCGGCGGGAATCAGGAAGAGGCCTATTATCTGGGACTGCCCTGTTTAATAATTCGAGAGCATACGGAGAGGCGGGAGGGGTTGGGTGAAAATGTCGTTTTGGCCCAGAACAATGAGAAAATTATTATGGATTTTCTTCGAAATTATAGAAACTACAAAAGTAAGCCGGTCAGGTCAAAAATTAGGCCATCCAAAGTTATAGTTGACTATCTCTTGAAATGAAATACCCACTTGTTAGTGTCGTAATTGCAACATATAACTCGGAAAGGACAATCTGGCGGGTTTTGGAGTCTATCAAAAAGCAGAGCTATCCTTCAAAAAAGATCGAGATTATGGTAATTGATGGCGGTTCAGCCGACGACACTCTCAAAATTGCCAAGCAATATAGTTGCCGGATTCTTAAAAACCCGAAAGTCGATCAGGTCTTTGCCAAACAAATCGGTTACATTAAGGCCAGTGGGCGCTATCTGATGTTTTTGGATAGCGACGAGGTTTTGGAAAATTCTCGCAGCCTGGAATTAAAAGTCGAGACGTTTTTAAAAAACCAAGCTGTCAGGGTTGTAATCAGTAGCGGTTATAAAAAGCCGAGGGCTTACTCAGCAATTAATTACTATATCAATGAGTATGGCGATCCCCTTTCCCTTTTTTTGTATAAGATTTCCAAGGACCATTTATATTTTTTAAAGGACCTTAAAAGAAGATATAAGATTATCTATGAAGACAAGAATCGGTCTTATTTTTCCTTTCCCAAGTCTGATCCGCCCTTTATTGAGTTGACGTCAATGGGAGTGATGATCGACTTGAATTACGTTCGTAACAATTTCCCAATGATTTTAAAAACACCCGCTTTACATACACATTTACTTTACCTAATTAACTTTCTGGGAGATTTGTTTGCAGTTACTAAAAATGACATCATCGCTCATTATTCGGCGGGGAGGCTCGTTGTATATTTAAAAAAGATTAAAACTAGAGCCAGAAGTAATATTTTTAAGACCGAAATGGGAATGGCCGGGTTAACTGGTAGGGAAGACTATCAATCACCGTGGCTTAAAATCAAAAAATTCTTTTTTGTACTATACTCGTTAACTTTAATTTTTCCTTTCTTTGATTCCTTGTATTTATTTTTGAAAACCAAAAGATTTGTTTACTTTCTGCACCCGCTTTTGTGTTTGTACACAATATCCATTATCGCGTTTTATTTTTTAGTAAAATCTACTAAAATTAAGATTAGGCTCTCAGGATATGGGACGTAAAACTCTATTTAATTTATTGGCAGTGCTGACCATTGTCCTCGCTGTTGGTTTTTTGTATTACCCGACTCTCAATGGTTTTTTTCAACAGGATGAGTGGAATGGCTTTGCTTGGTTTATCTTAAATCAAAAATCTAGCCTGATTGACACGCTGAAATTTTTCTTTGCTCCGAATACCGGGCATTATAATCCTTTTGCGGTTGGTATTCAGTATCTTATTTATCATTTTTGGGGCTTAGATTACACAAAATACGCAACTTTGGGTGTTATCTTACACGCCGGCGTGGCAGTTTCCGTCTATTTTTTAGCTAACAAAATCCTTAAAGGTAATATTCTCTACTCCTTTGTTGCCGCGCTACTTTTTGGAATCTTTGCCGCACCGTTTCAAGCCACGGCTTGGGAAGTGGTGAATGTCGCGACATTAGGAGCCGCTCTTTTGGGAGTAATTTCTTCGATATTGTTTTTTACGTACTTGGACAGACACCAGTTGAAGTTCTTGGTTTGGTCTTTAGTTTATCTTGTGCTGTCGCTTCTTTTTAAGGAAACGACGATTGGACTATTTGTGATCTTTTTTGTTCTCGCGAGGTCAAGACGCAAATTAATCTTGAGTTTTGGCCTTGGTTACTTTTTGTTTAGGGCGTCAATGTATTTGGTACCGACTGTTTCACCGGGGGGTGTTATGGGTCAGCCAGTAGAAACGATTATCTATAATTTCTTAACCGTCCCTTTTAAGGCCATCTCCCAAATAATAATTCCGCCAAATTTTCTTAAGGCGTTGTCCCTGGTCTTGGCGGAACTTTTTTCCCAGAACATTACCGGCATTCCCGGTAGCCCCGAGTTTGAAGCCTTTAGCGTGCGGATAATACTGGAGATATTAAGTATTGCCCTCGGGCTCATTGTGGTAACCTTTGCATTTCTAAAAAAATCTAAGCAAAGACTATTCTTAGGTGTTGGTTGGGCAATTGTAAATTCCCTTGTTTTTTCATTTGCCCCGGGGACGAGGGAGTCAGTATCGATCGTTGATTCAAGAAACTTATATTTCATTTCAATTGGAATCGCAATTTTTATAGTTTCTTTATTTAGTCAGATTTCGGGAGGAAACCTAAAATATTTTTCCACCCTAATTGTGATCGCGGTTTTGCTCAATTTATACTGGCTGAAGGTGAACCTGTCTGAATTTGTAGCCGCTGGAGTGGTAAGGAAAAACATTCTACAGAAGATTATCAATGACTATCCCAATCTTCCCCAAAGGATTATTTTTTATATGGCGAGTGATATTTCCTATTATGGTTTACCCGAGAGTACAAAAATTTTGCCGTTTCAGTCCGGGTTGGGACAAACACTGCTAGTTTGGTATTATAAGACCGAAAACTTTCCCAAAGATTTTTTTAAAGATAGTTTTTTATGGGAAATAGAAGCGCAGGGCTATAAGGAATTTGGGAGCAGAGGATTCGGCTATTTCCGCGAATTAGATCTTTTAAAGGAGACTCAAACAAGGTACAATATAGACGAAAATTCAATAATTTCCTATTCTTGGGAAGGAAGAATTCAAAAACTTGAGAAAATACATTAAATATCTGGTTCTGGTCATTTTTTCTTTAACTCCACTCATTTGGTTTTGGGGAAAAGGAAAGATATTAATTACTGGTTTAGACACTAATTTTCCCCTTGATCCTTTAGTTTGGTTTTACCGCCGACTTTTTGTGTGGAATGGCGCACTTAATGGCGGTATCGATTTTAGTACTTCAACTTCGGGGCTTTTTTTTCATCTGATTCAGACACTTCCTCATCTTGCCGGATTTGATTTAAAGACCGTTGAGTTGATAAGTTTGGTTTTCTGGTTTGGAGCCATCGTTTTTTCGGCATACATTTTAGCCTTGGTTATTACGCCAAAACATTTTCTGGCAAGAATAATTTTTGTCGTCATTTATTCCTTTAATATCTATCTCTTTAACACTTGGGAAAATATTAAGGTTGCTAATTTAGCCCTGGTTGTCTCCTTGCCACTGTTTTTAACGATTGCTCATCTGCGGATCTATAAATTAGTAAGTTTTAGGAGATTTCTGTTATATTTAGGTCTTGCTTCTGTCGTCGCTTCTGGATCTGGAATAAACCCGGCTTATTTTATTGCTCTACTGTTTGGTGTGACGCTGTACTTTTTGGCTGTCTCGGTCTATCAGCGCGGAAAATTTAAGGGGGTCTTGGTTACCTTCCTGGCTTTTGTTGTTGTAATTTTTCTCGTCAACAGTTTCTGGATATTGCCTTTTGCCCACGAGTTTTTTTTGGCAAATCCAGTCAAAAGTCTAACCGACATTGGTTTTGCCAACTGGCTAAACTCCCTTTCAGAAAACACTAGCCTACTCAATGTCTTAAGGCTTCAGGGCGCCTGGGACTGGTATGCAAAAGATGAATTTGGATCTCCGCTTTATATTCCCTATTCACTAAATTATTTCCGAAACCCCGTTTTCATTCTCTTTAGTTTTGTCATCCCGACCTTGACCCTTATCTCCTTGGTCGTAAAAAGAAAGAAAGAAACTGTATGGTATGGAATTTTTGCAATTTTTCTTCTATTTGGGCTCTTTTTGGGTGCCGGGAGTCACGAACCTACCGGTAAAATCTATTTGTTCTTAACCGAGAAATTACCGTTTTTCTCCTTTTTCAGAAGTCCTTGGTACATCTTTATGCCCTACTTAATGGTTGCTTTCGGCGGGCTTACCTCTCTTTTTTGGGAAAGTCTGACTGAAAAGTTTAATCGGCCAAAATTTCTTTATCTTTCCGGATTGATTTTAATTCTCGGTTTGTTGGTTTACGCGTATCCTTTGATCACGGGTAAGATTTTTCGACCCGGTCGATACGACAGTTTTTTCGTTAGCTTCCCTAGCTACGTTTGGGAAACGCAAAAATGGTTGGATGAGGATAAGGGAGCACGAAAAAGAATTGTATCTTATCCGGACGACGACCTAGAGGTTTTTAATTGGGGCTACCGCGGAACGGAGTCAATTTTGGGACTTTTTTCTTCCCGTGAATTTATCATCCCGTCATTCAATTTTACCAATCGGGAATTGGAATTACTTTTGGAACGATTTTACCGGGACATAAAAAGAGGAGACCTAGCCTCTGCTTTGGCAACACTGCCGTTTTTGGGGGCCGACACGATCTTTACAAAGGGAGATACCACTTCGATTTCCCGAAAAATAGATTTGAACCTACCGCTTGTTAACGCTAACACTGAGAAGAGAGATTTTGGTCCATGGTCCTTTTTGAGATATATAGGCCAAGGCGGTGAAAAATTTTTCGTTCCCAAATCTTTTTACCTTGATTTGACCGGAAACAGCACTTTTGCAAATTTGGCAAAAACTTTAAGTCCGTACTCAATGACCGTTAAAGCCTCGGATACGGAAATTATAAAAATTAAAGATTTAGGTGGTAAATTAGGCCAGTTAATAAAGGCGACAAGGAAAGTCCGTGAGAGTGATCCAATTGGAGCGGGTGAATACGTATTTACGGCAACCAAGGATGGTTTATATAGTTTTTATTTGGAAGACAAAGGTACATCTAGCGCGAGTAGTTTTACTGCCCGGCTTTTCTTCGATGGCGCGAACGAGATTCCCCGTTCCGAGACAAAAGAACCCGGATTTATTAAATTTGGGCCCATTAATTTGAAAGTTGGCGACCATGAAATAATGATAAAGTTTCCGGACGAGGAAAATCTTATCGAAGTAGAGAATTTTAGCATTTTTACGGATCTTAGTAATTTAAGAAAAGAGGAGTTGCCGCCCGACCTTCAAAAGACTTTAGTTATCTACGATCAGGATGCTAATAATAAACACTTCCTTATTCCTATTGTGAATTTCGACCCATTTTTTAAATATGAACTCTCTTATGACTATAAATATTTTTACGGTAATGTACCGATTATAGATATTATTCAATCTGCGCCAACGGCGCCTGTTTTGAGTATTCCGTTTTTTATGGGATCTTCTGCCGACTGGGAACATAAGAATTTTGTGGTTGACCCAGTTGATGTCGATTCCAAAATTGAAGTATTCATCAAGCCAGGTTCCAATAAGGGTTCAAGGAGTAAAACTTTTATGGAAAACATCAGGCTCGCCAAAATTTACGACAACAACCTGTTTGTTAAGTTGGAACTCCCTTCCCCGGTGTTAGGTTCGCCCAGCGCCTATAAAAAAATTAACCCAACGGAGTATCTGGTTGAAATTGAGACCGACGAGCCGTACTTCTTGGTATTTTTAGAAAATTATCATCCCGGCTGGCAAATCACCTCTGCTCTTCTCGAGGCTCCTCCAATCCATTTTTCAGCTAACGGCTATGCCAACGCTTGGTATATCCAACCAAAAGTAGATGCTGGTAAACAACAAATTAAAGTTGTCTATAAACCACAAGACTATTTTAAGTTTGGCCTTCTACTATCGGCCTTGACTCTTACCTCGTTAATCTTTGTGGGCTTGCGCAATATTAGAAGACGGGCAAATGTATCGAAAATTAATTAAAAATAAAATTAGCAGGTGGCTTTCACAATATCTCTTGGGGTTAGTTCTTTTCAATATAATTCTTATGCTTTTGGTGCTTCTCCGATCCGCGGGCTACTTTGACCCCTTTTTCCCTTTGACCATCAATCTAATTATTTTCTTGAGCATGATTCTATCAATATTTCTTTTAGGTTTTAGAAGTCAGGCGCTTTTTGTTGTCGCAATTGTCTTTTTGTCGCTGGCGGCTTTTTTTAGAGTCTTTAGTGTGAATATTTGGGCCGAGAGGGCAAGCATCTATGTGTACCAGGCGATTTTGCTCGCGACCCTGGTCATATTGGGAGAGAATTTAAGGGATTTGATAGATAATAATTTTTGGAAAATTCTCAGGATATTTAAAAACAGGCTTCGGGAGTGAGAAATCCTGATCGTCCGAAAGCTCTTCTGTCCAGGCGACGAGATAGTCAACTCTATTTTTCTTGGCATATTCAGTTGTTTGGGGAATTGTTAGACCTTGAGGCGTATAAACTGTAAATCCGTCAGAGTAGAATTCAACGCCCTCGTGGCGCATCATAATTTTTGGTTCAGAAACCTTTGAATTTTTGGCAAGCCACTCGCCCGCCATTTTTATTTCTTCCCGGTAAAAGTTGTTGGTAAAATCTTGGGCTAAGCTGATTGGATTAACGAGATTTTGATAGTTAAACGCTGGAAAGAATAACGTGACCAGGACTGCGATAATCGGTGGTAATTTCAGCCGTTTGATGCCGATAAAGAAAAAGAGGAGGAGTAGGACGTCTGCCCAAAGAAGATATCTGATATCTGCGATTGGAGTAGCAAAGATGGTGATAGTGATGCCGATTAGTAGACCAAACGGCAAGAAAGCCGTCGTTGTGCCGATGAGGATTATTGGTAGCGACCAGCTTGGGAAGTTGGTAAGAAAAATTATTTTCCAGTTGCTGAGTTTTTGTTTAAACCAAAACCAAAACCAATCTGAATATTCCAAGACGTGTGTAATCCCGCCTCTAAAATATTCTGATTTATAGTTCGGGGATTTGACTGAAACGACTTCCTGAGACCAAGTGGTTCCAACTTTGTTTATTTGGAATGCCTGTCCTTGTTTTAGTTGAGCCGACGCCTTTTGCGAGAGCGACCAACTTCCGGCTTGGGCCTTTGTGGCTAGCCAGTACGGGCTGATGGTTAAAAAGAAAATTAGTAAATAAATAGGTAACTTTCTGAATGTCGCCCGCAAGACTAAAAATGGGAGAGAGAGGGCAAAAAACATTAACCCCTCGGATCGGGTTAAATAGGCTAGCCCGAAAAGCAAGGGGGCCAGATAAAACCGTCGGTAGACGAAGGCCGCTAAGCCCGAGACCACTAATAATGTGGCCAGCATATCAGATTGGGGAAACAATGAAATTTTTATGACTGGAGTTAAGAAAGAAAATGCGAAGGTGAAAATGATTGCCAAAGCGGACGACGTAAATTTTTTAGCCAGGAAATAGAGTGGGAAAATGAGTAGAGTTCCCGCGATAGTCGAAACTAAACGCAGAGAGTCCTCCCAGCTTCCGACCAACAGGTAGGTAAGGGCGGATAATGCCGGGTAAAGCGGTTGCCAGGTTGGGTGAAAAACTAAATTGAATTTTCCCTGAATCCAGAATCTGGCGATCTCGGCGTAGATCGCATCGTCAGAATAAAAAGTTAGATGGGAGTTTATCAGGATTATTAATCGATGGACAAAAACGATAAGTGCGATGACAATTAGCCGCATACGCAGTATAATAAAGTATAGATGAAAGAAAAACTAGCTACCATTACGGAACTTTTTGCTTTTCTTTGGGAAAAGAAGCTTTGGTGGTTAATTCCCATGTTAATTGTTTTTCTGATTTTTGGAATATTAATTCTATTTATAGGCTCCTCGCCCCTGGCCCCAATAATTTACCCACTTTTTTAAAATGTTTAAAGCTATTTGGATTAAATGGAAAAGTTTGGCGGAAAAGATTGGTAATTTTCAAGCAGGAGTCATCTTTTCAATTCTTTACTTTGTTATTGTTGTGCCGATTGGTCTAATCGCCAATGTATTTAATGATTATTTTAAGACAAAAAAGTTTCCTCGCTGGGAGGACTACGAGATTAAAGCGGATTCATTAAAAAGCCTACAAGAGCAATGAAAATACTTGGGATATCATGTTATTACCATGACGCAGCCGCTGCGTTAATAGAAAATAATAGAATTGTTGCTGCAGCGGAAGAGGAGAGATTTAGTAGAAAGAAACACGACTCTGGTTTTCCGACTCAGGCAATCGAATTTTGTCTGAAGACTGTAGATATCACTACTGAAGATTTGAATTGGATAATTTTCTACGAAAAACCGTTTACTAAATTTGAGAGGATCACGCTTTCGTCTTTCGCGGCTGCGCCCTTCGCTCGTAGTCAGTTCATCAACGCCTATCGGACCTGGCTTAAAAATAAACTTTGGATAAAAAGCA
>ERZ1292625.2875-Hain-H41-01um-R1-2875-length-14940-cov-35_pt1 | contig 14940 bp, 17 predicted proteins | sample MGYA00564400_ERZ1292625 | MGnify/ENA primary metagenome ERZ1292625 (study PRJEB36523, sample SAMEA6512639) | groundwater metagenome | collected 2019-01-08 | study: AquaDiva: Metagenomics assemblies of 32 groundwater samples | reverse complement strand
TACTCACTATGACGACTTTTGGAACAAGATGAATGCTGAAGCGGGATTAAAAGCGGGTCGTTTCTGGGAGCAGGAACTCAAATCTTTGTTTATTCAGATGTTTGTTCCTTTACAACAAACTCGTTCTTATGCGTGCGCGTTGCCTGTTGCCCACAAGGATAAAGCAGGAGTCGTCTTGTGGATGTATCATTCTTGTCATTTTGACATTGGTTACCCGACCGAGAAACGTGGTCATTGTGATGCTGATCTTCCTCTAATGCGAGTCTGTTAGTTTAATTTATTATTTTAATTGCCAAAGTTCCCGAATCCAATCGAAATTGTACACAAGATTATGAGTGACTTTGAGTAATTGTCTGATTTTGCAGCGTCGGCTAGTTCCATCTACGAGCATACCAGGATGAAATTGTATTTGGATCCTGTTCATTCTCGTTTGTAGATTCTTGCCGATCAATCCCTCGAGCACATCCCATTCGCATCCCTCACAATCGACGTTTAAAAGATCGACTAAGTCTAGTTTCTGTTCAGCTATGATTGTTTCTATCGACCGAATATCGGTTTCCCAGTGTTCATCTGTTGTGTATTGTTGAAGAACGTTCACGTTCGCTTGGTTCTTGAATGGTTCTAGCATTATATCGTTATATTTGGAAACATGTTCGAGAATAAACAATCGAGGATGATACTTTTGATTTATCAGTCCTCCGAAATCACCTCCTCCGACATCAAACACGACGCTTTCTCTCTGGAGATAAGGATGATTCAGTGACATTGCTTGATCTCCGCCTTGAACCGAATAAATGTACTGTTGATCCCGAGTCTCCGGAACACTCAAACACGGAGGATCAGAAGTCATGATAGATAAAGACGTTGATTGACATTCTTGTAATAGTTTTTTTTCGCGTATTTCAAATAGTACGAATATCAAAGTGGATACAGTTACAACTAGTATAATATTTTTATACATCTGCTGATTGAAAAAGAAGTCGGTTTAAATCATGCAATCAAATATGGATTTTATGTTTCAATTTATTTTTTTCAAAAAAACACGATGAAAAGAAAAAGACATACCCAGGAAATCTTTGATCTCATCGATAAACAAAGACACGAAGAAGTCAAACAGCGTTTACTCCCTGATTGTCGTGATCTTATGGGAAGAAATTGGCCTCTGTTACCATGTGCATCCCTTTTTGGATGGTCTGATATTGTCGAATATCTATTAAATAAAGGAACAGATATTGAACAGACTGTCGATAAGAGGACTCCTCTAGACGCTGCTGCTTTTAATGGACATACGGACTGTTGTGAACTTTTACTGAATCGAGGAGCGAACATTGAAACTAAAAATCTCGCTCCTTTTGCCAGCGCTGCTGCTTTTGGACACGTTGATACATGTAAACTTCTATTGGCAAGAGGAGCTAATATTAACGCTCAAGATCAGAGTGGTTGGACTGCTTTACATTTAACCGTTAATAATCGACAGCCTTCGACTATGCGTTTATTATTAACGGAAGATGCGCGTCTTGATATTAAGAATGATTTCGGATACACTCCTCTCGATCTAGCTTACAGACAAGAGCTACCAGAATATGTTGCAGTGTTAGAGAATCATATTGTGAATGTGAATCTGAGTGGAGTGATCTCTAGAGGCTTGACTGATGGTCTCGCATTCTCTGATTTTCTTGTAAAGGGGATTTGTGATTGCCGACTTTTTATTATTGTATCTCAATTTGCTTTTCAAAAATAAAACACAATAAAACAATCTATCGAGAAATGATGTCACGCATTTCAGCATCTTTCTTCAATTCAAATGCGAAATCAGCTACAATCAAAAATAGTCGGGGATCGTAAATTCCATCAATAAGAAAGGGGGTGAATGGAGTGTAATCAGATAAACCTCGAGCAATCACTCCACTCAAATTCACTGTGACGACATGATGTATTAACAAAGGCTTGACTGTACGTTTACTGCGATCGACAGGACTGTCCCCTTTCTTGTTCTTCTCGAGACGTGCACCTGCTGTAAGCAATAGTTTCGCGATTGAAACATTATCAAACTCGGCAGCCCAGTGTAATGCTGTCCAACCTGCATCATCACATGCATTGACATCAGCTCCTCTTTCCACTAAGAGTTTACACACACTCTCGCGTCCATAAGCAGAAGCGATCATCAGAGCCTCTCCGTTCCTACTAGACGCCTTGATATTCGCTCCTCGGTTCAGCAACAATTCGCAACATTCGTGTCTGCCTTTTTCAGCTGCACATTGGAGAGGAGTGTACCCATTCACCCCATGCTCTGTTTCTCTTAGTTCAATATCTGCTCCTCCGTCTAGAAGATACTCGACAATAACGCACGCTCCTATCGAAACAGCAAACGATAAAAACGGCAATTCTGTTCCCAGATAGAGTAGATGTCGATCTGCAGGGAGTAAGGCTTTGACTTCTTCGAATTTCTCGTCCCACATGAGATCGATAATCTCTTTGCTTACTTCGATTGAGGTTGATTTTGTACAAAAAATCAACCTGTTACTCATTTTTGTTTATTCTTGAAATGCAAATTGAGATACAATTATAAAAAGTCGAGGATCACAAATCCCGAATACAAGAAAGTCAGAGAATCCAGATTCCTTGATCAAACCTCTTGAAATCGCTCCACTTAGATTCCTCATCACTCGATGATTCTCTAATAAGGACTTTATTTTTAACAAATTATGCATCTTTGCAGTTGATAATGGAGTGCTTCCCCAACCACTCCGCGTTTCAATCTCCGCTCCTCTCTCCAACAACAATCTACAATACTTTTCGTTTCCTTCACTGACTGCGGTATGAAGAGGAGTATACTCATATTCGTTTTTTATTTCAATATCAGCTCCTCCATTCAGCAGATACTCAAATATCTCCTGACATCGGCCAATTACGAAATGTAACAATGGACCATTATATCTCGATGTATGACAAGGACATGCTGCCGGTAACACACAGTCGACCAAGAGAGGTAAGTGTCTAGCTTCGGGGGGAATCAAAGCTTTAGCCTCTTCGAATTTCTCGTCGTTGATTAATCTAACGATTTTCCATATCTCAATTTTTGTTTTTGCTTTTTTTCTTTTCATTGTGTTTTTTCTTTAAAGAAAAAAACACAATGAAAAATGAATTATGATTTATTTTCTGTTTTCATAATTCATTCTTCACGCATTTAATTATATTCATCATCAATGGAAACCAGGTCAAAAAGAACACTCAATAAATGCGAGGTGAAGATATTGGAAGCGAAAGTAAAGAAGTTAAAATGCATGTTCCATATCAACAGAACGAGTGGTAGAAGAAAGATCTTCCGTCTGATAGATGAACAACGGTTTGAAGAAGCTAAGAAGCATATTCCTCCCGAAGTTTGTCATCGTCGTCTGTCCACGAATTGCTACAGTCGTTATGGAGACTGTTGGCCCATGTTACATCGAGTAGTTAAATACGGAGGATACGATCTGATCATTTATCTTTTAGACGAGGGAGCTGACATCGAACTCAAGGACGATAACAAATACACTCCTCTGTTCATCGCAGTTACATACAGTCAAATGAAATGTGTTGAGTTATTATTGGATCGAGGAGCCGATATTGAAGCTCGTAATAAGGTGTGTATTCGTGAATGGTTATCTTACGTATTCACTTTTATTTATAGAGAGGAAGGACGGTTCTCGATCTCGTCGTTGAAGATAAACAAGAGAAAATGTGCAAACTATTACTAGACCGAGGTGCAAACATTAAGGTATATTCTTTTCTTATGCTCAATGTTTACTGATTTTCTGTTTATAGGACAGTTATCTACGCGATGTTGTTAGAGGAGGACACCTTCCGATGATCAAATTATTATTGACAGCAGGTGCACGAGTCGATGTCAAAGATGATATGGGTTGTACCCCTTTCAATGATACGAATGATCCGTACATAATTTCTTTATTGATGGATCAACGTGTAACTTTAAATCTGAGTGGAGTGATTGCTCGAGGCTTAGATCTTAGATCTACTTTCACTAGTTTTCTTATTGACGGGATTTATGATCCTCGACTCGTTCTTTTTGTATCAGAATTTGCTTTTATTTGGTAACGTACAATAAACAAAACAAAATCCTATCTTAGTTTTTCCAACATACGCTGCTTATGAATCAGATGCATTTCAAGAACGCGAAAGGTATTCGTCAGAGTCGCTAATTTATCATTCAACGACTTCACATCTGTGCCGAATTTGGCTCTGTGGTATGCTATGCTCACAGTTAAGTCATCCGCCTCCTTGGCGACAATGGCTTTACGTTTTAACATTCTGTCTATTTCTTTCGTCAACTCAAGTTTATGTTTCAGTTCGTTCTTTTCAATATTTTTACTGGTATCCGACTTGACTCGACGCTTAGCGGGAACTGGTTCTATCTTCACATCATCCACGAAACTCATTTTCTTCTTCTTTTTTTTTTTACTGGAGCTAACATAACTTGTCAGAATGATCTAAAACGAATATGAACATTTATTTCATTAAATCATGCAATGAGATGTGAAATTTGTGTTTCTTTGCTTGTTTCCAAGTATTGAGCGTTCCTCCTTCTACTGGCTCTTTGTCTTTGCTCCACGAAAAGGCGATCATGTAATCAGATTTGGCAATCGCTGTATTCCTGGCATAAAATCCCTTATAATGACGAAATGAATTTCCTGGCATTCGACACGCTTCCAATTCAGCCAACGAATCTCGTTTAGTCATCGAAGAAAAGATTCGATGTAATCGATTGGCAACTCTTCCGCAATGATTACTCTCAAAATCAGATCCGGTCCATTGGCATGGCAAATGAAGATCCAATAAGCATTTATATTTGAGACAAAGAGCGACTGCGACATGATCGGACCAAGCAGCACCTCCACTCACCAATCGAAACGCGGGCAGTTTAAACTCTTCAATTATGGACCAAGCACGATCTACCATACGATCAAACATCGAGGGGTCGGTGAACTCATTATCCCGTCCCGAACAACCGATTATTGCTATAGACATTTTTCATTTGTATTTGTTTTTTTATACATTCATTTTCTGTATTTTTCATCACAATTCATATTACGTGTTTTCTTTTCCTTGAAATGTCCGAGGAGAAGAAATCGGAGCTTGCAGAGTATAAAGCATATTTCCTTCGTGCAGGCCTTAATGAAGAGACTGCAGTTCTTCTCGCTAATCGACAAACCATAGAAACAAGTTTCGATTATTGGCTTGAGGACTATTTGGAACAACATCCAGAACAAAATTCAGCGGAATATTTTACTACGTTGGGTTTCTCTCAAACCTTCCAGGATAGACACGGATGGCTGCTTCTGACTGGCGATCAGGCACCCATTTATTGGGCACTTCATTACGCAAAGCAGTAGGCGACTCCGATGTCTGACGAAGCACGTGAATTTCTCGAATTACTTCGAAGCAAACCAGAAAGTGTCAAAATTGGAAATGTATTACACAGTAGAAGATATGATAAATAAAACGAGAAAGACATAATTCATTCGACATGGGAAACAAAAACGCGAAACAGAAGAAGGTCGAAGAGTTGATGAAAAAATACGAAACGGATTTCAACGGAGTGCGGGACAAGTCAGATATTGATCAGATGATGAAAGATATGGAGAATGTGGAACGAACGATCAGAATAAATACAGGGGATACGGAACGAAAGATTGAGTCAGAAAAGAAAGTTTAATATTTACAATGCGTCAAACATTAAATTTGCCTTGTTCTTGTCCTGAGTAAACAATAACATTTTGATCACAGAACTCGAATCCATTTGATTACAATTAGGAATTAGTGCAAAACAAGTTTCTTTTATATAAGCGACTAGCTCACTACGATGAGGATTGCTGCATCGCGATTCAATCCAAGCTGAAGTTACCATCAATCCGATAAAGAGAAAATATAAATCTGAATAATTGGTCAACCATTTCACACACGTATCGTGATCGAGATGTACGTTGACTTTCTTGAGAGCATTGTACAATTTCTCGTCGATAAACTTGATACTTGATATATCAATGTCAGCCTTGGTTTCTTCACTTTTTAGGACATGCAAGGTAAGAGTAATTGTTTGAAGTCGTTGTTTTAATTCGAGTTTATCTTTCTCTGTGTTCATTTTCCACTTACTTCTTTCTTCCGTTCTCTTATAAATATACATATTTTCATCCTTGTTCTCTCTTTACCCTTGGTTCATATCGTTTCCAATAGATATACCCTTTTGATCTTGTATACATTTCACCAGTCTTAATCGAGTCATCTTATTCATCGTGAGATACATCATCAGGGTCTCTCTTCTTTCCATGTTTTCTTCGGCTATTAATTGAGAATTGAAATCCTCTGTGTTCTTGTCCAAGTCAATTAAACATTGTTCCACTCGTTCGGCTACACACTTCTTCTTTTTGCTTCTTCTTACATAATCCGACAAGGAAAGCAAACATGTTTTATTTATTAATTTCCTTTGTTTACATTCAATTCTGATACGTTTTTGATCTTTGGTTTCTCGATGGAAAACTGCAAGAGGTAGGCCAGCATGTACTCACTGGCGGACTGGATAGCATACGGCATCATCAGCCCGTCTTCGCCGTGCTCTTTAATAAATTGTTCATCTTTGGGAGTCATCACTCTCCACACGCTCGAGACGCCTTTGAAGATGGGTATCACTTGAATACGAAACAGCGCGCAGCAATGAGCAATGTGGAACGAATCGGTGTCAATTCCCGCTACTCTGTAGAGGTCTGATTGCATTGAAGAAAAAATATTACCCGTGATCAATTCAGCGTCTTTCAACTTGTATACACGGCTATAATAGGTCTCTTTAAACAAATGAGAGATCGTATTAGACGGTTTGGTGATACCGATATCGTAGATAGTGGATTTAACGCGGAAATCGTGCAACCACAGTTCAGTAGGACAAACTACTTCATTGAAATCTCGTCCTGTGCAGCAGCCCACCATTCCGAGTGCGACTAATTCGAATTTGAGAATAAAGAAGCTAGTCAGCGTACCAGCGAACGCGATATTTTCACGCTGTCCAAAATGAGCGACAAATAGGCGACAACGTGGAAGTTTAGCACTGAACACGTGAAGATCTTTAGTTTCGTGTTCTTCTGATTGTCCAAATCGTATACCTGCTGCTCTGAACACGCGTTCGAATTCGTCAAATTCGAGCTCATTCGCACACACAACACCTACCCGAGGTAATTCTTCAGATGGCTCTTTTCTTTTCATCTTATTGTCTAACAAAATATATTCTTGGAACATTGGATTGTGAATTGTTTTTTTTCAAAAATAAATATTCTGGAACCCTAGTCATATTAACTAAAAATAGTATTTCAAAAGAAAGAAAGAAATAATTATTCATTTTATAAAAAAAAAGAGAAAAAATCATTTCACAATTCATTCTCCCAAAATGCCTCAAGTGATGATTCTTTATTTCATAGAGATAAACCAAAGCAAGCCACAAAAAGAAGAGCTTGATGCCGGAAATGACGAGACGATGAAGGACGTAATCTTGCGATCGGATGCATATAAAGCAATGAAACATCGCTTTTATGTAACATCCTCTTCTGCGTCCACGACCCGTTGGACAAAATTCGGTCTTAAAACTTCACGAGTATTCGACGTTTGCAAGAAATGGACCTTAATGCCTGTAGCGGATGAAGACGAACGAACAAGCAACTGGGGGTTGATCAGTCCACCAAGCAATAAGAGAGTGCGTACTGAAGTACTTGAAACCGATGAAAAAATCAACATGCAATTTCAAGAGCTCAAGACGTTTGTAGTTGATACTGTAGCACGACGAGATCGATTGATCAAAGAACTAAATAATGAAATAACAGGATTAGAACAAGTAGTGAGAGATTTGAAGAGAAAGAAGTGAATGAGATTTTATTAACAAGTAAAACATTCCAATGTTAATCTTTGACTAAACGGATCTGTTCTATTTGTCCTGTCGGATCTTTTTGTCTATCGTCTCTTCTTCTCCTTCTTCATCGCTCGGGTTATGACGCTTTTCCACTAGCTTTTTGATCTCTTTCTTTAATTCAGCAAACTCTTTTTTTATGAATTCCTTGAGCTCTTCCTTAATCTCTTTCTTCGTCTCTGCGAGTCGCGTTTCCATCCAGACCGCACCAAATAGATTCTGAGCGATCGCTGAGTAGTCACTTGATATACCCATGTTACATTTTTCTGTCTTTATCACTAGTTCTTCGACGCGTTTAGTCATTTCCGTCTTACACTGAAATACCGGATTTTTTTCAGGGTCGCAGATGTGAAGGATAATGGCTTCTAGAGCTACGAAGGTTGGATCTTCTTCTTCTTTGTTTTCACATACAAGTTGAACCCTAAGCACACGATAAACATTTTCCCAGAATATTTGAACGGCACCAGGAGTACAGATAATAAAACCAGGCGTTCTTTGCATTTCTCTCTCTCTTTCTTTTATCGGGGCACTCCTTTCAGGGAAGGTTCACCCCATGTATGAAAGGAGAGAAAAGATATAAATAGCATTCCAACGAAAAGAAAAAACAATCGCTCTCTCTCTCTCTGTTTATTTTCGGTAGAAAATAAACAGCTCTATCTCTCTATGTGGATGAATCTGCATGATCCACTTGTTCCTGCGAATGATAAACCAGAAGTCGGTTGGAATTGTACCGATTGTGATATTTTTAAGTTTCTATTAGTGGCTGGAATCATTGCTTGGTTGATTGTGATCGAAGTTCAAATGAGCAAAGCATATGACCCACATAACGATATTGCAGTGCTAAACAGTCAACTAAGCAATCTTGCTACTCAATTGGATCGACTTCAAAATACAGTAGATGAATTAGATGGTATTTATAGTGGGGAAATTAAAGGTATCTACAGTCAGCTAATAGGTGCAAGCGAGCGTATCACACAAGACGAAATAACTGTTTCTAAATTGGTTAAATGTACTGGATGTCAGAATATTTATCCACCATCCTCTGAATAGCGATGTACTCTACTGTTTCTATAAGAAATGTACTAAAAGGATGTATCTTCTTCTATAAAATTATCATCTTACTTGAGAATGTTAATGTAAGTCTGTATACTCGACTAAGTGATGTGGTTTTTATGTTTATTGGTGCTCGTCGCTTCGCAAGAATATGATCGCGATTTAGCACACATTGGAGGCAGAATTGACACGACCTGGAACATAGGTGATACAGGTATCGGATCATCTCGTGATTCACAGTATACACCATTCGCGCCACTGCAACAAGGCGGGGGTTCGTTGTCCGGATACGACTACCAAGTGGAACCTATATTTCCTACGTATGGATTTGTAACACCTCGTTATTTTGCCAATAACAAGACGGGTTCTGCGAGAAACTGTTTCAGAACAATTGGAGGAAAGACGTGTGATCCATATATTAGAAAATATGCGTTTGATGTATTTAAATACCGTTTTATCGAAGTTTATTTCTGCTTCACAGGATATCCAGATGGTCCAGGAATTTCAGATCAGTTACCCAACCTTGGCGACATTAAGATGGGAGCATATATTCCACGGTACACTCCCGACTTAGGGTTCGATATACCCACTTTCCGAGATGGCGGATCCGGATTCGACCCCCCGCGTCCTCCGATTCCACCTACTGGACCTCCGTCAGCAATGTCGAGATTGATGGCTTATTTTAAGTCTAACGGAACTCATAAATTCCAACGATACATTCCAACAATGGAATATTTGGCTTTCAATGAGAATATGATCGCTGGTAAAACTCCGATCCTAGCTCGTCCCAACTTTATAAATCAAGGCTGTGATACTGCCAGATACATGGCGTGGCGACGTCAACTTAATGAACAGGATTTCGCCGCTGAAGAATTTAATGTGCCCTCGGGCAATCAGATCCTTCAAGGAGATATCAAGGGAGAAGTAATAACTCAAAGAACCTGTTGTAAAAATGATTTTAATGATGTATTTGCTCCGGGAGAAGATTGTCGTTCTAACGGTGAGAAGCTATGTCTCCAACACATTGTTGGATGTGATTCATGCGACTATCGTCCATCGGATAAATTATGTGGAGATAGTGAATACAATGCATATTGGGACGATATGACTTGTTTGTACGGTCACTCAAAATATATCAGTTTTATGAGCAAGTGTTCGTTAGCAGAAGATCAATACAGTATCCGTTGTATGGATCCGCGAAATGTTGAAGAATACACAAAAATATGGAGATCGAAGACAACGACAGGAAACGATGAGATTCTCGATATAGCAGGTTCGTTGTTTACAAAAACACAAACAGGCATTGATAATACTCTCGACGTCGATACCTATGGCGACATTTCAACCATGGGTCATATTGTATTTCCATCATGGGATCAAAACATTCAAGATATGTTTTTTCCTGGGCCAATTGAAGGGACAAATGCCAGGAAAGATTATCACTTGGTCAGCATTCGCACTTTGTATCCTTTTCATGTCCTCGATTCATATATCGGCACAATTAAAGGCGCTGCAGGAGTCGCCTTGTGGCAGACATCGGGTTTTAACATTTTGATTGGAAGAGCTGCCGATGATGTAGTCATGCAAAGATGTCCTGTGGCAATGAGAACAGGCCCGGGAATTGTAAACGGAAGCCAATGCAATGAAGGCATCGACAATAGTAATGCCTGTAATAAAGATATTGGAAGATGTTTCTGTGATTACTATTATTGGACCGGTATTGCATGTGATATTCCCGTGCCTTCATATGGTTCACTTGAACTTTTGTACAACGCGATGACGACAGATCCAAACGATCCTTATGAAGTGTGTTCAAGAGCAGGGAAATTATCATCGACTCGCACTACTTTCGGCTATCAAGTCACTTGGAACATTCGGATTGTAGTTAGCCTTCTCTTATGCGAATGTATGCCAGGGTTCGAAGGAACTCCAGCAGATCCGAATACTTTTGTTCCGATGTATGCTTCTCTATTTCATGAGACTGCAGCAGGTCGAGTGGTTGAGAGACATGGAGCAAAACCTAAAAGCTACAATCACGAGGAATGGTTCTCGGAAAACACGTCCCCACAATTCCAATCTGACAATGGGCATGTGTTTCCCGGCTGGGATTTGTCTCAATGGACAGATTACGTGGATGGTGAACTTGAGCAAAAGATCGCTTTTCAATGGCAATTTTATACTCTAATGCATCAATGTTTGATCTGGAAACAGCCTGCGACAATTCCGCCATTGAACGTACATTGGGACTATTACTCGTTTCCATTTGTACTGCCTAACATCGAAGATTACTCATACGAAGACAGTCGAGTAATCTATCCATGGCCCCCTATTTCAACAACCACTCGTAAATCACCAACCAATCCTCAGGGAACACAGGGAATACGGTGTATGGATTTTGATGAATTTGGTTGCACAGGATATTCAAAAATTCCGATATTATCAAATGATCCTACGTACCATGTGTGTCGATTCCTTGATTATCTCTACAATTCGGATCACTGGACGCAAACGGGAATAACGAAAGCTAGGCTCTACGGAGGAGACAAGTGTGAACCCTGTCCTGCTTGCAATCGACAACACAGCGATTGTATAACCAATCAACAGGCAGGATCAATCACCACTACATCTGATAGTTGCAAACTTCAAATCTTATATACTCAAACTGATCTACGCTTTCCGTCTGAGTTTTTCGTTACTGTTGAACAACAAAAAGCCAATTGGCTAACTGCTAACGAACAGCACGTCTTCCAGGTCGTAACATGTGCATCTCCGTGTATTTCGAACCCAAACGCGCCTTTTCACGGCGGTGGCGCTATTAGAACAGAGTTTAGATACACCGATCCGGCGCTATTTTGTTATCAAATAATACAAGCTGGTCCAACTATTTGTAAATGTGATGCGAACTTCTGTGGATCAACGTGCGATCATCAGATTTGTCCAACTGTCGATAAACAGCCCTGCGGAAATGGGACATGTACCATGGATATAAACGTCAAGTGCGATGACACCCCTATTGGGACTTATCCTGGAAAATGCAAATGCGATAATGGTTGGGAAGGTGAAGCTTGTGATCAGCCGATTTGTCCATTTGATCCTCAGGGAAAGATGTGTGGACAGGGAACGTGTGATCCGACTGCCCGTATATGTGCCTGTATTACAGGATTTGGAGGTGTCGCGTGTTCTTTAGTCGGATGTCCACCGGGTCCCAAAGGTGAATGTAACGGTGCTATTCGTACAGACAATGGTCTCTCTGTTTGCAACAGAAACACTGGAGTGTGTGAATGCATTCGAGCATTATCTTCTGCTCAAACAATCGAACTTGTCAAGGGTTGGTCGATTACAGATACAGCCATTCACTATAATGGACTCTACGGAGTGGCATGTGAGAATAGATATATCGATGTGTGCACCGATCATCAAAGTAATTTGTGGTGTGGCCAGGCAATAGATACAATTACTGGAAACTCGCTTACACGTATGCCTGGATTCGCTGGCTGTTACAATCGCACGTGTTTATTATTGGGAGTCGATGCTGCTGCCGGTTTCGAATGTGCACCTTCATGTAAATGTGCTTCAGAATACGCTTTATCTAAAAATTGCGAACAATCGATATGTGGTACGTCTGGCTGCGGTCCTGGAGGAACATGTCAATTGACTTGTTCAGATCCGAAGTGTCCTAGTGACGGAATAGCCAAAGGAACAGTTAGTGTAACTGGCTCGTGTCTCTGTGGTGTGAGTGGTGGTCAATTCTATGCCTCAAAGATTCCCGGTGGTCCATGTACGACTCCGGCTCCGATTTGTTTTACGGGAACAATCAACAGTCCTTGTAATCAGAACGGACAATGTGTGTGGAATTCAACTGCATTCATGTGTCATTGTGATACAAATCATGCCGGCGATCAATGTCAAGTGACACCTACCTGTTTTACTCCTATAAGCCATGATCCATGTGTTGCCGAGAATTGTATTCATCCTTATGGTCCAACCAGTCCTGTCACTTGCACTTGTCCACTTGGATTTTTGCGTGATCCGAATCGGGCGTGTACTCAAGAGCGATGCATTTCAACTGGAGGCAGACATTCTTCGGATAATAAGACGTGTGTGTGTCCAGGAGGTCTTAGTCACCCTTTTTATGCGATTCCCGATATATCTGATCCGTACAGTACTCAAACCAAACTCGGATGCAGGAAGGGATGTCCAATGCACGAAGACACATCAGTTGAGTGTGGTTCTGTTGAGATATTGGATGACGGAACTAAACGTTCTCGATGTATAGATATAATGAATGGAGATCCAATCTACATGGACGACGTACGCGCTGCTCCTGTGTGCAATTGCTCATTCTTTGGTATCGATGTCACAAAAAATTCTAATTATTTTATTAGTGACGGTCAAGGTGGATGCAAACCCAAATGTGATCCGCATGGGTTGTGTAGTCCTGGATCATGTGATATAGGGACGCAAAGAGTCGATCCAGTCACACTAGCTTGTCAGTGTGCTTCAACACATCAATCATCAGACTGCTCGTTAAATTCATGCAATGGATACCAAACGGTCGGAACTACGAGTGGATGTGTGTGCAATGTATGGTGCATAAGTGGCTCCAATTGTGAAATCGATACGTGCGCAGCTTCAGGAGGAACGTGTACAAGTATCGATTGTGACTGTTCGAACCCGATTTTAAAACTCAATAATTCAATGGCGATTCAGAAAACCTGTATTTCCGCGTGTCAAAACGGGGGAGTGCCGAGTCTCGATTTCTCCAAATGTATCTGTCCGGATCCTTATATCGGCACGCTATGTGAACGGAAGAGATTCTGTAGTATTCAGTATCAAGGTGTGTTTTGTAACATCAGTCTGTGCGTGAATGGGACTCCCAGGCCAAATACTCAAACAGGATGTATTTGCTCAGATTCATATTATAAGGGCGATTTGTGTGACACGGACATTTGCACTGGACAACGGAAACGCCAAAGTGGTTCTTGTATATGTCAACTAGGACGGACAGGAGACACGTGCGGCGAAACGACTTGTGCGCCTGGAGGAGAGCCTGATCCTGTCACCGGATGGTGTAACTGTTTCCCGGGATACAATCGAACAGTGGATAATATTGGATGTACAAGTATCACGATCCCGTGTGTGAATGGAATAGTAGACAATTTTGTGTGTAGATGCATCAAAGGGTACAACGGGACAGATTGTTCACAGGTAGCGTGTCCGCCTCCTCTGGTAATGCTTAACGTGGCAGATGTCGATCACTATGTGGTATGTGGATGTCCATTAACATTCCAAGGCCCCAATTGCGATGAATCGTTGTGCAACAAAGGAGTAGGTCGTTTCAATAATATCACCAAACAGATCGAGTGTCCTTGTGATGTCGGAGAAACTCTGTCGTTGGTTGCGGATGCATCTGGAACTCGACAATGTGTCCCAGATCCTTATGTGTGCGACGAGTTCGGAACGGTAGATTGGAGTAACACGTTTAATAGTGTTCCTTGCCAATGCAAAACAGGACATACGGGTACAAGATGCGATCAGTCGATTAGTGCAGCGGTAGTCGAATCGTCATCGGCAATATCAACAACGACGATCGTGGTGATCGTGGTATCAATAACAGCTGCCTTGGCAATTTTTGCCGGCGGTTATTATTGTATCAAGCACGAACCATGGAAAAAACCCACCAAAATGAGACACCGACGACCGAATCGCTTATTTGATCATTTGTAAAAAAAAAAATAATAAAACTCAACACCGGATTGCACTCTGAACAAAAAAATGAGAATTTTATTGAATTTCGAATTGTTAACTGGCAAATGGTTGGCAAATTCAAAAATTTGTCAAAAAGTACCTTTCCCCCCCCCCCAAAAAAATGGAAAAAAATCGATAAAAACGCATCCGGAATTTGGGAAATCTTTGGACTTTTTCCTTATATTTTGGCCAAT